>Ga0208106_1000489_pt1 | contig 13179 bp, 6 predicted proteins | sample CryBogCBE25Jul08_FD_184577 | JGI IMG/M metagenome (GOLD analysis project Ga0208106, IMG submission 184577) | Freshwater microbial communities from Crystal Bog, Wisconsin, USA - CBE25Jul08 (SPAdes) | ecosystem: Environmental > Aquatic > Freshwater > Lake | place: Crystal Bog, Wisconsin, USA...
ATATAATTATTGCTCAGTAATTTGGACCTAATTTGCGCAAAAAATACTTATGGGGAAGCGTTTGATTTTATTTGGATTTCTGACAATAGTTTTAAATTATGTTTTCGGGCAATCGATTTCTCAAAATAAAAAAGTAATCGTAATTACTACTGATGGCTTGCGTTGGGAAGAAGTTTTTAAAGGTTTAGACACCTCGATTTTAAAATATAAATCTTATCAAAAGGGTGATAGTACTGCAACTGCTTCAAATTTTGGAGGTTTAACAAATGAAGAAAGAAGAAAAAAATTAATGCCTTTCCTCTGGTCAATCATTGCAGAAAAAGGAGAGATTCATGGTAACAGAATCAAAGGAAGTAATGTTGATAATGCAAATCCATATTGGTTTTCTTATCCCGGGTATAGTGAAATCTTAACTGGTCAAGTTGATACGTCCATCAATTCAAATGATTATAAAGAAAATCCCAATACCAACTTTTTTGAATATTTAAATACAATACCCTTTTATAAAAATAAAGTGGCCGCATTTGGTGCATGGGATGCTTTTAAACGGATTTTAAATGAAAAAAGATCGGGCTTCCATGTAAGTAATGGAAATCAAATGGATAGTAGTTTACTGAAAGATCTACAAATGAAATTACTTTCAAACATAATGGCCGAAACCTATCAACCTTTTGGAAAAGATGAAACACTAGATGTTTTTACAAAATTTCAAGCAATGCATTACTTAAAAACTAAGAAACCTAATGCACTTTATGTTTCAATGGGTGAGACTGATGAATTGGCACATGCTGGAAATTATCCAGAATATTTAAAAGCAATTAATAGATTTGATGCATTATTAAAAGAGATCTATGATTTTATTAATACAGATCTTGATTATAAAGGTAAAACTGTGATTTTAATTACTACTGACCACGGTAGAGGTGATATAAATAAAATGCAATGGACATCGCATGGCTCAAAAATTAATGATTCACATCAAATTTGGTATGCAATGATTGGAGCAGGTGTAGATCATATAGGTGAAATATCCAGCAATGAACAAGTCTATCAAAAAGAACTAATTCATAAAGTAGCAAAATTAATCAACGTGAATTTCAATTCAATGAAGTATTAAGGCTTGTTCATACCATGTTAAACTAAAAATAAAAACCATCCTCTAGCTAGAGGATGGTTCCTGTTTAAGTTTCTCTGGATGGAAGTATAGTATAATTATTCTTTTATAAAATCATCATTTACATAATAAAATATTAGACTTTTATTAAATAAGATTAATTGAATTAGTCATCTTATTGTATTTTTCAATCAAATTCAAATTGTCAGTGACGGGAAAAAATACCACTGTCTTGTCTTAAACTTACTAAACTTAACATAAATAGTTAACCCATGGATTACCCGTGGATTACCCGTGGATACTTCACCAAAAGCCGTGGATTATTTTAGTATAAAAATTAGCAAATTGTCCCTCTGATTTAACTGAAGTATCCAGAAATGTAGAAATGTACCAAAAAGCTATTAACCCAAATCTTAACTAGCCGAACTTTGGGCATATTTGAAACTGAATTTCAGACTGTAGTAAGTATTTATTACGATTTTATTAGCGTTCTGTCTGATATTTGATCTTTAAAAAATGGTAAGTTCATGTGGAAAGAAGAAAACAATCAATTAAAACAAAGCTTCGAATTTAAAAACTTCGTAGACGCATTTACGTTTATGACTCAGGTTGCTTCCGTAGCCGAAAAAATGAATCACCATCCAAATTGGAGCAATACCTACAATAAAGTGGATATCATTCTTTTTACCCATGATGCTCATAATTGCATCACAGAAAAAGACTTAATACTTTCCGAAGAAATATCCAGCATTTTTCAAAAATTCAAATAAACAGCATCCATTTAAATCAATTATAACTCCCACCCTTTTCTATATTCTCTATAAAAATACTTATTCGCATCTGCGATATTGGTAATCTTCATATTAGCACTATCATAGAAAATTCTTTTGCCCGTTCTTAATGCAACACCTCCCAGTAAAATAGTTTCTGTGATAGCATTTGCCTTTAAAAAACTTCCAGGAGATTCTTGTTTATTCATAAATGCATCAATCCAAAGATCATTAGTCCTTTCTTCCTTTTCCGCCGGTCTGGTCTGGCCATTCATATAAGCTATCATCTTTGTTTCTGGAATTAATTTCGGTTCCTCACAATTGAATCCTGCTAAAATTTTCCCTTTATCGCCCACAAACATCATACCCTCAATAGGCAATGATGCTGTTACACTTTCTAATTCATCAGGTATCGGTGGCCGCATCCCTCCATCATACCAAAATAGATCAAATGCTCCCAATGTTTTTTGGGCTGGAAATTTAAATCGCACCATGGAACTATATGGATATGCAACATCATTTCTTATCCCCTGACTTACCTGATTTACAATTTCACGATTGGTTGTACCACAGGCTTCTGCACTAATTGGCGCTGTATCAATACCCAATGTTAAAAACAATGGCCACAAACTATAATGTCCCATATCAGCAATGGTACCTCCTCCAAAATCATACCAGCCTCTAAATGTCATATGCGTATAATCTAAATGATAAGGCCTATCTGGAACCGGCCCTAACCAAAGATCCCAATTCATTCCTTCAGGCACTTGCATCTTCTCTTTTGGATTACTTGTCCATTGAGGCCAAACCGGTCTATTTGACCAATTGTGTATTTCTTTTAAATTACCAATTACGCCATCATCCAACATTTTTTTCAAATTAGCATTACCCTGAATCTTAGCATACGCCAATAAATGGGTGCTCATGCCCGTATTTCTGGCAGTATCAATAGTAAGCCTGGCCTCATACATTCTATTGGCAATAGGCTTATGAATTACTACCTGTTTACCTAGTTTCATGGCTGCAATGGAAACTGTTGCATGTAAATGATCTGGAGTCATCACCTTAACCGCATCAAAATCTTTTTCTTTGGCGAACAACTCTCTAAAATCTTCATACGCATTGCACCCTTTATAATTGCCACCTGCCTGGTTACGGGCGTAAAATTTATTCACCATTTCTTTTCCAACTTCACGTCCCCCTGGTATCCCATTGAGAGAGGCACCCCAATTAGTTTCGCCAGTAGCATCTCGCATCAGGTTTCTAATTTCATGCGGCGACCAATCGCGATAGTCAGTTGAAAATTTATTGGGATCACAAACAGAAACAATCTGAATCTTTGGATTTTTTAGTAAAGCACTCATTTCCCGAAGCCCCTGCGACCCACATCCGATATAAGCGATATTAAGTTTATCACTAGGGGCTATAAAGCCTTTCCCACCAAGCACATGTCGCGGAATGATAGTAGCAGCAATAGAAGCAGCTACCGTATTACCAATAAATTTTCTTCTGTTGAATTTGTTTGCCATAAATCATCAATTTAAAAAAATGTTATGTAAAAAGAACAGTGTTGTTAATTCAACTATGCTCTTTTAAATTTAGTCAGATTATCTTACCTTTTAAAAAATATTACGCCATGCAAAGGAGAAAATTTATTGAAACCAGTGCAGCCTCTTTAGCCGCAATGAGCTTTCTAAGCCAAATGCCTACTTCCTTATTTGGTATGACTAATCTAAAATCGAAAAAGCTTCCAATTGGATTTCAGTCATATGTTTTGAGAAAAGAAATTAACAAGGACATTTTGGGCACTTTAAAAAGTATGTACCAACTTGGCTATGAACACGTTGAAATGTGTTCACCTGCAGGATATGCACCTTATGATTTTGCTGAACTCACCAAATATTCGGGGAAAGAATTAAAACAGATCATTCATGATGCTGGATTAGGATGCTATAGCACTCATTTTACTTGGAATGAACTCACTAAAAACTTAGAGGAACGAATAGATTTTGCACATCAATTAGGATTGAAGCATATGGTATGTTCCGGAGGATTGTATGCCAAATCTTTAGATGATCTAAAAAATCAATGCGCCATCTTAAATAAGATTGGCGAAAAGATTACAAATGAAGGGCTCATTGCTGGTTATCATAATCATAATGGAGAATTTGAACAGAAAAAAGATGGCAGGCCAGATTATGATATTATTTTAGAGAATTTGGATCCTACACATGTAAAAATGCAATTTCAGGTAGCCGCTATTCAAGTGGGTTATAAAGCTGCTGATTATTTTAGAAAATATCCTGGACGTTTTATTTCTGCTCATCTTTCAGACTATTCATCTTCGAATAAAAATAAACAAGTGGTACTAGGCGATAATGGAATAGTTGATTGGAAAGATTTTTATGCAGCCGCAAAAATTGGTGGACTGAAATGGGTGTATGTTGAAATGGAATCAGATCCAGGCACATTGGAGGGAAGTGTTAAATACTTAAAGTCAATCTAAATAAACATAGCGGCCAATTGTACAAATTTCATTAGACCTTACCTATATTGATGAAGCATTTGAAACTGCCGCCTTAGCTTTAAGAACAGGTGTTGACTGGCTGGAAGCAGGTACTCCGTTATTATTAGCGAAAGCTAAAAAAGATTTGGGCATTGGGGTGATGGGTGAAAATTAAGATTGCCCCGATATGTTAGCTGCTGCAAAATCGCTAGAAGATATTGGATGCGATTTGTAATTCATCATTTGCCTAAATTATATCCGATATTTTACCGTCAACAAAATACATATCAATTTCCCCAACATTTTTTGCATAAATCTTACCCCGATAACTGCAGGCATAAACGTCTTTAACTAATTCATAAGTAGATGCAGATATATTTACCCTGCCAGGTTCACCATTACTTTCCATTCTACTCGCAACGTTTACGGCATTTCCCCAAATATCATAAGCATACTTTTTCTTGCCTACTACCCCAGATACTACTGGGCCAACATGGATTCCAATTCTTAGTTCCCAGGCTACTAAACCTAGTTTTTCTCTCTTTTGATTATTACTTAAAATATACGCTTGCATTTCTAAACCAGCCCTAACCATATTTAATGCATGCCCTTCGTAAGTAGTTGGAATTCCCGCAGCACACATATAAGAATCTCCGATCGTCTTAATTTTCTCTATCTGATTATTCTCGGCGATATCATCAAATGCCATGAATGATGCATTCAACTCTTCAATCAGTTCATTTGGTGTTAATTTATCGGCATGCTTGGTAAACTCTTTAAAATCGGTAAATAAAACAGACACGCTCTCATAGTACCTTGGTGTTGCTTTTCCAGTTTCCTTTAATTCATTAGATACTTCTTCTGGAAGAATATTCAACATGAGGGTTTCGATCTGTGCTTTTTGCTTATCTAAAATAATATTTGTTTTAACCTTTTGTAAATAGTTATAATAGAGTACAAATGCAATTACTAATATCAATAAGAACCCCACTGCAAATGCGTTTCGGGTATTCCTTTGTGCTTTTAAATCCAAATCCTTTAAGGCATTATCCTTATTCAAAATTTTGATTTGCGTCTCTTTTTTACTTAGATCAAAATCAAATTGAAGTCCTGATAATTTTCGATCAGTTTCGGTATTATAAATTGAATCCTTATAATCAGTAAATAAATTTAAATATTTATTTGCTTTACTATAATCCCCTTTTTTTTCAAAACTCTTATAAAGCCCATGATAAGTATCTCTTAATTCTTCATTTGCCCTATTTGCAATTAATAAGGGCTCGGCTTTTTTATAATTATCTAAGGCCTGATTTATATCTCCTTTTGTATAATAAGTATCAGCTAAACCTAAGAGTGATTTACCCACATTAAATTGAGACTTCAGCTTTTGCGCAAGCGCAATGGACTTATTTTGATAGATGATTGCTGAATTAAAATCACCTTTTTTCGCGTAAGCCTTCCCAATATTATTCCATATAAAAACAGTGCTCAATTCTTCCACATTATTACTTGCTTTAAGTCCTAATTTATAATAGTAAAGTGCAGAATCAGCCTTTTTTAAATCCAGATAGCCCTCACCAAGATTTGTATAAGTTATGACAATTTCATCCTGCCTGTTTAATTTGATAAACATCGGGAGAGCTCGCAATAAATATTTTATGGCATTCGATTGGGTAGCAGATTTTCTTAAATAGGTATTTCCAATATTTCCAAGTGCAGTAGCAATACGATTCTTATCATCAATCTCTTCTGATAATTTAAGAGATTGCAAATAATATTCTAAGGCTTTTACATCGTCTGTACGGTTGTAATAAAGAGATCCGATATTATTCGATAAATTGGCTATTCCATTTTTATCATTTAAAGACTTAAAAAGCTCTAAAGACTTAAGCCAATTATCTAAAGTTTCAATATTATTTGTTTTATAAAAGTAAATGCCAATCCATTTATAAGCCATTGCCTTCCCTCTTATATACTGTAAACTATCAGATAACTGTAAGGCCTTTGAACTATAAACATATGACTGATCAGGCAAAGTATTTACTGTGCTTTTAGCTAATTCAATTAAAGTGTTTATCTTATTAGTATCATTTGATTGATGCGACAAAACCTGTTGCATACTATCCACCAAATTGTCTTGTGCAAAGGATATTGAACAAATAAACAATCCAATTAGCAAAACAAAATGCCGACATCTCACCATGATTTTTCCTTTATTGTTACTTGGTATTACCTATTTTGTTTAATCAATTTAACCACAACTTTGTCATTCCCTTGAACAACCTCAGCAATATACAAACCAGCCATCAATTCTCCTCCAACTTTTATTGGTGTATTTAAAGGAATATATTGATGTGCTTCCATCACCCTTCCACTCATATCAGTTAACCTCAATCGAACAGGCAATTTACTACCAGAATTCACTGTTAATGCAAATACCTTGCTTGAAGGATTGGGAGAAACAATAACAGAAAGTTTCTGTAAAGCAACCTCTGTTGTATTTACAGATTTCATCTGAACAATATCTGTTTGAGCTACTGCATTAACTATATTGGAACTACAGGGCAGAAGACCACATGCACCTAGTTTATCCTGTGGATTCAAAGCAAGCTGATTTGCTACCAAGTTTGGAGCCAGTGATAAAGTTGAGGTAGCACCAGAGCTTAAAATGGTATGACAAACATTTACATTTGTACTTCCCGTAACTCTTATATCACGTACACAGAATGATACGATAGACGTGGTAGTACAACCATATTGATTGGTGGCAGTTACTGAGAAACTGTTTAACCCAGCTGCTGTTGCACTAAAGACTGGTGCCGCACAAGCTGTGCAAGACAATCCAGATCCAGACCATAAATAACTGGTGGGAGTACCTACTACATTATCAACTATCGTTGCTGATTGTGGTCCATAACCAATATAAATATCTGTTGGGCTTCCTCCTGTATAAACTGTACTAGAAGGAGTAACAGAAATGGTGGAACTTAATTGTTGACCAACAACAGTAACTATTGTACCCACAGTTGATGAATTGCCATATTGATCAGTAACAGTTAATACAACTGGCACATTACCTATATCATTGCATGTGAAACTTGTTCTAGAAACAGAAAATGTAACAGTACCGCAATTATCTTTACTTCCATTATCAATATCAGCTGCCTGAATTGTTGCCAACCCATTATTCAAAGTAACAGTTATTGGTTTGGCAATTGCTATTGGCGCTTCATTATCAGTTACTGTAATTTTAAAACTACCTGTTGTTGTATTACCATGAGTATCTATCGCAGTATAGGTAACTATTGTTATACCAGGGTTAAAGGATTCTCCTGATTGGTGATCAGAATTTATCGATAAAGTACCTGTTCCACTTATCCCGTTTCCAGTTCCACAATTGTCAACAACCGAAACCAGGGGCCAGGTAACAACTGCACCACATTTTCCTTTATCGTTTGTCTGGGCAATATCTACCGGTAAATTCACAATCACTGGCAATTCTAAATCATTGATAGTAATTGTTTGTGTAACAGATGATATATTTCCACTAAAATCAGTGGCAGTCCATTTAACTACCGTAACACCCACTGGAAATAATACAAGATCTGCTGCTCCACCAGGGTAGTCATTTACAAAAGATAATACGCCCACATTATCCTGAGCAACTGGTGCTAGTGACTTCAATTTCACATACGCACCACATGAACCAATATCATTTTTTTGAACAATATTTATCGGCGTGGATATCGTTGGACTTGTTTGATCTATTACTGTTACCTGGAAGCTAATAGGATCAGAAATATTACCAGCAGCATCCGTTGCTATAAGCACTACTTTATTTTTACCTAGCAAAAATTTCTGAGCACCTAAAGCATATTGTTTAGAAACATTATTAGACTGTACCGTTGCAATTGTATTGCCATTAGGATCAATGTATTGTTCGCTAATGGAAACTACTGAACAGTTTTCAATAATATTGATTGTTGCGGCAGAACCAGTCCAGGTAGCAGTAGCATCAGCCGATTGAGTAACAGAATTGATGGGTTGGATTACTGGTTTTTGTGTATCAAAAACAGTTACAGTAAAACTGCAACTATTTGTATTACCCGCTTGATCTCTAGCTGTAAAGGTATTCGTTGTTGTGCCTACAGGAAAGATATTCCCACTAGCTATACCTGCAGTTTGGGTTAATCCAATACTATTCAAATTAACTAATAAATTATAAAAATGTAAGGAAGCTCCAATTGGTTTGCTTGCAGTAAATCTAATCTGACTTACCTGTGGAATATCTGTAAAGTTAATATTGGTACCTCCAAAATGATAATCCCCGATACCCGTTTGAATGGTTTGAATATCTGTCCAAGTATTGCTTAAAGAATTATATAATGATACGATGATATTAATAGATTCACCATGTCCGTGAGCTATATCTTGATATGGCCCTGCACTGATAAAACTTAAATTGCTTACATCATTGGTTACTGGTAAATCAAATACGATACTATTATCCCCATATCCTTCAGAAATACTGATTGGAGTTGTTGAAACATTATCACTTATGGTAGGAAGCTTATAATATACCACTGCACCACAAGTATCTATACCATTATTTTGAGTAATATTTGGAATACATACAATCGTTGGTGGAATTACATCTTTTACTATCACATTTTGATTTTGTGTAGTAAAATTGCCAGTTTCATCTGTATATACCCACGTTATTTGATAAGTTCCTGGTTTAGAAAAAGATACTGGATTAGTGGTGTTTGCTGAAACACCTGAAATATTCCCACTACAATTATCAACTGCAGTTGGGGCAGAAATTATATCACCAGTTGCTACAGAGAGATCAACTAAGCTAGGTGAAGATGGTTTAGGAGCTTCATGATCCAAGGCATCAACAGTAATTGGAGTTGATTTTGAAGAACAACCGTAACCATTTGATACTGTCACAAAATAGTCCCCAGATTTAGTTGCAGTAGTATTTTGTGTATTCGAATTAGTAATCGACCATAAATTCCCTACTGGTGAATTTGAGCTTAAAACAACCGAACCATTAGGACAAAAATTAACAGGTCCATTTGCAGTAATAATAGGAGTTACTGGCGTTGGGTAAACAGTAATAATAGTATTTGCAGCATTACTACAACTACTTGAATTAGTAACCGTATAATTGATAGAAACATTGCCAGCACTTATTCCTGTAACATTTCCATTCCCATCAACGCTAGCGACAGTTTGATCAGCTGAACTCCAGGTGCCAATGGAAGATGTATTCTGTAATTGAATATTAGAACCCACACAAACTGAGTTTGTTGTAAAAGTAATAGCAGGTATGGATGGTGTTGCATTTACTTTAACAGTAGCAAAACCAATCATATTACTTGAACAAACTGTGCTGGTATTTGTAGCAACAATTGTGTAAATATTATTTCCAATAGTCGAATTTGGTGAGAAACTTATGGAAGAACCTGTTCCAATCTGAGTTATGCCTGTGCTGCTGCCGTTATTGAGCAATTCATATTTTATACCAGATTCCGATCCACTTAATACAATGGTAGCATTATCTTTTCCTGAGCAGAATGTTTTATCACCACTAACAGTAAATGCTATTGGTGCTGCATTATCAAGCACACTAATTGCGGCAGAAGTGCTCACGCATCCATCAGCAGATGTATTTGAAACAGTAAAAGTATTGGTACCAACAACTAGTGCAGCATTCAACGTCGCACTCTTTGTATCTGTTGATGTGGCACCAGTTAAATTCCATGAAAAGCTAGTTCCATTTGTTGCTGTTAAAGTTAATTGTGTAGCTCCACAGAAAACAGTTGATGTTGGAACTGTTATAACAGGAACAGATGGTAAAGGATTAATAGTTATTGTGGTAGGCGCAGAAGATACGGTACATCCCCCTGATGTGGTAACACTATACACATAATCAGCGGTTTTCGCAGCACTGATTGCTTGGGTTCTTTCACCAGTAGTCCAATGATAAGAACTACCTGAAGGACTACCCGTTAAACTAATAGTACCTGGAGAACAAATAGATGTTAAGGAACCAACTATAAAAATTGTTGGTAAAGTATTATCAACTGAAATACTAACTGGAGATGCTGTAACAGTACATCCAAATCCATCTGTTACCTTAACACCATAAGTACCAGCACTGTTTACTGAAATTTGGTTGGGAGTATTTGAACTTACTGAAACGCCCCCATTATTCCATGCATAAGATAAACTGGCATTGCTTGTTGCAGATACCGATAAAAAGGCACTGGTGCCAGAACAAAGCACATTACTATTTATTTTATTGCTATTTGCTATTGCAATACTAATAGATGGACTTAAAGTAGAATTTACAATCGATGCAGAACCGGTCATAAAAGAAACACACTGGGTTACTGCGTTAACTGCTTTAATAGTATATGTACCTAAGGCTCCAATATTCGGAAACACGATTGAGTTTCCAGTTCCGGATATGGTTGTTCCAGTAAAAATTCCATTGTTATGCAAAAGGTAATTGACACCCAATTCGGAACCACTTAATATTATTGAATTAAGTGTATTAGCTCCTACACAAATTCCTCCTCCTCCACTTACATTAAAAATTTTAGGAGGTGCTGCTCCTGCTGGAATAATAACTTGTGATGTTATAATTCGGTTTTTGGAATCTGTAATATTAATAGGATATGTGGAAGCAGCTAAATTTGTGAAACTCGTTGTAACAGAAGTATTTGGTGTTGCTAATAATATATTTGTTTTCACATTAGCGCCCACTGTAACAGTGTAAGGTGGAGTACCTCCAGAAATAGTAATATCATCCGATCCATTTCCCGCACCTAAACAAGTTTCTGATTTACCAATATTTGAATTTAAAATCAGTGGGGAATATTCAGTATAAGTGCATGATGCCGTATTGATGAATACTGAATGTTCATTTTTTGATAATCCTGTACTTCCGGTAAATCCAACATATACAGCTGAACTATTATTAAAAATATTTTTTACAATATCTCCTGTATAGGTTAAAATAGTTTTCCCATCAAAAAAAGCTATCAATGTTTTAGTAGTAGGATTCCACTGAACACTACTGGTATGAAACTTTCCATCCTTTACATTATAACCAAAAGAAACTGGTCTAACTAAATCTGTGGCCACTTTTTTGGTTGCATCAGAATAATGATGAAATTCTCCATTTTTCATTAAACCCATATGATCATATGATGGGTCATAGGCTTGAAAGTCGCCATTCACATACGTATCATACTCTACTTCCAGAGAATTTAGAATTCCTCCATAACCCATCCCACTTCCCGCACCACCTAAAACAGAAGTTCCAGTTTGTTGGAGTACGAAAGCCATCCCATCAGCACCTGCTGAAGTATTCCCCTGATAAATCGAAAAATTAAAAGTAAATGGGAATGTTAGGTCTATTTTTTTATTATACCACATCGATCCATTCTGGCCAGCTGCCGCTTGTGTTAAAGTATAATAATTAGCACCATAGCTAGCATTAGCGTATGCATTACCATTCAAGACAACTGTTTGTGCATTTAAAGTACTATTAATCAAAACGATCGTTGACAGAATCATTAAGACTCTTATAAACAAATCTTTATGCGGAAGTTTCATTCGCATCATCATTTGTTTTTTTTATTTCACACTCAATATTCCATAAACATACTTCTTGTCATAACCCACACCTACCGATGTTGAAGGGATATTTGGTGTAATTACATAAATTCCTGCTGCACCAGTATATGCTGGCGTAATTGTATAATTGATATCTGATTGATTAACATCAGTTACATTTTTCAATCCTGTAATTGTTGATGTAAATAAACTAGTAGGATCTGGATCTCCTGCTTTAATTTGAATATCATTTGCACGAATTGTAAGAGGATATCCTTTCACTACTAATTGACCGGGGGTATAATTAACAGAATAGTTTTGTGAGGTATATGGTGCATTACTAGTAATGATTGAATAAGTACCAGGTAAGATTGGATCAGCAGTTACTGGATTATTCTTGGCATCTAATAAACTATAAGAAGGAGGCCCTGATAACACATCCGTAATTTTATCATTGTATCCAATACCTGCAACCGTACTTGTCATGGTTGTTAATGAAAACGGATCCTGATAAGTGATAGTAGTATCCTTTGCACGTATGTTTAATGCAGCAGGAGTTACCGTAAGATTTCCAACAGAATAAGTAATATCGAAATTATAGGAACTATAAGCAGCAGGAACAATATAATGCGAACCAACTGTAAGCCCTGTTAATAAATTAATCGATCTAGCTAGTTGAGAAACATTTAATGGATCATTTGTTTTACCATCCAAACCATTTACAATGACCATTTGATTTCTATTATTGCCCGGATCAATATCGGCAGCATTTACTATAGCATATCCATTAACAATGGCATAACCATTTACAATGGCATAGCCATTTGCAAGTGCAGATCCTCCATTCACAATGGCATATCCATTAACAATGGCATAACCACTGGTTAATGCATAACCATTTACAATGGCATAGCCGTTTACAATAGCATATCCATTTACAATGGCATAGCCGTTTACAATAGCATAACCATTTACAATGGCATAGCCGTTTAAAAATGGTGCACCATTTACAATGGCATATCCATTAACTATCGCGTATCCATTTACAATAGCATAGCCATTCGCCATTGCTGTTCCGTTCACTATCGCATAACCATTTACTAAGCTTGTATTACTTGGATTTAAACCTGCATTGTTTTTATATTCAACCAATGATG
>Ga0208106_1000493_pt1 | contig 13140 bp, 11 predicted proteins | sample CryBogCBE25Jul08_FD_184577 | JGI IMG/M metagenome (GOLD analysis project Ga0208106, IMG submission 184577) | Freshwater microbial communities from Crystal Bog, Wisconsin, USA - CBE25Jul08 (SPAdes) | ecosystem: Environmental > Aquatic > Freshwater > Lake | place: Crystal Bog, Wisconsin, USA...
CCGATGAGCTCACTAAAAGATCAAAAGATTGTTTGGCTATACCGAGATTTTTAACAAAAGACAAAAATTGAACCGCCGCCATCCACGTTGATCGCCTCACATAAAAACATGTTGCTGTTATAAAGGCAAAATCTCCTAAAGTGATAAGACCACGCTGCCAATCAATAACCAAAAAAATAAATAGAGAAGACAACAAAAGAAAGGAAATTCCCCCTCTCCAAGAGTCTGCTTTAAATGTTACCCATTCAGCATTTTTTGCTTTTTGTAAAGTTTCTTTTTGAAAACACTTAAATAAACTTTGATCTAGGGAGTGAGAAGAGAACGTTTTAATAATCAACGTATTTTTGAATAAATCGCCAATAAATCCCATCTGCTTGCTTTCTGCAAGAGCATAATCATGTGAAGTTTGAAGAGTTGGTTTCAGAAAAATAAATGTAATTATATTCATTCCTAAGTACCAAAATAGGAAAAGACATGAAAACAAGCTGCTAACATGATTAATTAAGACTAACGATACAAAAAATGTGATTGTAATCGGATATAGACCATAAAGAAAAATAATCAATAATTGTTCAAATCCGTCCACAAGGTTCTTTAAAGAGGACACAATTCTTGCCGAGTGATGGGATTGAAAAAAACTGTAAGGATGAGACTCAATAATTTCTGTTGTGACTTTTCTGATTTCCTCTTTTAACTTTGGGATTGTTTCAATACAAAGATAACTAGCTATTCGCAAAGATCCTTCGACGCAAATCATTAGAAAAACATACACAAAAATGGAGTCAATCAAAAACGACTGAGCATCTTCTGGAAAAATTACCATCTTATCAAGACAGATCTTAATCAGGTAGGGCGCATAAGTTTCAGCCGAACACCAAATGATAGGCATCAGTATAAATAGTAAAAATCTCTTCTTTTCGGATTTGATAAACTTCCAGTAAAAAGAAAAAAGAGTTTGATGAGAACGTTTCATTTTTGTCTTACTGGCTTTTTTGAATGATTTTTATTGATGCCACAACTTCTTGGATATCGCTTTCTTTAATATCAAGATGTACGATAATTCGAATTGTGTTTTTATCCAAAGCAAATACCCGAATTCCTTTTTCTTTAAGAAGGCGCTCGAAATCAAAAGCATCTAAAACAGGATGGTTCACCTCCATGCATATAATATTGGTTTCAATAGGCCTTATTTTAAAAAAAGAAAAATATTTTAAAAGCTCTCCTAGTTGTTTTGCTAGACCATGAATTTCTTTGAGTTTTTGCACATTATGATCTAATGCATAAAGACATCCTGCGGCTAAAATACCAGCTTGGTGCATCCCTCCTCCTTGCTGAAACTTATAATACCAAGCTTCCTCTATAAAATCTTTTGATCCAGCCAGAATGGCTCCCATAGGAGCCCCCAGACTTTTGGAAAAATCGATCCAAACAGCATCAAATAAATGAGAATATATTTTTGCAGAAATTCCCGTCTCCACAACAGCGCTCAGTAAACGAGCGCCATCCAAATGAGTATAAGCATGATGCTTATGCGCAAGCTCACAAACGTCTTTCATCGTTTCAAAGGGCCAAATTGCACCACCGCCAAAGTTTGTCGTTTGCTCTATCGAAACAACGCGTGGGACAGATACATTATATCCTTTACCTTGAACCAAAATAGGCTCAATTTGAGAAGCTGTAAATATTCCTCTTTCCCCATCAATTGGATAAGAAACGGCTTGAACCAGCCCCGCTATCATTCCAGATGATTTATGCAAAGGATGAGCTGATTTATCCAAAATAATCATATCGCCTGGTCTTTTACATAAAACCCTGTAAGAAATCCCGTTGCACATTGTACCAGAAGGCAAAAAAGTTGCGCTTTCTTTCCCCAAAAGATCACAAACCCTTTCTAAAAGATGATTCACTGTTGGATCTTCACCAGCCACCTCATTGCCAACCTTAGCCTGGCACATAAAAGCACGCATTTCTTGACTAGGGTTCGTGTTCGTATCGCTGAATAAATCGATTTTAAAAACCTGCTTCATTCTTTTCCTAACTTTTTTGATAAGGTTGTTTCCAATAGAACGTCTTGAATAATTTGAACAGCTTTAAGTATGTCTTTTTCGCTAATAGGGCGATGAACAACAGCTCTAATCTTTGAAGGTAACCATGGAAAAAGGAGAAGCCCTTTCTCTTGACATCGTTTGAGAAAATTTTGACAATTACTACCAGGCTTTGTTAATGAAAACTGCACCATATTGGTTCCAGAAGGAGAGGTTTCTAACTTTAACTCTGAAATACTAGCTAGTTTTTCAGCAAGCAGTGCAGCTAATACGTGATCTTGCTTTAAAGAGGAGATGTTGTTTTGAAGAGCATAGAGAGCGGCGCTTGCATAAAATCCCATCTGATGGACTCCGCTTCCAAGCCAAGATCGATAACGTTTAGCCTTTTCTATCGTCTCTTTTTTGCCCATCAGCATAGATCCAAAGGGTGCTCCAAGGCCTTTTGAAAAGCAAACACTCAAAGTATCTGCCTGCCGCGCATATTCCGAAAAAGGTATTAAGGTATCAACGTGGGCATTAAAAAGCCGAGCTCCATCTAAATGAAGAAGTATTCCCTTTTGCATCGTATAGGTCCTTAACTTCTTTATATCCTCAAAAGGAAAAACTTTTCCTGCCCACCCATTAATCGTATTCTCAATTGAAACTAATTTTACTTGAGCAAAATGATGATACCGTGGTTTTGAATCAAGAGCCTTTTCAACTTCTTCAGGAGTTAAAATACCATTTTCTGTGTGACGAGTATTGAGAACAACCTGACAAACAGAAGCAGCGGCAGCGCTATCAAAAAAATTAATATGATAAGAGTAATCTGTAACGACTTCATCTCCTGGTGAAGTTTGGCTTAAGAGTGCCAAGCGATTTCCAAGCATTCCGCTTGTTACAAAGAGCGCTTCTTCAACTTGAAAAAGATCTTTGCAATAGTCTTGAAGTCTATTAACGCTTTTGTCTTCACCATAAGCATCGTCTCCAACCTCAGCATTAAAAATTGCTTCCCTCATAAAAGGTGTCGGCTTTGTTACAGTATCACTTCGTAAATCAATCATGTTGGTTATCAAAAATGATTATAAGGATTGGTTTGATCATAGTTAATATGATCGTTCGTATGACTCACCCTAAGGTTAAGGGGGCTTAAATAAGCTTTTAAACTTTCTTCATCTTCTATCCAATGACTCATCGTCGGTGCGTGCTGCTTTAATGCCGAAACCCATATTGCACGCCTTGAAAGAATCCAATCCTCATCCCACGGACTATCAAAGCGAAGCTGATCAAGAGTCCTAAATTCCAGATACCATGTATAACGGGGTGAGGAGCTTTTATTTTCTTCGGAGTAATGAACAGTTTTAACGTTATGGATGATAATATCTCCAGGGTCAGCGTAGATGGGAACAAAGTCATCCTTTTGTTCTTCATAAACTTGATAAATTTCATCTTTGGTCAATGGCCCCAGTTTATGGCTCTTTGGTAAGTAATAAACAGGATTTGGCTTTGAATCATGCAGATAAATTCCAAGGCTAAATATCTCGTGATTAACAGATTGTAAAGCTAAGTCTTGATGGACTGTTACCGGAACTCCCTCATAAGGAACCTTAATAAGCATATCTTCCCATGTTGGAACAATTCGTTCAGGTGTTTCAGATAAAGAAGAGAGGATTTTTAAAATAGAGGGATGAACCAAGGCTTTGTGAAAAGCCTCATCTTTCTCAAACATATAAAGAATTTTATGGACATGGTGAGTCTTATTAATAGTCAATAAATCATCCACATTTTTAGGAAGAATCAAAGCTTTATCGGTCGCTTTTACAAGCTCCTTTATCTCTTCTCGAGAGAATGCGTTTTTAAAAACATAATATCCCTGCTCTTGAAAAGTTTTCTTTACTGTAGAATCAATCATTTTAATTTTTCCCTAGTTGACATAAATGTAAAGAAAGTGGACTCAGAAGATGCTGCCAGAGCCTGGCATACAAAACCCCTTGTGCATCCCCGCCATTGTGGGCATGATGCGCTTCATTTAATAAAAAAATGCGCCTTATACTCTCTTGGGCTTTTTTGGAGTCTTCAAGAAAAGGAAATGTAGTGTTTTCTAAAAGGGTTTCCCATTTTTTAAGAACTTCTCTATAAGCCCCTGGTGCTTCTTGGAACAAGGCCCAAAGCCCATTTGTTAAAATTTTCTCAGTCTCTTTTTGACAGGTCCACATCCCAAAGGGACAAGGTTTAATTGAGGGAATAAAAGGAGGAATATATCTCTTTGTTTTCCAGCGGGTCACTAAAGCAAATCTTTCATAATAAGATTCATTTTTTCCGCTGCCATGCCATAGACGAGAATCAAAAAGGATGAGATCCCCTGCCTTTACTGGTAGTTTTCTGCTACCTTTCTTTTTCAAAGGGATTTCATCTTTAAACTCAGGATCCCAAAAATCCATGGCTGGCTCAATAGTACCTTTGTGACTGCTTGCAATCACCTCCATAGGGCCTGATTCTAAAGGTGCATCTGTCAGCGCCAACCAAGCTGAAAATTGATAAGGAAATTCTGGAGAATAAGCTATATCTTGATGAAAAGGTAACGTTTCTGGAGAAAAAGGCGTTTTAGAAATAATATTAAGTTTGATAAGCTCACAACCCTCTTCCATTAATTCTTCTAAGAAGGTCTTTATGCAATCGACTAATTCTTCCAGACCTTCTGTTATAGGAGAAGGAGATACCCATCTACTAGCCACTTGGAGATAATCTTGATACGTGCATGACAACTCTTGAGCACATTGGTGAAGACGCAACCGTATTGTCTTGACCCAATCCACCATAAGATCTCTAGCTTGAAACGCTTCTATTTTGGCATAACCCTCTTCTTTTAAAAGGCTTGCTGGACATTCATTCATAAAGCAATTCCTTTTAAAACACTTAAAACAGGGGAGATTTTATGAACGTCTGTTAATTTAAATCCTGAATAAAATAATAAATACTGCCATTCTTCCAAGGAGCGTACCTTGCCTCCTGTTTCTGTCAACATATTCAGGTCAAACAATCCCCCCATAGGAGTATCGCTTTCAAGAATCATCTCAAAAATATAAATGACTCCCTTATTGCTAAGCTGCTCTTTGGAATTTTTCAGCTTGAGTATGGCTGTTTCATCTGGAAAATAGTGCAGAAAACGCGGAAATAAAATCGCATCTGCTTTTTTTAAAGACTCCATATTTTCAACGGCTTTTAAATGTTTATATCTTTCCAAAAGAAGAGGAATAATTGTCAGAGAACATCGACCAAAGCCTAAAAGAAACGTATGATCTTTCCAAAAGGGAAAATCAGCAATAGACCTAAAATCTTTTTCTGCATATCCATCCAATGCTCTGTTGTAAATTTTAATCCAATTGGCATCTGTTTCCTCTTCTTTAAAAGAGGGATGGTGAATTTCGTCAGCTGTTTGAAGTAGCGCTGGTAAATTTTCCCAAACCTTATTAACCTTCCCCCACATCAATCCGGCTGCAGATAAAAAAGAAGCCTCTGTAGGTTTTAAAAGGTTTCCTTTTTCGGTTAATTCCCAAATTTCGAAATCAACTGGCATCACAACACCCAATTCCCATAACGCTCTTAAAAGGCGCTTAAGTTTAGAAGAAGGGACATTCGTTCTCTCAGAAATCTGTTTTAGGCCACCCGGTAAGGCGTCGGGAATTTTTAAGGAAATACTTGTATAAAGAGTCCATGTTTTCCAAAAGCTAACCATATCTGCAGACAAGTCATTGCTGTGATTGTGAACATCTCGAATAATCTTAACAATTTCTCCTACTTCGTTAATCAACAGGAGTCTTTCGTTATTATCTTCTGCATAGGCCAATCCGTTATAAAAAGGTTCAATACTGAGATAGCGGTCTTTATAGATAAAATCACCCGTCTTGTTGATATGTCCCCATCCTCTATCATCTTTAGCGCGCGCAAACCCTTTGTGAAAAACATCCAACTGATGAAAGTATTTGGAGTGAATAAATCTCCCTTCCCTATTGATGTGTGTGTGCCCTTTCAATTCATCACAAATCACCGCAATTCCATCCTTGAAATCACCGGCATAGGCATAGCGATTCGGATATAAGGGAGTGCCTTTTTTATCAATATGAAAATAAAATCCTTGAAAATCTCGAACGACGCAAATCTCTTCTTGAAAATTCCCAACCCAGGCATATTTTTCTGGATAAACAGCGGTTCCATCGGTGTAAATATGGAACCATCCATCAAGGACTTCAACAGCAGCTTTGTTGTTATAAAAGCCAAATGTTCTTTTAAATCGATCCCCATAAACTGAAAGTCCATTTAAATCAATGTGATAAGCCCCCTCCTCGTCTAAAACAGGAGCAAAACCGGGTTCATGATATTTCAAAACCTTAAGAAATGTTCTGCCATATAAGGGGTTTTCTCCCTTAAGATGATAGGTCTCACAACGTGAAACTGAAATTTCTGATAAAGAAATGATCATGACGCCATCAGATCTTCTGTCATTGGCTTTCTCATGTTGCATCCAATACATAAATTATGATTTTTGTAGGTCTTTCGGAGATTTTGATAAGATTCACTTTGCCAAATACCTTCGAGGGTTGTGTCGTGAAGATTGCCGAATTCTCCTAAGGTTTGTCTTTCCTTATCGGGCGCGCAACAGGGGCTAAATCTGCCTTCTGTATTGACCCAAGCCTCTTTTCCTAAAAAGGGACAAACCGCTTCTGGATCAATATCAATCACAGCATCTTCATCAAGTAACCCAATGTTTTCCAATAAAATGGGTTTACCGTTAGGAAGAAGATGATTTTTTACAACCTCAAAAACTCTTCGAACCGCTTCATTCCATCTTTGAATGGCTTCAGAATTCCTTCTCATCGAAAGGTTTTTAATCTCTTTAAAATGAGCCCAAAGATGATGCCCCTTAATTCGGTCTACCCCTAAATCAATGCCAAGTTTAACAATCTCTGGAAGCTCATTAACATTTGTTTCTAAGAAAGTTAATTGAAGAGTGACTCGGCTTCGGTTCCCTCCCTCAGCTGCATGGGCATCTCTAATTTTAATGAAAGTCCTAACGTTTTCTAAAACCCTTTCCCAGCGTGATCCTATCATTATCTTTTCTTGGGTTTCTTTTGTAGCTCCATTCCAAGAAAACTTAACATCAGAGGTAATAGGAACCAAAAGTTTGCTCCATTCCGCAGCGCTTTTACGGGGGAAAGTTCCGTTGGTTGTTAGATTCAGCTTTATTTGATACTCATGGCATAGCCGAATGATCTCTTCAAAATGCTTATACAAAAGAGGTTCTCCCATGGTAGAGGGAATAATTTCCCTTAACGGGGATCCTTTGGCATCCTCAAGAATTTGCCGAATTAAATCAACACTCATTCGTCTTCTAGGAGCACCCGCCGCAACGCGATCAGCGTTGACGGTGCTATGAGGCGAAAACCCCTCACACATAATACAACGGAGATTACAATCATCAGGGTTTGTATCAAATGTAATCCGCCATGGCCCAGGTTTTGTTATTAACATAAGGACCTTCCTTCTTTTTTGAGGCAAAGATTCGTGTAAAGAGTCTCAATTTCTTGAACATGGGATTCGATATCAGGGATATCCTCCCCCGAAGAATAAAGATAGCGATGACTCTTGAGTTTTTGAAAAAGATCAGGTTTATCAAGCAATCGTTGCATTTGAAATGCTAAGCTTTCTGAATCTCTAAAAGCAAACAAAAGCCCATTAATTTCATGATGAACATATTCTTTCATCCCTCCTATATCGGCCGTTATAACAGGAACACCAGCTTGCTGCGCTTCATGAATAACGAGAGGAGAATTTTCAACCCAAATAGAAGGGACAACAATCACATCAACATGATTAAAAACTTCTGAAACTATGTCATCATTAGAATATTCAGGGTGCCATTCGATTGAGTTTTGAACGGATAAAGGAAGTAAGGAGACCATTTGTTTGAGTCCCGGAGTTACCTCAGATCGGGATCTTCCCCAAACCTTAAGTTTGCAACCGCCTTTAACTTTACTAAATGCTTCTATTAAAAGATGAATTCCCTTTTGGGGTGTATGTGTTCCTATATAGCCAAAAACAAAAGTATCTTCTTTAACCCGTTTTCTTGCCTGAAGTCTCTCTAGATCAAAACCATAATCTAGATAAGTCATCTTGGATGATGGGATATTAAGATCCTGCTGAAACCGTTCTAAAAGATACTGGGAAGGAGCGATAAAAAGATCAACATGCTGAATCATTTCCTCTAAATGAAGACGCCGCCTTCTGATCCAATCTGTCCAATAGGCTATATCGATTTCTTTCTCTAAAGAGCCACCGGAAAAGTAACCTGAATAACACTTTCCAGCGCATTTTTGATCCTCTTGCCCATCACAATGCTGCCAAGACTCTAAAGAGTTCCTTTGAATAAACTGTCCCCGCGGACAAATCAACCAATAATCATGTAGAGTAAAAACAATCGGAATTCCCCTGATTTGAGCTTTTTCTAAAAGAGAAGTGGATAAATGATTCAAGTGTCCTATATGGACAATATCTGGATTTAATTTTTGTAAAAGTGCATCAAAAACAGAATCGACTTCCTCATGACGATAACGGTATCTCTGACGGAGCAACGGAATATTGACAATATGTTTTGTAAGAGAAGATCTTTCCTCTCGAATATGATAATCAGGTAAAAAGGGGTTTTCTTCCCTTGTGAAAACATGCACCTCATGAGACCTTGCAAGAGATTGACAAAGAGTTTGGCTATAAACCTCAGACCCTGCGTTATAAGTGGGTGGGTATCCATGAATAACTTTTAAGATTTTCATGCGGCTGATCTATCAAAAAGAATATTCTGGGATCTTAAATGCTTTTCAAGAGATGATAAAAATCTATCAATGGCTTCTTCAAAAGAAAATTGTGGTGTCCAGCCCAACAATTCTTTGGCCCGAGAAGGATTGCCATAAAAACGGCTCACATCAAATGAACGTGGAGGTACTTCTTTTATTGAAGAAAAGCTTTTAGCCCTATCGGTAATAATAGAGGCTGCTTCTCTTAAGGTTATCCCTCTGCCCGTTGTAAAATGTATGGACGGAAGATTCTGAGGGTTTTTTGTCAAAATACCAATAACAGCGATAATGCCTCTGACAATATCCTCAACAAAGGTAAAATCAAAGGTGTTTTCTGCACCTTCTACGTAAAGATTTTCTCCCAGTAATGCCGCCCTGCAAAAAGCAGGTATAACGCGATCTTCATGATCAAAAGGACTTCCAAAGACATTTGAAAAACGAAGAACTGAGGTTACTAATCCCTCTTCGCGAGCGTCTTTGACTATCTTTTCAGCGGCAACTTTAGAGTAAGCATACACATTCATCGGTCTTAAAACCGTATCCTCTGCCACGGGGAGAAGATCTTGCTGACCGTAAACCTCTCTACTACTGGCATAAACCACCCAAGGTTTTAAAGGACTATTCAGCGCAGCTTCAATAACATTCCTAGTCCCATCAACATTCTGCTTCCAACATAACTCAGGATCCTTTTCACCTGAAATAACACGGGAAGTTCCTGCAAGATGAATAATTCCAATGCACCCCTCAATAGCTTGTCTGACAGAGTCTTTATCGCGTATATCACCGGAGCCAGGATGATCTTGCTCAAAACACACATCGAAGGGTTTAAAACCAAAACCGAGTTGATTCAAACACACCGTCAGAGCCGTTCCAATCAATCCTTTAGAACCCGTCACTAAAAGAGTATTCATCTTTCCCCTATTTCTACAGTGAGAAAATCCTTGTACGCGGGAATGTAACGATCTTTAAGAAGAGAAAAAAGAGGAATTAGATTTGTTTTTTCAATAAAACTCCTTAAAAAAGAGTTTTTTGAGATTCATTTTTGGAAGTTTTGAATGTCCCTATTTGTATCTGACATCAAAACCCACATAATTCATTTTGTTCATCTTTTTGTATAACCCATTGATGAACACTAATCGGAGATGGGTTTTCTTGCGACTACAAAACAGTTGAAAAAGCCACCAACTGCTAAGAAATTTATTCTGTTATACTTCCAAGACTAATCAAAACGGATATAGAAAATCATAATAGTTATTATTTACATAAACAGCTAAACGACAGAGGATGTCATCTACAATATCTGCATCCGGCCTTTGAGCATAAAGGCCTAACAATTGAGAGGTGTCATCCCTTCTAAATAGCTTAGCTTTGAAACCAAAACGGGGGAACAAATGCATAATTGCGGAAGGGTCAAACCATTCACGTTTAGTCAGATAAAAATCTGTAAGTATTTTTTCTGCAAATTAATCGTCTATATCAATCTCGTAATAAGGGATTGGGTATTGAGCTGTCATAACTTGTGCAAATGATCTAAATTTCGAACCTACTTGCCACCGCTCATGAAAATTTACTTCTACAAACCTTGCTCTATTTGAAACAATAGGCCTTGGATGAATAACAGCATGGCTTCTTACAGGAGCAATACATACTATCTCCATACCATATTGGATAAGCGTCGTAACTTGCTTTAAATGTTGCTCACCTACAAAACAAAATAATATTGCGTCATGATTGTTTTTATTATTATTGATAAAAGACATAACATGTTGTTCCATCCATGTATCTCGTCTCTCAAGATGGTAAGCTTCTCCTCTCTCTCGCAAATGGTCAATTTGTCTAAAATAGTCCAAGTCATGACCTTTGACTTCAATATCATGGATTTGACTGAATCTTAACAAGGCTTTTAGTTTCCACTCTTCCTCAATATTTTCCCATGCTTGTAAGGGGCTTTTTAGGCCTTTACCATCTGTTTGTATAGGCGTATTTAAAAAACTATTAATAGCCCCCCAATACTTACCTTTAATCTGCTGCAACCCCTCATTAATAGTTGGACCTGGAAAATGCTCCATGTAAAAAGTAGGTTTTCTGCCCTTTTTTATAAAAGCATTCACAATTTGGATAACAACAGCGGTATCACCAATATAATGATGCCATTCTCCGATCAATATAACTTTCGCTTCTTCTATACGAGCAAGAAAGGTCTGAAAATCCATTTTAGCTATGCTTCCATTTTATCTATTATCTAGACTATTAACAAAACTCAATTCATCTGATCCGCTAAACACATAATGATCTAGAAGAACACATATCAGAGTTCAAGGTCTTTAGGCTCCAGTACCCTCACATGCCTATTAGCTCCTACATATGCATATACTATGGGACCCCCAGATGCCCCATTAATAGCCCATTTAGGAGCTTGCGGGTTGCGCTTACGTTCTAGATCAGTCTTATAACCACTATAAGTGAACTGTTGTCGCACATTTGGAACTCCAGAGACATCATCATAGATGATAGTTGGGTTTTGAGGAGCATTTGCTTTATAAACAACCATATTTGGTGCTTCATGGGGCATCAAAAAAGTTTGTGGATTTTTTACTTTGAGCATTTTTTCTGTTTCTTCTTCCACTAACCACACACCAGCTAATGCAGATTGAGGGTCAACTCTCTGTTCATGTGTGAGTGCTTTATAGTTTTTGGAATAAAACAACTGAACGGTAGGTTTTCCACCGCTTTGCTGTAAAGCATCTACAAGAGGTTCAAGGCCAGCGATAATATGATTTTTATCACCATTTTCTATATGAGCCAAAGCAATCCAATCACTGTTCCAAAATACCAACCCAACACAAGGATTTATCCCGACAGTATACAATCCTGTTGAAGGATTACTTGCGTTATTTCTTGCCATAATGCCGACTTCGTTTTGGCGTACTTCATAACAAGAATCAATATTAGCAGACATATTACCCTCTGTGTATTAATGTACTTATAAGTTTGAAACAGTTACTCTAAAAATGGCAGACTGACTAAGAGCAATTTTGTAGATTTCTTGAACAAACGTTTTCGTTAGATAGCCTATAATTTGCCCTTAGCGTTAAACAGTTTATTTTTTCAGCTTTTTCCCTTACTCTCTTTAAGGATTCCAACCATTGAATAATATGGCCTCTACTATATGGGAAGAAATTGCGACATAAATAGATTCTTACCGTCTTAATCAAAACGGATATAGCAAATCATACAAGAGATGGGGGGCTGGGAAAGTATGCAAGCGTTACGGCATATCTCGTCCAACTTTACGTAAATGGTTAAAACGGTATAAAGAAAAGGGGTTGGAAGGTTTAGAGGATAATAGCCGTAAACCTCTCAATAGCCCTTCTAAAAAGATCTTTCCTGAGCAAGAAGTAATAATCCTTAATTTGCGTCAGGAACGTAAACTGGTAGTTAGGCGCATTCAAGGTGAACTTAAATGACATCATGACCTTTCTCTATCTCTAGCGACCATTCATAAGATTCTAAAGAAACATCAGACTCCTTATTTACAAAAGAAACGTGCTTATCGTAAACAAGCTAAGCGTTATAATTGCAAATTTCCTGGTCAACGAGTGCAAATGGATGTTTGCAAGATTGCCAATGGGCTTTATCAATACACAGCTATTGATGATTGCATCCGCTACAAGGTCATAGCTCTTTATAAAAGGCGTACAGCCAAAAACACTTTAGATTTTATAGAAAACCAAGTCTTTTACCGTTTACCTTTTCCTATTCAACGAATTCAAACAGATAGAGGCCAAGAGTTTATGGCCTATGAAGTCCAAGAAAAGCTTTTAGAATGGGGAATTAAGTTCCGACCCATTAGGCCTGCTTCTCCAAACCTTAATGGCAAAGTAGAAAGAACTCAGCGAACAGACTTAGATGAATTTTATTAAGCTGTAGATATTAAAGATCCTAATTTGGAAGAATTACTATCTGATTGGGAATTTTACTATAACCGGCATAGACCTCATAGCTCTCTTGATGGAAAGACTCCACAAGAAAAACATATAGAACTTTTATACAAAACTCCTTTTTGGGAGGATATAGGTAAAATGTTTGACTTTAAAAATGTATTTGGACGAAAAACACCAAAAGCCTTTAAAAGCACATGTTCTTTATTAAATAGCTCACGTGGTTTTTCTTGTAAGCAGTAAATGCAGAAATAATTTTGGAAGGCCACCACTTTCTTTGAAACTCCTCGACTACATGCGCATCCGTTAAGTTAAGGTAAATGGGAG
>Ga0208106_1000495_pt1 | contig 13081 bp, 7 predicted proteins | sample CryBogCBE25Jul08_FD_184577 | JGI IMG/M metagenome (GOLD analysis project Ga0208106, IMG submission 184577) | Freshwater microbial communities from Crystal Bog, Wisconsin, USA - CBE25Jul08 (SPAdes) | ecosystem: Environmental > Aquatic > Freshwater > Lake | place: Crystal Bog, Wisconsin, USA...
TAAACTTTTTTTGCTTTTAGTTATCCTTATTCTTCATTTTGAAAGTTTTGCGCAGAATATTTTAAGAGCAGATACACTCTCCATCTCACTAACACAAGCAGAAAAAAGATTTTTAGATAGTAACTTTCTTTTGCTTGCCTCACATTATAATGTGGATGCTCAGAATGCATTAATTGAACAAGCAAAATTATGGGACAATCCAACTTTAAATTTAGATAAAGTAATTGCTGCACATGGTCAATTTTGGCCAACCGGAAAAAATCCTGATGGAACTTATAATGGCCAATATTTTATTCAGGTACAGCAACTTATTAAAACAGCTGGTAAAAGAGGTAAGCTGATTAATATGGCTACCTCTAATGCAAAGTTGAGTGAACTACAGTTGCAAGATGTTATCAGAAATTTAAGATATCAATTAAGGACAGATTATTATAATATAATCCAACAAATTGAACAAAAGAAAATTTATGAAAGTCAACAAATACAATTAAAGAAATTGTTGACAGGAATGGAAGCCCAATTAAATGCAGGCAATATTGCGCAAAAAGATTATTTGAGAATTCAGGCACTTCAAATTTCTTTAGATCAGGATATGACTGAACTCAATAAACAAATGGAGGATAACCAAAATGATTTTAAAACCATTCTACAAATACGAGAGAATGTTTTTGTAAAACCAGCAGAGAATTTTAATAAAATGGCCCCTATCTCTAATATTGTTTCCAATGAAATTTTATTCGATACTGGAAAAATTCATAACCCTTATTTTCAGTTGCAACAAATTCAAACACTTTATCAGCAACAAAATTTGAGCTATCAAAAATCATTGCGTGTTCCTGACGTAACACTTGGACCAAATTTTGATAAGAATTCGAATTTCGCACCTAATTATGTGGGACTTGGCATTTCTATACCTTTACCAGTTTTAAATACCAATAAAGGGAATATAAAATCTGCGGAATATAGTGTTAAACAACAACAAGCATTTACTAGTAATGCTGAAACAGAATTAAAGAATAATATTAGTAATGCTTATAATAAATTATTGTTGACATTGAAACAAAATAACTCAATTCAAAAAGAGTTTTATGAAAAGTATCAACTGATGTACGATCATGTACTTCAAAGCTATCAGCAAAAACAAATCAATCTTTTAGAGTTTTTGGATTTCTTTAATGACTATACCGATTCACAAGTTCGGCATTTGCAACAACAACTAAACCTACAACTTTCAAAAGAAGAACTTAATTATCAAACAGGGATAGACATTTTAAAATAATCGTTTCATCCGAATTTATATTATTACACATGAATAAGTATATACTCATTTTAGCAGGTTTTTTTACAATTGGGCTTATCGCATGCTCAGAGAAAAAAGAAGAAAAGGTTGAAGTAAAAAAATTTGTATTAAGCGATACTATGTCGAAAATGATAACAATCGATTCAGTATCGAGTTGTTTTATAAATGACGAAATCACTTTAAACGGTGAAATCAGTTTCAATGAAAATAATGTTAACAAAGTATATCCAAGATCTAGCGGTCAGGTTGTTGAAAGTAAAGTAACCCTTGGCGATAAGGTTCAGGCCGGGCAAGTACTTGCCATATTAAAAAGTGCTGACGTTGCGGGTAATTATGCCGATTTAAGTAGTGCTAACTCAGATATCATTATCACAAAACGTCAGTTAGATAATACAGAAGCACTATATAAAAATGGTATCGCCAGTGAAAAAGAATATACAGAGGCTAAACAGAATTATGAAAAGGCTTTAACTGCAAAAGGGAAAATTCAATCGATTATAAATATTAATGGTGGAAATGGAAGTAATGCTGGTGGAACCTATAACTTAATTTCTCCCATTAGTGGTTACATAGTAGAGAAAAAAGTAAATACAGGTAATTTCATCAGGGCTGATATGGGCGACTATCTATTTACTATTTCTGATTTAAAAAATGTATGGGTAAATGCAAATGTGTTTGAAGCAGACATACCCAAAGTAAAGGAAGGATTTGCTGTTCAGGTAACCACCCTAGCCTATCCTAATAAAATTATACCTGGAACAATTGACAAAATGAGTCAGGTATTAGATCCTACTAACAAAACATTAAGAGTAAGAATTAAATTAGAAAATCCCGATTTATTACTTCGGCCAGAAATGTTTGCTCGTGTGGTGGTATCAAATAAAGAAAACCTAAAAGCTATTTGTATTCCTACTAAGGCATTGATATCATTAAATGGCAAATCTTATGTAGTAACCTACAAGTCGAATAGTGAAATGAAAATTGCAGAAGTGACGATTTTAAAAACTGGTGACAACCGAACTTATTTAATTGATGGAGTTGTTCCTGGAGAAAAATTAATCACTCAAAATCAATTACTGATTTTTCAACAATTATTAAATCAGTAATTTTTGTTTTGATTAAATGACCAATCCAAATTTTCATTTATAAAAATTATACGATGGTAAAAATTATCAAATCGATTATACATTTCTCATTGAGGCATCGGTATTTTGTTTTCTTCATGACGGCGATCCTCGCTGGAATAGGTTTTGTTAGTTACCAAAATACCCCAATTGAAACTTTTCCGGATGTTACTAATACACAAATTATCATTATAACACAATGGCCGGGAAGAAGTGCTGAAGAGGTTGAAAAATTTGTAACTATTCCGCTGGAAACTGCTTTAAATTCAGTTCAACGAAAATCAAATCTAAGAACAACTTCTTCATTTGGTTTATCATATGTTCGGCTCATATTTGATGATGATGTAACTGATGAGTTTGCTCGTCAACAAGTTTTAAGTCGTATTGGCAATGTGGATTTACCTGATGGAATAAAACCAGAAGTAGAACCACCTTATGGCCCCACAGGTGAGATTTTCAGATACACTTTAAAAAGCAATACCAGAAGCATTAGAGAACTATATACCTTACAAGATTGGGTATTAGATAAAGAATTTAAAAGAGTTCCAGGTGTAGCTGATGTAAATAGTTTCGGAGGTGAAGAAAAAAGTTTTGAAATCAGTGTTAATCCAAGTAACCTTTCTAAATACGGCCTTTCCTCGCTCGATGTTTATAATGCAGTAGGAAAAAGTAATTTAAATGTAGGCGGTGATGTAATTGAGAGAAATGGCCAGGCCTATGTGGTTAGAGGTATTGGATTGCTCAACAATATCAATGAAATTGAGAATATCATTGTTACAAAAATCAATTCAGTTCCCATTCTTGTAAAGAATTTAGCACATGTAAAAGAGGCAGGAAAACCAAGATTAGGGTTAGTTTCAAAAGATACCGTTGCTGATGTATTAGAGGGTATAGTAGTAATGGTTAAAGGTTCAAATCCTACTGAGGTTCTTGGTCGTTTGCATGAAAAAGTTAAAGATTTAAACGAAAATATTTTACCTAGTGATGTAAAGATTGATACTTTCTATGATAGAACAGTATTAATGGATTACGCTACACATACAGTCATTCATAATTTAATTGAGGGTATCATTCTGGTTACCTGTATCGTCATGTTATTTATGGCTGACTGGAGAACTACTGTAACCGTTTCAATTATAATTCCCCTCTCACTTCTATTTGCCTTTATGTGTATGAGAATGATGCACATGACTGCAAATTTGTTATCAATGGGAGCAGTTGACTTTGGAATTATCATTGATGGTGCGGTGGTAATGGTGGAGGGGCTATTTGTGGCACTTGATGCCAAAGCAAAAGAAGTAGGTATGGAAAAATTCAATAAACTCGCTAAACTGGGTTTATTTAAACAAGTTGGTACCGAAATGGGTAAGTCAATCTTCTTTTCTAAAATCATTATCCTTACCTGCCTTATCCCAATTTTTGCATTCCAAAAGGTTGAAGGAAAAATGTTTGCACCTCTTGCTTACACACTAGGTTTTGCATTATTAGGTGCTTTAATTTATACACTTACATTAGTACCTGCTCTTTCCAGTATATTGCTGAAGAAAAATGTAAAAGAAAAACATAATCCAATTGTATTGTTTTTTGAAAATGGAATAAAGTATCTATTTCAGAAAGCATATAAAGTTCCTAAAACTAGTATAGCAATTGCAGTGGCTATAATGGCCATCACTTTCTTTTCTGCAAAATTTTTAGGAAGTGAATTTCTTCCGGAATTAGATGAAGGCGCTTTATGGGTAAAAGCTCAATTACCAATGAGTGCATCTTTGAGTCAGTCGAAAGAAATTTCAGATAAAATGACTGCTATTATTCGAAAATATCCAGAGGTAAGACATACGTTAGCCCAAATTGGAAGAACAAACGATGGTACTGATCCAAAAGGATTTTTCAATGTGGAAATCGCAGTTGATCTCTATGCGAAAGAAGCTTGGCGCAAGGGTGTTTCAACAGAAATGATTATTGATAGTATTGATCAACAACTTAGTAAAATACCAGGGCTATTGCTAAACTATTCTCAACCTATCAGAGACAATGTGGAAGAAGCAGTTGCAGGAGTACCAGCCTCATTAGCCGTTAAAATATCTGGTCCTGAATTTGAGAAGCTAGATACACTTGCCAATCAAGTGCAATCAGTATTAGCAAAAATAAAAGGGATTGAGGATCTTGGGGTTTTAAGAAACCTTGGACAACCTGAATTTAGAATTGAATTAGATCAGGAAAAGATGGCGTTATACGGAATACAAACTGCCGATGCAAATGCAGTAATTGAAATGGCCATTGGAGGAAAGGCTGCAACTCAATTGTATGAAGGGGAAAGGAAATTTGACATTAGAATTCGATACCAAAAAGATTATCGAGATACCCAAGAAAAAATCGAAAACCTAATGGTACCAACACAAGACGGCAGTAAAATTCCTATCAAAGAAATAGCAACAATCAAAACCTTAACTGGTCCCGCATTTGTTTATCGGGATAATAATAGCAGATATATTCCCGTAAAATTTTCTGTAAGAGGTAGAGATTTAGGAGGTACCATTGCTGAGGCACAAGAAAAAGTTGCTGCAGTAGTAAGTTTACCAAAAAATTATAGGATGACTTGGAATGGAGAATTTGAAAATCAACAGCGTGCTTCTAAAACTTTGGCGAATGTCGTGCCCATTTGCTTATTGGCCATTTTCCTGATCCTCTTTATAACATTTGGAAATGTTAAAGATGCGATACTTACCATTTTAAATGTACCATTTGCATTAATCGGAGGAATTCTTGCATTGCACATAACAAGAATGAATTTTAGTATAAGTGCTGGTATTGGATTCATCGCATTATTTGGCGTCTGTATTCAAAATGGAGTTATTCTAATTAGTGTATTTCGTAAAAATCTTGAAAACAAAATGACATTGCATATCGCCATTTTGCATGGTGTTATTTCAAGAGTTCGTCCTGTAGTAATGACTGCAATAATGGCTGCAATAGGTTTGTTACCTGCAGCGATTAGTACAGGTATTGGAAGTGAAACACAAAAACCTTTGGCTATAGTGGTAATTGGTGGTTTGATTACTTCAACTATTCTTACGTTGCTGATACTACCAATTATTTATAGTATTGTTCATACTGTAATTCATGAAAGAAAAAATATGAAAGTTTTGAAAAAAATTGGTGCCGCCTAATTTTTTGAAACAATGATGTAAAAATAGTAAGCCCGGTAAATTTTACCGGGCTTACTTTTGCACCTTAATTAAAAATAAGAAAAGCTTAATCTAGGATTAATTACAAAATCTGAATTTAATATTACTGTTGTTCATGAAAAAGCTGGTACTCATATTATATATCACCTATATTTCTCAAATGAGTAATGCTCAATTAAAATCAGACTCTGTTTTTTTAAATTCGAAGAAATATTCCATACATGGACAAACTACTTTATTATCTCAATATCATTTTAATTTTAAAGCAGCTTATACAGGTCAGAATAGCTTATTAACCAGTGAACCTGCTGCAACTTCATTTTCTGCTACATTTTTTTTAAATTATAAAATAGGAAAAAAAACATATTTGGTATTAAATCCTGAAATGGCTGGTGGTAAAGGCTTAAGTAAAACACTTGGAATTGCTGGTTTTAGTAACGGAGAAGTTTATCGTGTAGGAGATCCAACACCAAGACCATTTATTGGCAGGTTATATCTAGAACAAAGAATTGCTTTGAGCAATGATAAAATGCAAGTTGATGACGATGTGAATCAAGTAGCCGAAACAACTAATAAAGATTATATTTCTTTAATCGCTGGTAAATTTAGTTTAACCGATTTTTTTGATGATTCTCAAATTAGCCATGATCCAAGATCACAGTTTTTTAATTGGGCATTAATGGGAAATGGAGGTTGGGACTATGCTGCCAATACACGAGGATATACTATTGGAGCCGTAGTTCAGGCACTTTATAAAGATTATTGTTTAAGAACCGCATTAACTACTGTACCAGTTGAAGCAAATGGTCCTGAGCTTCAATTTATCTGGGCAAAAGCAATGGGATTTGTAATTGAATTTGAAAAAACACATTTATTTCAAAAAAGCGCTACTCAATTCACCACATTTCATACTGGCTATTTTATTAATTTAGCTCATATGGGTAATTACCAGTTAAGCATTGCAAATGCAGCGCTCATCGGCACTACACCAAATATTCTTGATAGCAGACAATATGGAAGATCTAAATGGGGATTTTATGCTAGTGCTGATAACAATTTTGGTCCTTACCACTTTTTTTTAAAAGGCAGTTTCAATGATGGTAAAAATGAAACCTGGGCTTTTACAGAAATCGATAAAAGTTTTACAATAGGATTTCAATGGGACGGTGAGCTTTGGAAAAGGAAACAAGATCGGTTTGCAATTGCATATGTGAATAATAATCTTTCAGCAGATCATAAATTATATTTACAAAAAGGAGGCTATGGTTTCCTGATTGGTGATGGAAAATTAAATTACGGTTCTGAACAAATATTTGAAACTTACTATTCTTGTCATCTTACTAAACAAATATTTTTAAGCCCTGATTATCAGTTTGTAATTAACCCAGCTTACAATAAAGATCGAGGCCCAGTTCATATAGTTGGATTAAGATTACACGCAGATTTTTAAATTAAAATAGCCGCAAATTGCGGCTATCGTAGAATTTTCAACCTATCACTTATACAGCAAATGAAGTGCCACAACCACAGGTACTACTTGCATTTGGATTTGAGAATGTGAATCCACGGCTATTTAATCCTCCTTGCCAATCTACTTCCATTCCGTATAAATATATCTGATGACTTTTATTCATAATACAACCAATCCCCTCAATTTCAAAAACCTCATCCCCTTCTTCCTGCTTATCAAAACCTAATACATAGGTCATACCGCTGCATCCGCCTCCCTTTACACCTACTCTAAGTCTTTGAGTGGTATCAAATCCAGGCTCACCCATTAATCGTCTAATTTCTTCCACGGCACCTAAGGTTAATTTAACTGGTATACTGATCGCTGTTTGCATAATTCGAATTTAGAATACAAATTTACAATCATTCTGTTTCAAAACTGTTAAGTCTGTTTTCGATAACTGGAAAAACGTTGTTCCAGACCGCTTTATCCTATTTTTGCTGAAAATTGGGATATGTTAGATACGACTATGTTTTTCACCATTTTAATTGGAGTGTTAATAGCTGGATTAGCTGGATGGTTGATTTATTTACAAAGAAAAGTTCAGGCTTCAGAGAAATCTGCTAATAATCAGCATAGCAGCTTACAATTGCAAGCATATGAACGATTAACTGTATTAACTGATCGTATTGCGCTTCCAAACGTCATTAGCAGATGTAATATATCAGGGATTGGGGCAAAAGAGATGCAGGAATTACTTACTAAACAAATCCGCGATGAATTTGAATACAATATTAGTCAGCAGATTTATGTAAGTCCAGATGCCTGGAAATCATTACGAAATTTAAAAGATCAAAACCTATTGATCATTAATCAAACAGCTCGTGCTTTACCTGAAAGTGCTAGCGGATTAGAACTCAATAAAACCATACTTCATAGTTTAATGAATGATAGTAAAGCCGATTTACATAGCCTTGTTTCTGAGGCTTTAAGTTATGAAGCAAAGAAATTGATGTAACCTAATTTCAATTGAAATAAAACCAATATAAAACAGTCATTCTTGCTTAAATTTGATATCGAATCATTTCTAGGAAATGCGTCCTCTACTTCAAATGCAGAAACAATGAGCGAGAAAAAATGTTTTACAGATAGTGGTATAGAAATTAAAAAAGTTTATTACTCAGCACCATTAAAAGAACAAAAAGAAGTTCCAGGAGAATTCCCATATACCAGAGGTGTACAATCAGATATGTATCGTGGTAAACTTTGGACTATGCGCCAATATGCCGGATTTTCAACCGCAGAAGAAAGTAATAAAAGGTATCATTTTTTGCTATCACAAGGAGTAATGGGTTTGAGTGTGGCCTTCGATCTTCCTACCCAAATTGGTTATGATAGTAACCATGCACTTGCCGAAGGGGAAGTAGGCAAAGTTGGGGTTGCAATCGATAGTATTGAAGACATGGAGTTACTATTTGCTGGTATCAATTTGGAACAGGTATCTACTTCCATGACCATCAATGCTACCGGTTTTATTTTACTTGCCTTTTATGTAGCACTTGCAAAAAAGCAAGGAGCTGATTTGAAAAAAATTTCTGGAACTATTCAAAATGATATCCTGAAAGAATATGCCGCAAGAGGAACTTATATCTATCCGCCCAAACCTTCCATGCGTATCATAACAGATATTTTTGAATGGTGTGCAAAAGAGGTACCCAAGTGGAATACAATTTCCATTAGTGGATACCATATCAGAGAAGCTGGAAGTACTGCCGTACAAGAAATTGCCTTTACTTTAAGTAACGGAAAGGCTTATGCGGAAGCTGCCCTCGCTAAGGGATTAGATATTAATGTATTTGGCAAAAGACTTTCTTTCTTCTTCAATGCACATAATCATTTATTTGAGGAAGTGGCGAAATTCAGAGCCGCACGTAAAATGTGGGCAAATATTATGAAGGAATTAGGAGCAACTGATGAGAAAGCCATGATGCTTCGCTTTCATACACAAACTGGTGGTGCTACTTTAACTGCGCAACAACCACTTAATAATATTTGCAGAGTTACCATTCAAACTTTGTCAGCAGTTCTTGGCGGTACGCAAAGCTTACACACAAATGGTTATGACGAGGCACTTAGCTTACCTACTGAAGACGCAGCAAGAGTTGCTCTTAGAACACAGCAGATTGTTGCTTTTGAAAGTGGTGCAACTGAAACAGTGGATCCACTTGCCGGAAGTTACTTTGTGGAATCATTAACCGATGAAATAGAAAACAAGGCTCTTGAACTCATTGCAAAAATTGATGCCATGGGTGGAAGTGTAAGTGCTATTGAAAATGGTTTTATGCAAGACGAAATTGCCAAAAGTGCTTACGCCTATCAACGAAATATTGAAAGTGGCGAAAAAATCATAGTAGGTGTAAATAAATTTCAAGTCAAAGAAACCAATACCATTCCAGGTTTTAAAATTGATGATTCAATTAGAACACTACAATCAGATAAGTTAGAAACGCTAAAAAACAAAAGAAATAAACAGATTGTAGCCACTCTTTTAGAAAAGATTGAAGCAACTGCAAAAACAACAGAAAACCTCATGCCAATTGTAGTTGAAGCAGTTGAAAACTATTGTACACTTGGTGAAATTTCTGATGCCTTGCGTCACGTATATGGAGAATATAAATAAGATGAAAATCAAAATTATAAATTAAAAAATATGAATTTTTAGACTCGCATTTTGAATTTTGACTTATCTTGAAACCTTAGTTTAACTAAAATTGAAAATGAGAAAAATTATCCTATTTACATTATTTGTGCTCCCATTGGCGGTATTTGCTCAAATCAGTTCCACCAATATTGAGAAATATGCGAAGGACGTGAACGACTCGGTTGTGGCTTGGAGAAGGCATCTTCATCAATATCCAGAATTGTCAAACCGGGAAACTAATACGATGAATTATATCGTATCCAAATTACAAGGACTCGGTTTAGAAATTAAAGCACCCTTTGCAAAGACTGGAGTAGTTGCCATCTTAAGAGGCGGCAAGCCCGGTCCAGTAATTGCTTTAAGAGCAGATATTGATGCATTGCCAGTTGTAGAAAGAGTAAATCTGCCATTTGCCTCAAAACTGACCAGCGAATATGGCGGACAAAAAGTAGGTGTCATGCATGCTTGCGGACATGATACCCATACTGCTATTTTATTAGGCACTGCGAATGCTTTAGCAAAAATAAAAAAAGAGGTACCCGGTACGATTGTTTTCTTATTTCAACCAGCAGAGGAAGGTCCTCCAGGAACTGAAGAAGGTGGTGCTCCTTTAATGATTAAAGAGGGCGCATTAAGTAATCCAAAAGTGGAAGCTGTATTTGGTCTACATATCAGTTCTGGCACAGAAATTGGCACCATAAAATATCATTCAGGATCATTTATGGCTAGCTCTGATTGGTTTACCATCAAAGTAAAAGGCAAACAAACACATGGTTCAATGCCATGGGGTGGAATTGATCCAATTGTTGTTGCTACACAAATAATTACTGGATTACAGACTATTGTTAGCCGCCAGGAAGATCTCACAAAAGCACCTGCAGTAATTACAGTTGGAAAAATCACCAGTGGTGTTCGGGCTAATATTATCCCTGAAGAATTATTTATGGAAGGAACCATCCGAACATTGGATGCAAAAATGCAAAAGGAAATTCATGAAAAAATCAAGCGTACCGCAACAAAGATTGCAGAAGCATCTGGTGCTACTGCTGAAGTATTTATAGATACCAAAACTTTAGTTACCTATAATGATCCAGCATTAGTTAAAATGATGTTACCTTCTTTAGAAACTGCTGCCGGTAAAGCAAATGTTTCTGAATCTACCTGGACAACTGGAGCTGAAGACTTTTCATTTTATGGAGAAGTAGCTCCTGCATTCTTTTTTAATTTAGGAGGAATGCCTGCGGGAATGGATCCTAAGAACGCTGCACCCCACCATACTCCTGATTTCTATATCGATGACAGTAAATTAGATGTAGGAGTTAAAGCATTTTGTAACATAGTATTTGATTACGCAAAAATCAAGTCTGGTAAATAATTTTTGAACATATTTTTTGAGTTCATCAATTATTTAAATAATAGTTGATGAACTTTTTATTTTATAAGAAAATTATACACATATGAAAAAGCTTTTATTTTTTTTAATGATAAGCATAACAACAAATCTATATGCACAACAAAAGCTAACACCTGAATTGTTATGGAAATTAGGACGTGTAAGTGCTTTAGGCATTTCAAAAGATAAACAGTATTTGATTTACAATGTAACTACACCCAATATTGAATTAAATAGAAGTGAAAATAAGACTTATCGAATTTCAGTGAACGGAGGTAATGCTGAAGAAATATTTAATCCCTATGAACAGCTATCAAATGAAAAAATTTCTTCTGATGGGAAATACATTATTAGTAGTAATGCTGTTAAACTAAAATCAGTATATGGTTCAGATTTCTATCCTACCCTAACTAAATCAAATGTGCAGATTTATGAATCACTAAATTATCGTCACTGGGATACATGGGAAGATGGGAAATACGATCACGTATTCTTTGCCCCCTTTGTAAACGGCAAAGCGGGAATAGCAACTGATATAATGAAAGATGAATTATTTGATTGTCCATTAAAGCCTTTTGGTGGAGAAGAAGATTTTATCTGGAATCCAGATGGGAAGCATATCGTTTATAGTACCAAGAAAAAATTTGGAACTGAATACGCACTTAGCACTAATACTGACTTATATGAATATGATATTACAACAGGCTCCACAAAAAATTTAACAGCAGATAATAAAGGGTATGATAATAGTCCAGCTTATAATGCACATGGACAATTAGCTTGGTTACAAATGAAACGAGATGGTTATGAAGCAGATAAGCAAGACCTAATTGTTTCAAATGGTGTAACAAAAATGAACCTCACTGGCAATCGCGATGATATACATGTAGAGAGTTTTAAATGGAGTGAAGATGGTAAAAGTATATTTTTCATTGCACCACAAAAAGGAATGGTTCATGTCTTTCAAGTAACTTATCCGAACCTCACAAAAATGCTTCCCGAAATAACGCAACTTACAAAAGGAGAATTTGAAGTAAATGGCATTGTAGGACAAGTTGGAAATAAACTGATTATTTCAAAGGTTGATTTTAATCACGCTACAGAGTTTTTCAGCTTGGACTTATCTAATGGCAATTTGAAACAATTAACGCATGTTAATGATGATAATTATAAAAATATTGTAACAGTAAGTACCGCGTATAAAATGGTTCAAACTACCGATGGAAAAATAATGCCTACATGGGTAATCTATCCTCCAGGTTTTGATGCCAAGAAAAAATATCCTACACTTTTATTTTGTTTGGGCGGTCCTCAAGGCACAAATCCTTTCTACTCATTCAGATGGAATTTTCAATTAATTGCCTCACAGGGATATATCGTGGTAGCTCCAGATCGTAGAGGTGTTTTTGGTGAAGGCACTAAATGGACGGAGGGTGTGAGCAAAGATTGGGGTGGACAAGTTATCAAAGATTATTTAAGTGCTATTGATGCAATTTCCAAAGAAACGTATGTTGATAAAAATAGAATGGGATGCGTGGGAGCTAGTTTTGGAGGATTCTCCGTATTTGCTTTAGAGGCTTTGCATCAGGGAAGGTTCAAAACATTTATTTCACATGATGGTGTGTTTGATTTCAAAAGTATGTATGGAACAACAGATGAATTGTTTTTTGAAAACTGGGAAAAAGGTGGCGCATATTGGGATAAAAACAATGCTGTGGCACAACGTTCTTTTGCTCAATCACCAAGTAATTTTGTAGATAAATGGAATACTCCCATTATGATAGTTCAAGGTGGAAGAGATTATCGGGTACCTATTGAACAGGGTCAACAAGCATTTCAGGCAGCTCAACTTAAAGGCATCAAAAGTAAGTTACTTTATTTACCAGAAGAAAATCATTGGGTTCTAAAAGCTCAAAATGCTTTAATAT
>Ga0208106_1000501_pt1 | contig 13042 bp, 16 predicted proteins | sample CryBogCBE25Jul08_FD_184577 | JGI IMG/M metagenome (GOLD analysis project Ga0208106, IMG submission 184577) | Freshwater microbial communities from Crystal Bog, Wisconsin, USA - CBE25Jul08 (SPAdes) | ecosystem: Environmental > Aquatic > Freshwater > Lake | place: Crystal Bog, Wisconsin, USA...
ATAACTCATTTAGCTCACCTGAATTGTAATCGTGCCACCAAGGACGTTTTGAGTCCTGTAAACACGATAGCTTGTTGTTACTGGAGTGGGGGCTGTGTTAGTAACGCTGACTAAAGCATAGTACCAGCCGTTTTGTACGTTTGAATAAGCCGCATTATCCGTGACAGTGGCCATCGCCACGGGAAGGCCGTTAGAAGTATCTTTAAAGCCCGTGGATGCCGTAGGTGATCCGAATGTATCAGGCCAACAATAGTACTTATATCCACCCGCCGCAAAGGATTGCGTTTGAGCAACTCCGCTTGCAAGAGGGTTACCCACCAGCGCAAGAATGTCAGATGCCGCAAGAGTTGCATTAGTGCTAGTCCCGTAATGGTTGCGATAGAACCAGTTCACCGTGAAGTTACTGCTGCTAAAGACCACGCTATTGGTGTTAGTGGCCTGACCTTTCCAAGAATGAGACCCCGGAGCCGTTAAAGTAAATGGGCCGCCAATGTTGGCATTCTCCGGTGACGTAATTGGCAGCCCCGACGCTAGTGTGGTTGAGGTCGTAACGTCAATAATGGCCAAAGTGTTTGCCGTTACGTTACTGGCGTTACCGAATCCAAAAGTAAATGACTGAGTGCCGCTAACTGTAGCGTACCCAACTTCAAGCGAAGTGGCTTGTCCAGACATTGAAAACGATGAAAAGTAAGGGTTTTGGTACACCACAAGCATATCCTGAAGAATCTGAGTGAATGTTTTAGCCGTTAAAACGTATCCCGCTGAAATACCCCCGACGGTAATGGTCGCAGGAGATGCCCCTGTATAGGTGCCTCCACCGCCTCCCAAGGCTTTCAGGTCAATGGTGTCAGTGGTTGCGTTACCCGTGATGCTAATGGAATTGTCTGATGAGGTAAGGGTAAGCGTATCGTGAGGGCCATTGGCAACCGGAGAACTCCCTGCTGGAGTCTGTATCGTCGTGAAGCTGCTCGATTGAATCCGGTTTGTACTGTACTGGCTCATTTAGATTTCCTTCGCGGAGCAATAAATGTCCATTAATCCGGTACCGCTAATGGCTGTATATACGACCCTAAGAAGCGGCATTGGAGCTTGGTTAATTTCAATCCCTACCGTGTCTGCTGCACCGGAAGCTACGGGGTTGGTGTTTAGATTAATAAATTGCCAGTTATTGCCGCCATCCCCCGACCCCTGAACGCCAAAGGTGCCAGTGGGTGTGCCAGTAAAGTTAATGGTGAAATAGACATTGTCCAAAAACTGTACGTTTTGGGATGGGCCGTAGTAGGTGGAAGCCATGCTCGCACCTGTAACTTGCTTGAAAGGAAACAAAACGCTTTTAGACGACCCCATTTAATCTTACCTCTTAATAAGAACCCGATCAATTTTGTCGTCGATCTTATCCAGTTTCTTACTAATCTCAAGTTTCAATTCTCGAAAATCATCTTTCGGCACGAAGTGGTCAGACATATACACCGTGGCAGTCACCCCACCACTTAAAATAGCCAACAAGCCAACGAGTCCATTCAATAGCTTTTCCGACACGATTCCCTCCGCTACTAATGTCCAGGTGTCATTGAGGGTTGTGCCCCCTTATCATTTGCCTTAATTGCTGAATATATTCGTCAATTTGCTGGCTGTATTCTGGACTGACCGCAATATAGCCCTTGCACTTCTCAAGCGTCAAATCCTTGGTGCGAATGCCCGTATTTGAGTCTACGCAGAGGCATTCAGGCGGAGTATTCCAGATCACGCATTTCTCGCCCTCGGGAGCATTCGGGGGGCTCGCGCAGCTAGACAGGACGATTGCGTACAATGTCCCCAAGAGCTTTAACGGCATCTTCGGGCGTTTGTGCGGCTTGTAGTTTGTAATAGGCATCAATTCGTCCCTCCCTGGCATGAGCCACCCTTTCGGCAATGATTGAGTCTAAAGCAGCATAAAGGGCATCCCGAATCATTGGGATACCCTCTAATGCTTTAAATAGTCCGCCAATAAACATTGCCAGAGGCATTAGTCTACCAGGCTAACCTTGTCTTGAGTGATGAACCTGATGATTACGTTAAGCACACCCCAAGCCATACCGATCTGAGACGCATGGCTCTGAATGAAATCAGAGATGCCTTTAGCTGATGGGATGAACAAGCTCACACCACCCACAATCGCAAGGATTGCGTTAATGATGATGGTTTTAGATTCCCAAGGTTTCTTGGCATCGCTTGCGGGAGCGGCTACTGGTTCGGCTACTGGAGCTACTGGTTGTTCGTCTGACATAATTCTCCTTTAGGGCATGGCCCTGAGTTTAGTAAGAACGGCATGAACCTTATCAACGTATTGTTGGTTCTGATACATCCCGCCCATGGTTTTGATGGCAGTCCCAGCGTTGTAGGCTGAGATGACATCGGCTTCATCGTTATATCTCACAAGTAACTTCTTTAGATGCAGTGCCCCAAATTTAAGAACAATCTTGTAGTCACCAAAACATTCAGTCAGGTTGCCAGCAAATCCAAGCTCCCTGATTCCTGCTCCCATCATCTGACAAAGGCCGTAACTTGATGCCTGGAGCATCGTTTCAGTTTCCACTGTAATGCCAAGTCTTGATGCGTTTTCCCTTACAAAATAGAAGTATTTATAAGCAGGTTCGAAGCGAATCGCGAATGGGTTGAGAGAGCTCTCCACCGTGCAGATTGCTTCAAAGAGATCAGGTTTGATCCCATTGACTGTAGCTATACCCCGTATATCCCCAACGATCACCCCACGGTCCATATTAAAAAAGTATTGAAGTTTTTTAGTTAAATCAAGTACGATTAATTTATGATTACAAAAATGAAGAATTACGCTTTTTACCTGAGAGGGTTTTTTCCAAAGAAGTTACCAGTCGGCAAAACCGAGCTTGAAACTTATTGCGATCAACTTTTCTCTACTTACAACATCCCAAAAAACAACAGCCATAAACACGCTTTTTGCACCATGGTGATGAACCTTGGACCAACCGTATTTTATAAGGCTCCGTTTTATTTTGCCTTGGCAATGCGTAAGGCCCAAGCCAATCAAGTCGCATACGATATGCTCATGGTGCTCCGCGAAGAGGAGAAGAAGTTACTTGAAAAAGAAAAAGAAGAAGCTAAAAAAAATCAAAACGGGCAATCCATTCAAGACAACAAAATTCAAGTCCCTGCAAGCCAAGTGGTACAATAGGCTTAAAAAAGACGGGTTTGAAGACATCGAGGAGTTTAAAGAAGGTGCCGACTATCTTAAAAAGTGGCACTGCAATTACTTCCAAAAAAAGTATCACCCGCTAGCCTTTACCGCGAGGCAGCATTACTTTGAGCTCGCTTGCGCTTTTTTAAATGACTACCAATTCGAAACAGACCTTGATCGTGAGGTTTGGGAAATGCACTGCATGGGAGGCACCGTGAGGGGCATAGCCAAAGAATTCAAACGTAGCTCCACCTTTGTGAATCAAATCATCATCCGCATTAGAAAGATCATGCTTGAAAATGAAAGATCAAATTAAGGGCATCGCAATCATCAGGCCGTTAATGGAGTGGGATAATAACTTCATCTACCAGACCTGGCTTAAAGGGCTTTACTACGGATCAGACTTTTTCAAGCAGATGCGAAGTGATGACTTTTATCGGTATTACGAGCAGATTGTGAAACGAATCATAGGATTTCCTGGCTCCGAAGTCAGGGTCGCTTGTCTCTCAGATGACCATGAAGTGGTATTGGGTTATTGTGTGTTCAATGACTCCACCCTTCATTGGGTATTTGTGAAACCCCAATGGCGTAAATTGGGTATTGCTAAGGAACTTGTTCCTGATACAATTAAAACGGTTACGCACTTAACCAAAGTAGGGAAGTCACTAAAACCAAAGGAATGGGCATTTAACCCATTTCTTATTTAAGGAGAAAACGATGTCTGACGAAAAACCATCCCCAAGAGCAATCCCAGAAATTCAAAAAGAATACGAGCAACTCTGTATGCAAGTAGGCGCTTTGAGCTATGAGATTGAGATCAAAAAAGCCCAGCTTGCCCAGGCTCATCAAAAACAAAACGCCCTGAACGAAGAGGGTGCTGCTCGTAAGAAACTTGACGATGCTGAGGCTGCTAATGTTTCAAGCAACTAAAAAGGCTCCTGTAGTTTACGCAAGCTTAAGCCAAGCGGAACTTGTAGGCGGCAAGCTTGAGAAGACTCTTTCTGACGTGAAGTTTTCGGGCATCAAGATGTATCTTGAACCCCAAGGGCTTTACTATGAATACAAAGGAACTCAAGGCATTCTCAATAACTGGAATAGTATTGTGTTTGCTAAAGAGATTGTAAGAGATGGCAAAGAGAAAACCCTCTAAAGTCAGCCCTATATCAATTTCTCAAATCGACCTGGATGCCCTGCAAGAGAAGTGCATCGAAGTGATTCGTCGGGACATTGCGTATAAAATGCAAAAGGTCTCAGAAGAACCGCTTGATGCTAAAGACGCTAGAGCCATTGTGGATTACACAAAGCTATTTAGCGAAATCAAGGGCATCCAGGAGGACCAGGCGTCAAATCTGACCGATGAAGAACTGGAGCAAATAGCCGAAAATGAAGGTAGCGACTTCGGTACTTCAGAAAGAGATTGAGCGTCGTAGACTTGAAAAGGAGCGGGCTAAAAACCGCCCTTTCAAAATCGAGAGCTATCTATTCGATAAGCAGCTTAAATTCGTTCAGGATAAAGCATCATTCAAGGTGGCGGTCACGTCACGGCGGGCAGGTAAAACTACAAGCTGTGGCGCGGACCTGATTGACGTAGCTACGTCCAACTTTAACGTCATTTGTCTATACCTCACCATTAACAGGTCCATGGCCAAACGGAACGTCTGGAAAGAGATTAAGGACATTAACCTTAATAACAAGCTTGGAGGCCATGTAAACAACACCGAGCTTTCCATGACCTTTCCTAATGGCTCAATCATCTATTGCGCCGGAGCTGAGACTGAAGACCAAATCGAGAAGTTTCGGGGGATGCCAATCAAGATTGCTTATATCGATGAGTGTCAGTCATTTAGGCCACACATTGAAAAGCTAGTGGATGACGTCATTGCACCAGCCCTTATGGACCATAACGGTACGCTTATGCTCATTGGAACTCCTGGGCCACTGCCTAAAGGGTACTTCTATGAGTGTGCCCATAACCCTACATGGTCGCATCATAAATGGACCTTTTTTGATAACCCATTCATTGCCAAGAAGTCCGGCAAAACACATGAAGAATTGCTTCAGAGGGAGTTAAAACGACGAAACGTAAGGCGAGATGATCCGTCCATCCAGCGAGAGTGGTTTGGTCAATGGGTCATGGATGCTGATTCGCTGTTAATCCATTACGATGAGAAAACCAATCATTTCGATACTCTACCTATTGCTGTTTGGAATTATATTATCGGCGTCGACATTGGGCATGATGATGCGGACGCTATTGCTGTCCTCGCCTGGTCGGACTCTACGCCGACTGTGTATCTTGTGGAGGAGTTCATTAAGGCTAAACAAGATATTACTGACCTCATCAATAAGGTCGATTATTTCAGGAAAAAATACAACGCCTCCAAAATCATGATCGACCAAGGGGGTCTAGGTAAGAAGATTGCGGAAGAAATTCGTCGTCGTCACCATGTCCCCGTAGTGGCCGCCGATAAAGCTCGTAAAATGGAAAACGTGGCTTTCCTTAACGATGCCCTACGGACTGGCAGGTTCATGGCCAAGCGAGACTCAAGGTTTGCTCATGATTCGTACCTTGTAGAGATTGACCGCGAGAAGTCTACCCCCGATAGGCTTATTGTTAAGGATTCGTATCACTCGGATATTATCGACGCTGTCCTATACTCGTTTAAAGAAAGCCCCGCATTCACCTATAGTCCACCCGTAGAGAAGCCCAAATACGGTACGCCTCAATGGGTAGACGAAGAAGTGAAACGCCTAGAAGAGGCAGCAGAAGAGTATTTTGAGGGATTAGAGAGCACGGACAAGTTTAACGACTGGATTTAGCGGCCGACCTTGCCTGAAGCGGTGTCATGGACATTCCTGGCATCTTGTTTAGGGCATTCATGTGAGACGTGCCGCCACGAGATCCAAGGCCCTTGGCAGGAGGCGCCATCAAAGGACCTTGCCGTTTAGACCCAAGCACCGATTGCGCTGACATAATCCCCATAGGCATCATGGTTGAATCAAGCGGACTACCAATAAACACCGACATGCCAAGCTTTTGAGCATACGGCATTTTGGCAAGCTCATGCTTGTTATCAATAATGCCCTTCCAAATCTGATCTACGGCCTGCTTGTAAAGGGTAGGGTAAATGCCTTGCAGGGTTTGAACATTGGCAGCGGTGAGGGTGCCGTTTTTAATCTTATCAAAGGCAATCATTGGGTCCTCGGCAATCGCAAGGTTTTGCTTATGAGCGTCCTTTTGTGCCTGGGTTAACGGAGAAGGGGAATCCAAAGCCCCTTGAGGTTGATTCTGCGGCCTTTGATGATTTAATAACTCCGTGGCCCGAGTCACTACCCCCATAGCTGCCGACTGATGATTAGGCATATAATGGGTGAGATCGGCCTCGTTATTCATGATTTGATCGGGACTTTGTTGAAGCTCTTTTAGCCTTTTATCAAGCTTAGATGCCAAGGCGTCAGAAATCATGGCTCCGGCCACTGAAGCTCCTTTTTCTGTTCCCATTTTAAATAAGTCGCCAATCGCTTTATTAACCTTTTGAACGCCACGAGCCGCATTGTATCCGGCTTCCAAAGCGGCCTTAGTTCCAGCACCAGAAGCAGGTTTGTCGATCATGGATTTTACAATGCCTGGCAGAATTGAATCAAAGATAGGCCCAAGGAAATGATTTCCAAACATCGCTCCAATAAACGGATGCCCAAGGGCTCCGCCCACCAACGCCCCAGTTCCAGAGCCAACGGCTTGACCTACGCCTTTATCGTATAATGAGTTAGCTGCAATTTGAGCTGGGCTTTGATTTGCAATGGTCTGCTCAGCGGACTGTAAAGATTCACGAGCTAATGGATTTTCAACGCCAAGGTTATGACTTGTATCCGCAATAACATCATGAAACGCATGATGACCTTTAATGAAGTTTTCTAGCTTTTCTTGATCGAGAGCTTTTTTGCCTTTATTGATTGCCTCTACATATCGAGCAACTTTATCGGGGTTGATTTTCCATTCATCATTCACCACATTCATGAATGTTTGACGGAATTGTTTTAATGGTCCGTTTTTACCCTGAAGATCGGAATATGCTTTGTTAATAGAGGCTTGGCGCTCACCAGCTTTCCCCCAAATCTCAGTGTTTTCAAGATTCTTTTGAATGTCCCCGTACAATCCGCGAACTTCATTAAAAGCAGCCTTTTCGGTAGCATTGGGAAATGCGCCTTTTTCAAATTTAGACACCATCCCTAAAGCTTGTTTAAATCTGTTTAATGCGTCGTGATAATCATAAGAACTTTTAAGGCTGGCCTGTTGTTGTTTTAATTCTTTTTCAATCTCAACAAACTCATTAAATTCTTCAGCAGGAGCAGTAGGAACACGGCTAATGCTCTCTTGCAAAGCCTCAAACATTTTGGATTGTTTTTCGGTAAGCTTAAATCCGGCTTCAATCCTAGCTGCCAACTTTTTCATGTCGGCTTTACTGGCTCCGAATTCATCCATTACCGATTTCACATAAGGTTCGGCAATGGTGTATCCAGTGGTTCTTTTATAAGTAGGCGCCCCATAACCGGACGTATCCATGATTAACTTGGACTGATCCGTATCTATGTTTTTTAAATCAAAAAGAATGTTTTCAATTGATTTTGGTTTTTTGGCTTCAGATACAACAGCTTCACCGGGTTTTTTTAATAATCTTTCCTGATAGTTTTCTAAATCTTTTTGAGTTTGCCCCCAAATAGACTTAGGAGCATCCATTTCTTGAAGCTTGGCAACAAGATCATTACCTTTTTGTAAAAACTCTAAACCGTTTTGTTGAGCCCTTGCAGGATCGGCGGTAAGAAGCTTTTTAATATCCTGCTCTTTGAGGCCACCTTCCTCATAAAGCATCTTTGATCCAGCGGATATGCTGTCATGCGCTTTTTGAAGGCTTTCAATTAAAGATTGTTCAATGTTGGCATTTTGAAATCGACCCTTAAATTGATCTACAAAGTCACTTGCAAATTTAACGGCCTTTGATTCCTTGGTGGCTTTCCAAATATCGGGCACTTTATTCATGCCATAACCAAGCACACCTCCGCCCACGGCTCCAAGTGCAGCAGACAACCCCACATTAGCAATGGCGTGTTCCATGGTGGCATCAGGATTTTCGGCGATCATTTTACTGATCTCATCGCCTGCGGCCATGGTGGCGAATTCACCAGCACCACGAGCGGCAAACTGACCAAGCTTTTCTGCCCCTAACGCGGCTGCCTTTTCAGCGGCCCCAGCCCCTGCTCGTTCAAGCAATGCAGCCTGGCCAACGCCTGGAATAAATGACGATCCAATGAGGCCCGCAGTTTCAGCCGCAAATCGTTCTGGACCGCTAAGGCTATATTCTTCACGCTTTCTAATGCGTTCTGGCTCCGCTCCAAAGGCCCGTTCAATTGCTGTAGACGCACCAAGTGGCAACGCCCCATGGGCTACCGCTTCGGCTGCGGCTTTTAGTCGTTCTGGAGTAGACTTAAACTCGCCTTCATCTGACAGGGTTTGAAGCTGCTTGTCGTTAGGCTGAGAATATCCTGATGACAGTAATTGCTTAGCATCCTCTAAAGATGCGCTGCCAAGGTTGCCTTCGGGATCGTATAGCGGAATTTCATGCGTTTGATTCTTTAACGCCTGATCCGCAAGTTCCTGTGACAGGTTTTCGGATAACCCCGATTCCTTGTTAATTAGTAAAGGCATTATCTACCCCTTGGATTAAATTGAGCCGTAACACCCATTCCAAATACTGCGGGATTGATTCCAGCGTTTTTAAATGCACCCGTTAAAATTGGAGTTTGGATTTTAGTTTGCATAATATCCAATGCTCTTTGCCGCTTGGCGTTACTGGTTGAATCAAATTCAAACTTGTTGGGATAAAGCGTATCGGCAAGGACTTTGGCTTCCTCAAGGTTAAACCGGCCAGAAAGTTCCTTTTGAAGAACCGCAAGCAAAGCCTGTTTACGGGCCTGTGTATCAATCGGAGATGCAACCCCATTTAAAAAGCTATTGTGAACGGCATCAAAGTCACGCTTATAAATGTTTTTAATTCCATCCATAGCCTTCCATTCAGACAACTCTTTAGCCGCCCCAGCGCGTTCTTCTTTAGGCACAACAAGTTGGGCAATTTGCTCTGGCCCATGAGCTCGAAGTGCTTCGGGTGACAGACTCCGAAGGGTGTTTTGCATGGCAATTTGCTGCATACCAGGAGCCAATTTAGAGTTTAAATCGGCTAAAGATTTCATCAAATTTGCCTTAGCTTGAGGATTTGAATTAGATGCAATCGCTTGTTGAAGCTTGTCTTTATAAATCTCGCCTTGAATCAAAGTGGCCATTTTGGTGGCTTCGTTAATATTGCCTGTTTGCTTATAAAGAGCGCTTAAAATGGTTTCTTTTTTGCCGAGATTTGCCTTTTGAGCTTCAATATCACGACCAATTTGAGCTTCCAAATACTTAGACCCAACATCGGTTCCGCTTAAGCTTGATGCAATAATACCAATAGCATTCACAATCTTTTGCCCGGTATTCATGCTTTCCCAATAATGATTAGGGTTAATTTGCCCCGTCTTAATGTCGTCAATTGTAGATGAAATCATCTCATTGAGATTCTTTTGTTGTTCTTGATAGGATCGCAAGGTTTCTTGATTTGCTGCAACTTGATCTTTAGCAGCCCTACCCGATGCAGCTCCATATTGCTTGTCAGCCTCATATTGAGCCAGAGCGCCCATGGTGCCAAGATTCATTGCCTGCTCGTAAGGATTATACATTTGAGCTTGAGCAAGTGCGTCTGGGCCTTGTTTTTCAGGTTCGAATAATTGGTAATTAGATGGCTTGACTTGCTCGGTTTTAGGTTCTTCTTTAATCTCAGGACCCTTTTTAACCGCAGGAGCAGGCTCCGCCTCTTCAAGCATACTCATCATTGAAGGGCGTTTTGCTTGTCTTGTGGCAATCTCTTTTTCAGCTTCTTGTTGCTTAATTTCATCTTGAAGCTGTTCGGGGTTTTGAAGACCTTCACTTTTGCCAACAAATCCACCCTCTTCACTGGCAGGTGATCTGTTGATTTCTTGCCCAATAGCAGATTCCGGTTGATCTTCCACTTCGCCACCATCGGCCAAATGAGCCATGGGGATTGATTTAAGGTTTTGAGCCAATTCTTTAGAAAGTCTATTTTTAACAATCTTGATCTGATGGCCTTCAGGATGCTCCAAAACGGCATAATGAGGGTGATCGGTGACCTTTTTGTATTTCCCTAAATCAATCTTGGCTTTCATTTCTTTTTCCTTGATCTGCTTTTAGCGAGAATCGCTTCAACAAATTTAGCGGCATTTTTTACAGGATCATCTGAATGAGTAACAGACCGAGGCAGAACAATCTCACCAGGTGAAAGCATGGCCGGAACGGTGTCATTTTTATAGCTATCTTTTGATCCGCCAACTTTTGGCTTGCCTGGCACATGACCGCCTGACCTCATGTCATGTTCACCACCATGAGCGTAATGAACGCATTCCTCATCATGATCGCCATGAATTTCACCGCCATGAGCATGACAGTTCCAACGTTTAAGAGCGGCGCCTTTAGGTGTCAATTTGCCACCATCTGAGGTTGGTCCTTTAACGCCTTTCATTCGAGCACAAAATGATTTCTTACGGCCAGCGGCTTCGCTACCTGGTTCTGGATGACCAGTAACCGGACGTTTTAAATGAGAACCATGCTCTTTATTATACTTTTTACGGTAGCTGTCGTTAAGACCGCCTGACTTGGAGTGTTTTTCTGGGTTGTAACCTTTAAACGGTACTTCACCGCCTTTTGCCATATTGAGGTGTTTCCCAATATGAGACTTAGGTCCTTTAACCTCTCCGCCTTTAGCAAAGTTAGTTCCAGAACCAAATCGCATATTAGAATATGCTCCGGCACCTGGAGTCTGAGGAGGGGTGAAAATTGCATTGGTTGGTGCTGTAACTTGTTGGCCAAATTGAGAGCCAAGGCTTGCTGGAGTTAAATCCGCAGAGGAAGTCAAAGCTTCAGCGCCAGTGCCGCCACTTGCAAAGGACGATCCCATTTCAGGCATCGTAAACCCTTCAGCTCCGCCACCACCTCCAAACAAGCTGCTAATCGGACCGCCCAAAAGCTGTTGAGCTCCACCAAAGATTGAACTAAGCAATCCGCCCTGAGTTCTAGCGTTTTGAGCCGCAATCTGCGCGTTAGCATTGTTGACGTTGGATTGCATGGCAATGTTGGCATTATTTTGAGCGTTAATTTGCTCTTGAGTAAGGTTTTGAGCGCCTTGAGAGAACTGATTGAGAGCGTTAAGGCCCGTTTGTTGCTGGCCGACTTGATTGGTCGCCATGTTCCCCAAAAGACCTTGTTGTTGCTGAAGTGCCTGTTGAGCCGCAAGTTGTTGTTGTGCTCTAAGGGTTGCCGCTTGTCCTGCTGCCTGTTGTTGAGCCGCAGCACCTTGCATTCCGGCTTGTCTTGCCTGTAGAGCCGTATTGGCACCAGCTCCCCTTGCAGACGCCATAAGGGCCGCTTGGTTAGCTACGTTCTGACCTGTGGTTTGAGCAAGCTGATTAAGAGCGGGATTAGGTCCAGCGCCTTGAGCTTGCTGCTGCAACTGCCCCTGAAGCCCTTGCATTTGATTGTAAACATCGGCTTGGTTTTGAACACCATTTAAGCCTTGAAGGGCATTTACAAAGTTTTGCTGTTGCCCAATACCTGCTTGAGTTTGGCCGTAGTTTTGTTGCCAATTTGCAGCGGAGGCGGGATTAAGAATGTCTGCACCTTTAGCTTGAAACCCAGCGCCCTTGCTTGCATCAAAAATGCTTCCAATGAAACCCATTACCTAATCTCCTTAGTCAACAATACATACGGTGTTTTAGTGAACCCGTTGATTTCAGCTCTCTCAAATATACTATTGTCTTTGCTATACGCGATCATTTTGTTCATTCCGGATTCCGCTGCAATTTTAAACACTTTCTTAATAAGCAGCTCAATCGCATGGTGCCTAATTTCTGACGCCATAGCAGGGTTCGTGGCTAGACCATCAAACAGCCCAATATCGCCCTCAATCTTCCTTAAAAAGGCCGTAGCGACCATTTTATCCTCATGCTTAACGATATACCCAATGGCAGGTAATTCGCTCATGGTGGCAGGGTTTACGTCCCTAGCCCTAAGCCATGAGTTCATTTCACCAAGATGTTCAAACTCAAATCGTGCCAGCCTCAACTTAACCCGCTGATTGTGAAGCCGAAACTTTGTAGTATCCACCTTTGACTCCAATTACCAAGTTCAATCCTGAAAGAGTAAGGCCAGCTCCCGCTGCAACTCCATAAGACGGATCATAATTCTCTTGGAAGTTAATTTGGAAACTTTCGCATTTCTGACGCTGTAAAAATACCCGCCATTGCTCAACAGTCCCTGGACCGCCCCAAGGAGTGCCAGTACCCCATGCAACGTCGCCACCCCAGGCAGGGCTATAGTTAGTGGGCTTGATAATGGTTTGCTGCAAGATTGCCGGATTGTAGTCATACGCAATTCCCAAAGTCAGCGTATGCGGTGATTTGTATGTGCCAAGGAGCAGGAAGTAATACGCCCTTTCAAACCCTTGAAGCCCTGCAACGTTAGCCCATGCCGTTTGAAAGCTCATAAGCACCGGAACTGACCCATCAAGGTATGATCCAGGATTCTCTTGATAAACCTTTGAGGATTGAGTGGTGACCCCGTTAACAACCTGAGTAAATACCGTGAGGTAGGTATGCTTGTTTTGAAACACCACCGATGACAGAGAATTGACGTTAAATGTGCCCCATTGGTTGTAATAGTAGTCGTAAACGAGCGTCAGTTGGTTATCC
>Ga0208106_1000506_pt1 | contig 12948 bp, 16 predicted proteins | sample CryBogCBE25Jul08_FD_184577 | JGI IMG/M metagenome (GOLD analysis project Ga0208106, IMG submission 184577) | Freshwater microbial communities from Crystal Bog, Wisconsin, USA - CBE25Jul08 (SPAdes) | ecosystem: Environmental > Aquatic > Freshwater > Lake | place: Crystal Bog, Wisconsin, USA...
CACATTTTTGGCACATCTCAATGCCGTCTGGGAGGGCGGCAACCACCCCATCTAATTAAACAGACCTCCAATAAAGGCAGCATTTCATGATTTCAAGAATATTGACGGTAGATAAATAAAATTGAAGGGGCCAGTCAGCCCCACAAATATAGTCAACGCAGATACGTCAAAGTTTCTAATATAAGAAAATTATGAGTAAATTTCGTTTCAAATTTGAGGCTTTTTATGTCTTTTAGTTTCTAATTTTATAACCAGTCCTGAAAATCACTACAATAGCAATAAAACATACAAACAAAAATCCAGAAGAAACAAGCAGACTCATCGCTAGAGACACGTCTGAAACCTCATAAAATGACCATCTAAGTCCTCCCACTAGATATAAAATGGGGTTTAAAATAGTAATTTGTCTCCAGAACGGCGGGAGCATGCTGGTTGAATAAAATGTTCCACCAAGAAAAGCTAACGGAGCTATAATCAAAGTAGGGAAAATCTGTAGCTGGTCTATAGTGCTGACCAACAGACCAAGAATAAAACCAAGCAAGTTAAAACCGATAGATACAATAAGTAAAAATGCTAACATAAAAACAGGGTGCATAATCTCAAAGTCGACAAAGATGCGGGCCGTTAGCAATGTCAACGAGCAAAGTATCATCGATTTAGTTACTGAAGCCCCAACAAAACCAATCAGAATTTCAATTGAGGATATAGGCGCAGAAAACAATTCGTAGATTGAGCCATCGAGTTTTTTTATAAAAATACTAAATGATGAGCCCATCAAACAGGCTGATAGCAAAGTCATCATAATAAGGCCCGGTATTATAAATGCGCCGTAATTTATATGATTTATTTTAGTCATTCTATTTCCAAGCGCCGCCCCAAATACGATAAAATACAATGAAGTTGACAAGATTGGCCCTGCAAAGCTTTGAAAGCTTGATTTAATAGAACGCCTGACTTCAGATAAATAAATAACGCGAATAGCTTGGATGTTCATCTTAGTCTCCAATCAATCCAATAAATATATCTTCAAGCGAGGAACGCTTAACATCAACAGATCTAAAATCAATGTCGTTAATTGCTAACTCCTTAAGGAGATCTGCAATTGTAATCTCGCCATCAGAATATTCATTATCAAGAAAAACATTGAGAACTCTATTTTCACTAGTAAGTGTAAAGCGCCAAATATTTTCATCTAAGGGAGACTTATCTATAGGAATTTTTAGACCAATTTGAACATGGACTTGTCCAAACTTGTTAATTAATGAGCTTTTTGTTTCAACGAGCTTAATCTTACCTCGATCAATTATACCAATACGATCAGCCATTTGCTCAGCTTCTTCAATATAGTGCGTTGTGAGGATGATTGTTACGCCTTGATCTCTTAGTTCATTAACAAGTTGCCACATATTACGCCTCAGATCGACATCAACACCCGCCGTAGGCTCATCCAGAAATATTATTTCAGGTTGATGGGAAAGGGCTTTGGCAATTAAAACTCTCCGCTTCATTCCTCCAGAAAGTGTTGAAACGTTGTGATCTTTGACATCCCAAAGCGACAATTTCCTGAGTGTTCCTTCAATAAATTGAGGACTAGGTGGCTTACCATAGAGCCCTCGAGTATAAGAGACAGTATCCCAGACTGTATTAAATGAAAAATTTGATAATTCTTGGGGAACTAAACCTATTTTCTGTTTAGCTTTTTTGGGGTCTAGTGCTGCATCAATACCATCAACTATAATTTGGCCAGCCGTTGATCGTGTGATCCCACATATAATGCTTATAAGGGTGCTTTTTCCCGCGCCATTATGTCCCAATAGCGCGAATATTTCTCCGCGCTCTATCGTTAAGCTGACATCCTCTAGCGCATTAAAGCCATTAGAGTATCTTTTAGAAAGATTGTTAATTTCAAGAATAGTCACCACTATACAATCTCTTGACTGCTAAATTTTCAATTTTTTTTGATAGATAAAAGATAAAAATTATTCATAGGTCAATCATTTTGATGGCATGCCAAGACAAAATTCACCTATGGACGTTTCCTCAAATGGATTGATACCTGTTGCTTCTTGAAATAGGCGGGAATCCCCAGTCCCATTCGCACATGGGGCCAAACCCATATCTGTTGCAACCAAATACATCATTTGTATTGCAACGCCAGCATGAAGTAACGTTAGACGATATGGTATACCTTCATATTTCCAAGCCAATCTTGGCAGCCGTGTTGTTATTATAACCGTTGAATGAGGCCGCGTTTGATCCCTTGGCAATCCCATAGCATTACATGAGTCGTCAATAACTCGACGCGAAATATTTGTTGAACCCTCTATTTTGTTAAGATTATGCATTATTGCATTATAATAATAAATAGCTGGAGAAAGACCTTCGCATCTTTCTGCAGCGATATAAAATTCTAATTCATTGATACTGCCGCCAGCTGGATATGGCCTAGACATTAGTTCTTGTTTTTTACTTGGGATAGTGGCTTTTGTCCGACAAACGCGCCAAAGAAATTCACCAAGCAAATTAATTGGAAATTCCGTTTCAGAATAGCTTCTAATAGAATGTCGACTTTCCTGAATTTGATCAAGAGTTTTGCTGGAATGGGCTATTTTATTTGCATCCGGTAAATCTAATCTTATGATGTCGCCAGTCATTGGGGACTTTATTGCTGGGGGAGCATCAAATTTTCCTTCAAATCTGTATGTCGCACCAATGTTTATACTGTCTCTATTTTTTCTACTTGCTTCGTGAAGCATTAAGTCTTGGAAACCCCAACATTTTTCGGATTCTGTCTCATTTGCTGATTCCAGGTCAAAGAAACCCAGTTTCCAGAAGATCTGTGATAATTCATTATTATTATTGTTTTCCGCACTATCTAGGACTTGCACAAATTTACTCATCCCTTGAGATGTGAAAGTAACTCGCGCCCTCGTTAGACTTGATTCAAGAATAATTAAATTATCCATGCGTCGCATGTATGAAAATCTAGAAAGCGCAAGCTTTTTTTTGGGCGGCTCATCACATCGCGGTTTATAGTCTTTCGATAGACTATAAATTTTTGCAAGCTCGATCTCGCCATCAACAATACGCCAACTTAATAGACGTCCACGCGAGAATCTTTCTATATAATAATTTATGATTTCATGTGCTTCATGTTTATCATTTGGAAACTGTATTAAATTTATGAGATCTGCTATCGCTACACCATCTCCTTTTAATGCTTGAATAGCGTCAGCAATCTTAGGCGTTTTGACCCTAAATATCAGCGGCTTCCAGTTCTTAATATCTAGAGTTATAGCGTTGTTATTCCGACTAACATCGTCAACATCATCACTAAATCTAAATAATAATTGCATATTATTACCTTTATCGCAGTCTCTTCTTAGAGAAAAAATGGTGTTGGATTGAGATCATTTTCTGTTTTTGGACGATCAAGCCAACCCAAATTTACCGGTGTGTCATATAATCTACCCTGGCGGAATCTCGCCCAAAAGTGTCGCAAACCGGGCACAACTACCCGAGCGACAGCAAAATCAACTTCAGGCCGACTATTGTTAAGAACAATCATGTCGTAGCCAAGATCAGAGACAATTCGTGAACAACGATTAATCGCTTCACGAAGATCGCCAATATTAGGCTTGGGATATTTACTAATCTCCGTGACGCCGTTAGCTGCGCAGTAATCGTCAGTTTGGAGATTATGATTGAGCAGCCAATTTATCATTGTCGCTTCATCTCCTGTGGCCAAGGCTAAGGCTTCAGGAGATAGCTCCTCTACGGTATCAAGAGCCAGCATCTGATTAATCTCAGCCAATGAGCGACTAATTGCTATTTTTGGATCGAAATGAGCACCAAGCCCGAGTAAAATAGAACCGCCATTTTCTAATTTATAAGAAATTGATATGGCAACGGGAATACCCAGATCATTTGTTAAATCGAGCACGTGAAGGCCACGTTTTAATTTACTGCAGTGCTCACGAAGTTTACGTTCGAATGGATCATTTAGGATCTCCGTATTGAACTTTGGAGCCCTTATTTTATTATACCACCACATGCTGCAAGCATCACGTTCTACTAACTCGAAGAAGCCTTGCAATATCGCTTCTTCAATGATGCTTCCTGATGCACAGCCGTTAGAATCAGCATGGCAAAACTCATTTTTGCTTTCGCCCGTATAATGATAATAGCAAAACCTTGTAGGCAGCCATCTGAGGGATTGATGCGATAAAGACCATGCGGGCGTCCATTCAATGAGACTTTTTTCATCAAACCTTTCACCTACCCAATTGAAACCACTATTGTCTTTGTTCCATTTTTCACGCTCATCATATTGCTGTTCACTATAATTAAGGTAGCTGTAAGGATGGGGCGCAGAGCTCCCTAATTCTTCCCATACGGCCGTTTTCCTGGGCTCTCTTCCTGTAAATCCGCAAAGATAACGCTCCATCGCTTCAGCCAAACAACTCGCCTTAGCTTGAACTGGGCTAATTCCTTTTCCTGCAGCACCACTTGGTTTGCCAACACGCCTATTGGCTTGAGGAGAAATATGAACAGGACTTGTCTGTCTTGCGACAAATACAGGCAATGCTTCATCTGGAGAGGAATTTTCAAGGCCGGATATGATGCCTGTGATTGGGCTTACATAACGCTCGAGGTTCCGTACGACTTGATCAGCTGTGCGAATACGCCAACCACCATCCACATGAGCCGATACGACTTGAGTGTTTAGTTCTAAAGGTGCACTGGCCTTTTCCAGAACAGCTTCCGGCTCATAAGCATTGCCACAAATTGAACATGCTGTGTTTAATCGAATAAGATGCTTTTCGTAGGATCTTGTATTTAGATCAAAACTGATGACGTGTTTGTGTAATTCTATTGAGGCATCATCTGCAACCGCACGCGCTAGCTCGAGCGCAGCAAAATTAGCGGCCAGGGTAATTGTCGTGGTATTAAAAGCCTTGGCTGGACGACTTTTCTTAATGTTCGCATCGATTAAAAGGTCACCAGGTCTGTTTTCAAGCATATGCGCAGAAAGGCACGACCAGCAAGGTTGGGAATCATGACGAAAGATTGGCCCCCAACTTGGCATCACCCCAGCACCTTTAAAAAGCATCCACGGTTTGCTTTTGTTTCGCAAATCTTTGTTGAGAGCGTCCAATTCAGGGCTTAGATAATCTTCTACCGAAAAGATGTTTAAGTCTGCATCATCTTTATTTACGACAATAAAACCTGCAGAAATTAGTGCATTAGATAACGCTTGCGCGCTTTCGAACGAAGGCCCTTCTGTAGAAAGCGACGTTACTGAAACTTTATTCCCACTGAAACTATTTTCAGTCGAAATTGGATTCAACCCAAGTTCAACCCACAGCGCCTGTCGGTAAGTTGGTGCATGCTTATGAAGATAGAGAGCGTATTTTTTATCTAGTAAATTTGACAGCGCCTTTATAACCAGCTCCTCTGGGGCCCTATTTTCAAATGCCTTTACAAGACCATCACTCGTCCACTTACCATCAAGGTAAGGGATTAGGGCCACATATAATTTTCCTTTGAGTCGAAAGCTTCTTTGTTCAGATAATAATAAAACCTGTTGTTCATCAATAATATGAGCAGTGAATTGTGGGCTGATTGCAATAATCTCATTTCTTATTAAGCACATCTTTCTAATTTCCCTGTTGCTATTTTCTATGAAAATGTTTTTATTTGTTTTAAGATGCTAGCCAGCCGTTTTGTATTAGCAAGTTTTTAGTTGGATTATGATTTGTAAAGCCAACTCGCTTCAAAAGATTCAGTGGTTTTCTTGCGCTAACTAATTCATTTTTTTTGGGCATTAAGCTATAATTTTTCTGAACCATATCGTTAAAGATGGCTTCAATTACTTCTTCACTGATCCCTGATTGCGTAAGGACATCCTTGGAAGAGGCGATGCGTGATTTTGTATTTAATAGAAATATATCAAGAAATTCTGGCATGATCGAACCCAAAGATTGTTGCGATTCTGGATCTAAGGAACTCCATATATAAGTTAATAATTTTTCGAAATATCCTCCGTGCCGACCTTCGTCTTCAAGATGTTCTCTTACAGTAAGATGAAATGGATTATCTGCCTCAGTCTCTGAGGAAATCCCAACCAATTCCTCTGTAACAAAGTTTTCATAAAAACATAAACCAATGACTTCAGCTATCGGCATTAGATCTGGTGGCGCTGCAGTTCTCAGAAATTTTAGCGAATGAGGAATGCCCCCATCTGAAGTGTCAGGGTGCATGATATTTAGACCAGTGAATTTAATTATATCGCCAATAAATTCTTTTTCACAAAATATGTGATAAAATTCATCGGTAAGGATTGTTAGAGCAGCTTGCTTAGCGCTTAGCGGGAGCTCGATGCCAATTTCTCCATTCGCAACCTTTTCGCATATATTGTTTATAATAATTTGTTCCATATCTGCTGCTTCAGATTGAAACCTGCAGGCAAATCGAATCATGATTTCACGCCTTTTATCACCTCCTAAAGAACTTATTGATGGATGATTAAGAAAAGGAAGATTTGTCTTGGGAAAAAAATCATAATCAAATATATTTTCTGGCAAACGATAATGATCAGATTTTCGCACTTTAGCGCGACGATCCCATTGGCCTAAGTATCTTTCACAATAATGTTCAAATTCCATCACATTAGCCTTAATTGTTAGCCATTGATATTTCCAAATGACAATGAATGCTTTGAAAAACTGGTTATTTCTATACAACCCAGGTTATCTTATACATTCATCACTTTAACAGAAGAATGCGCGAAATATATTTTTTTGAATATATTATATCGCACATCAGTGATTTATCATCCAATTATATAGGAAAAAATATACCTGTTTACATATGGCCGGCTGATTTTAACCCCGCCCTTACGGCTTGGCTTCTGCGTTTGCCCTGCAACACTGTTATCTTGACCGTGGCATTCCCTCTGAAAAGTAGTAATACCTCAACCAAAGGTTTTGGAGCTCTCAGGCGCCTCAATGATGATAGATAGCCAACATAAAACCGCCCCCTTCAGTAGAGGTGGGCGGTGCTGCGCAGTGATTACAGAAATACAAGCGTTAAAATTCAGTGAGATAATTTATAGTCATAACAACTGCGCGCTACTAAGCTGAACACATAGGCCCGCATAGGCAAAAACCAGCATTACCAATCTGGTCCAAAGCCTCATCAAAAAGGACATCTGAAAATTCAAACGCATTAACAGATGAATTGGCTTCAACTTCTTTAATCATTTTTAATCTCCATAAATTTTGGTTATCAATCTCTACGGCGCCAATCTAGCAATGATTTGTTGGGTTTGATGTTTAGTGAAGCACACAGCGATAGTCTCATCAAACACCAAAACAAAAAGAACCACTACATATAGCGGCGGAAACGCTAGCGCGGTCCAACGCCTCATCACTCAGGTCATCTGAAAATTCAAACGCATTAACAGATGACTTAACTTCAACTTCTGCAATCATTTTTAATCCCCATTGTTTGTTTTCGTGTCATTACGATGAGACAAACCTAGCAGGGGCAATTAGGGGCGTATGTTTGGCACCGCACAGGTCGTGTAATTCACCGATATTTCGAAAAGGGCTGCAAAATAAAACCGCCGCCCAAGAAAACTTTGAAGCTACTGTTTCACAGGATATGGGCTCTATTCGCATACTACGGTTCCACAACCGCAACAAGCGCCGACAAAGCTAACACGGTCCAATACTTCATCACTCAGGTCATCAGTAAATTTGAAGGCATTAACTGATGAATAAATTTCAATCTCACTGTTCATTTTTTACTCTCCTATTAATTGATCTATCAATCTTGATAAGGCTCAGCACCCGCAACATGGACAAGCCAGAACCACATTATAGCCCCTGTCCAATGCCTCATCACTCAGGTCATCAGTAACAATACATGGGACCGCCGTAACAATAGCCAGCATTAACACTAGCGCGGTCCAATGCCTCATCATTCAGGTCATCTGAAAATTCAAACCCATTAACCGATGACTTAACTTCAATCTCATTGTTCATTTTAATCTCCATAATTTTTGGGTATCAATCTCTACAACGCCAACCTAGCAATGATTTGTTGAGTTGAATGTTTGGTGACGCACACAGCGATAACCTCATCCCAATGATAAACCGCCCACTTCCGGAGAGGTAGGCGGTGGTTTTGAGTAATAATTCAGAAAAATGAAGAGTTAAGAATTTAATAGGCTAAGCGTCGGGCCCTGCGCACCAACACGGCGCCCCGCTGCTACACGCCCCCCCCCCGCCGACAAAGCCAGTGCGGTCCAATACTTCATCACTCAGGTCATCTGAGAATTCAAACGCATTAACCGATGACTTAACTTCAATCTCATTGTTCATTTTACCCTCCATAATTTTTGGGTATCAATCTCTACAGCGCCAATCTAACTATGATTTGTTGAGTTTAATGTTTGGTGACGCACACAGCGATAACCTCATCCCAATGAAAAACCGCCCACTTCCGGAGAGGTGGGCGGCTTTGTCGATAATAAATGAAACATAAATTTTAGTATTGCCGGATATCAAGTATACGGGCCGCCGCAAAGACCTACTTCTAACGGCGCGCGGTCCAAAGCCTCATCAAAAAGATCATCTGAGAATTCAAACGCATTAACCTGTAACTTGGCTTCAACTTCTTTAATCATTTTCATCTCCTATAAGTTGCAGCAAACAATCTCTTCAACGCCAATCTAGCAATGATTTGTTGAGTTTAATGTTTGGTGATGCACACAGCGATATTCTTATTCTAAAGAAAAACCTCCCACTTCAGGAGAGGTAGGCGGTATTTATAAGTAGTATCAGAGTTAGACTATATACAAACTTCCTCAGGTAACCCTTCTCATGGAGAGGGCTAGTCACATATGTTATGGTGCAGCAAAACAGCCATAGCCGGACAATCCCGCATACCCCAAACTTTCTGAGGCCACTGATGTAGATGCGCGGTCCAACGCCTCATCACTCAGGTCATCAGTAAATTCAAAAGTATCGGCAGAGGACTTGGCTTCAACTTCTTTAATCATTTTTAATCTCCATTGTTTGTTTTCGCGTCATTGCGATGAAACAAACCTAGCAGGGGCAATTAGGGGCGTATGTTTGATAGCGCACAGGACGTTTTATTGACGATATTTTGAAAAGCATTGATAAACAGAAAGGACCACCCGTTCTGAAGGCAGAAAGGGACGTCCCTTGGCTCGGCGGTTAGAGCATCGAAACCACAAGCGCCTCAACCAAATAGAAAAAAATCACCAGTATCAATTTTGTTCAAAATAGAGGCGTCCTCCATTTAACAACGCAACGGAAGAGAGACGGACAATAAGCAGGCAGATCAGATGTTCTGGCATGTAATCACATTGTAGAGACATCATTTAATTGTGCTTAAGCCAATGCGGGCCTGGCTTTTAAGCCAAGACTTTAAGAATAAATAAGGTAGAAAAATATTTTTTCATGATATTCACAATAAATTCGGCCAGTTCACTGTCCACAAGTAGCCGCTCTTGGATCAGATCTGCAGAGTTGTTGTTGAACACCTTTTATGTAGGCTATATCTTTTTGTAATTGTGGGTCTTCCCATTCTGGATCATCCTCTCTGTGCCGCCGAATAAGGGTCTTGTCGCTATTTCCGAGGTAAATGCGCAAGCCAGCCATCACGGAACTGTTATTATCTGGCGCAATAACGCTTCTGACAAACAGCGTAGGAGCGATCGCGCTACCTCTGAATTGAGAGGGCAACCATTCGGCTCTGGCTATGCCAGCTGCTCTGCCGTTAACAAATGTCTGACCCACGGCAATCATGAAGTCATCAGTTACATAATATCGAGCCAAAGCAATATTAAAAAAGCGGTCAGGCAATGATTTGTTAGTGGAATAGTTGCTCCAGTTATTCTGGACATAAGTTGAGGAATAATTATAGCCATATCCTTGAGCGCCAAATAATCCTCTAAGCGTAATGTTACCAAAGAAACCTTCTAACTCAGCAGCAGCTTTCCATGAACTTGATCCATTACCAAGTGCCCAATAGTTGCCTTGGCCATAGACGCCAATTTGTCCTTTATCTGGGTCACGCCAGAATAGATGACTGGCGGCAGTTCCTGTCGCGTCGCCACGTAGAGCGCCAGCGCCCATATCGACTTGCAATCCAAAAGAATGCCCCAGCGGGGTCGTGATTGTTCCAATAGCTTGTCCGCCGCCACTCCAACTTGATTGAGAAGCATTGCTAAGTTGGAATGGTGAGCTGATTGGGGTTAAGCCAGAATAGAATTGGCTTGCACCACCAGACAACTCTAATTTACCGTTAACTCCATCCACCGCAGGCTTCGCGGCAGAAGTCATAGCTGTAATTATCGGCAAAGATGACACTGAGCTGGAAGATACAGTATCATCTGCAATTGCTGAAACGCTACTCAATAGCAAAAAGGATACGGCGGCTTTAAAGACATTCATCGCTCTGCTCGATACTTTCAATAATGCTGCAGAGACTAATAATAATAAATGAGTTTCGCCAATAATGAAAATTGCGCGTTTCTACTTATTTGTCTAAGTGTGACTTATTTGTAACACAAAGAAAAACAGAGTCATTTCTGACTGGGCTTATGAAATGTTCCTGTCAAAATAATTTATTTAATTCTCACATGAAACTTATGGGACCTGATATCAAAGTTCCCCAATTTCCAAAAAATATCACTGTCATAAGACCAATAATCGCCATTTCTAAAATCTTTTTCTTTAGACATCATGCTCTCCTGTCATTTGTTGTGAAATCCCAATTGAGGGGGGCATAATTGAAAATATGTTTGGTCACGGGTCTGCTTAGTCATAAAAAAGGACCGCCCGTTCTGAGGGGAAAACGGACGGCCCTTGGCACGGCGGTAGAAGCATCGAAACAACAACCGCCTAAAACAAATAGAATATAAATTACCAGTATTAGCTTTGTTTAAAATATAGGCTTCCATTATTTAACAACGCAACGGAAGATTGACGGACAAGCTGGTAGGTCAGATGTGCTGGCATGTAACCCCATTGCTGAGACATCCTTGGCTTGCGCTGGAGCTAGAGGGATGCTGGCGCTGAAAGCCAACGCGCCAACAGCAAATACAGTAGCAAGATATTTCTTCATGATATTCCCCTAAATGTTAGATTTCTCGTTGTTTCGATTAAGCGCCTGCCTTGACTGAAGTCGGTACCAATGTTGGGTGGTGATTTACCTTGAGGGCTTCTTTGGGGTTGAACTGACCCTCGAAAGCCATAACAGGCGTGATTGAAGCTGATAGGAGGAATAGTCCTCCGATGATTGAAATTATCTTCTTCATGACTTCCTCCTTTAAGTTTGAGTGCACTGTCTAATCAGTCACGACCGACGTAGAAACGCTCTCCACGAGCTGCCATTGATGGCGTGTAGACCGCATAGCTGGCCTTCTCGACTTTGACAGAGCTGGAGCTATTAAACTCTTCTGCCTGAACTGGAGCTGTTGAGAGGCCTGCAGCCAGAGCGATGAAAGCGATAGAAGCGATAATTGACTTGGTCATTTGCGTAGTTCCTTCTGATTTAAAGTGTCGGTTCGTTGTTCCGATGTTCAGAAGGTAGCTCACGTCAAAATAGAATAATGTTCGATGGCGCACAGAGTAAGCAGTAGCCATTTGTAATAAATTAAAACCATTTATTGATAATTTTTATCGCTAGAACTTATAAGATACTCATTGTTTTTCAACTTTAGCTGACAGTTTTATCAAAACTATCACACTTGCAAATCTCGCGTAAAAAAACAAACATATAATTCAGATCGCTGCACTCAACTAGTCATTATCTACCACGAAAGGGTTTTATCGATAGATACTATGAGTCTGGACTATAAAGTCGCGTTAGACATTGAGATTAGTCGTCTGCGCCATTGTCTTATTGGGTATAGATAGAAACCTGCTATCGTTTCAACTTGAAGTTCCTTGACGCCAGTTGGTGGATATTCATCTTTTTCGGGAAAATATAGAGTTCCAAATACGCTGTCCCAGATAGAAAACACGCCAGAAAAGTTTTTATTCTGATGACGGTCGTCAATGCTATGGTGAATTCTCTCGAATTGAGGTGTCGCGATTACTCTATAGAGAAAACCTGCGTTGAACTTGATATTGCAATGATTTATGAAATTAATTCCAGCAAATAAAGAAGAAGCTACAACAACAGAATCACTTGAAACACCCAAAAGCAGCTTCATAAGAAAAATGCTCAAACCAAGTCGTATGAAGTTCTCAATCCATATCTCTCTTGTGCTAGAAAAGGCATTCAAATTTTCATCGGAATGGTGAATAGCATGAATATCCCAGAGAAAAGGGATTTTGTGCTCAGCTCTGTGCCACCAATATAGAAATAGATCTAGCAAAAGGGCGCCTAGAATTGTAACAAAGATAAATCCTATCTCTGAACCTGAAGCATATGTTTCAAGCTTAAAAAGCGACCCTAGATGATAAGAATTAATAACACGATTTATAAATGCAATAAATTGGAAATTTATTCCAAATATAATTACAAGATAAATAAGAGAATGCTTAAAATTTATGTATGAACTATCAGAATTCTTGTTTTTGACTGCCCTGGGCAGAAGTCTTTCTAGTAATAAACCAATCGCAAAGAACGACATCCAAAGCACGATTGGAGATCTATCGATTAAATTTATATGGATAAATTCAAGCATTTTATTACTCGCTAGGTCATAATGAGATAACATTGATGAACTAGCTAAACGCTATTAGCACGAGTTTATATGCCATAACGCACAAATTAGCCTGCCTAGATTCAACTTCTAATTACGACTTCGGTGATTTGTTGAGCTGACTGAGAATTCGTAATGACCTAACTACCTTGACCTGACAGATGATGAGGCACCTTGAACCATACTCACGTCAGTGA
>Ga0208106_1000508_pt1 | contig 12935 bp, 10 predicted proteins | sample CryBogCBE25Jul08_FD_184577 | JGI IMG/M metagenome (GOLD analysis project Ga0208106, IMG submission 184577) | Freshwater microbial communities from Crystal Bog, Wisconsin, USA - CBE25Jul08 (SPAdes) | ecosystem: Environmental > Aquatic > Freshwater > Lake | place: Crystal Bog, Wisconsin, USA...
GCTGCTAAAGGTGCAAAGATTATATGCCTGCAAGAATTATTTACTTCCCTTTATTTCTGTGATGTGGAAGATTATGAAAATTTTCTTTTAGCAGAAGTTATTCCCGGGCCATCAACTGAAAGTTTAAGTTCTGTAGCTTCTGAATTAGGTATTGTTGTAATTGCTTCTTTATTTGAAAAACGAACCAAAGGAATTTATCATAATACAACCGCGGTACTAGACGCTGATGGCCAGTATTTAGGAAAGTACCGTAAAATGCATATCCCTGATGATCCTTCCTTTTATGAAAAATTTTATTTTACGCCAGGTGATCTTGGATATAAAGTTTTCAAAACCAAATTTGCTACCATTGGTATCTTAATATGCTGGGATCAATGGTATCCAGAAGCATCAAGAATAACGGCATTGATGGGTGCAGAAATATTATTCTATCCAACAGCAATTGGCTGGTCAACCCTTCAAGACGAAGCCACCAATATCGAACAATATAATGCCTGGCAAACCATACAAAGAAGTCATGCAGTTGCAAATGGTGTGCATGTGGTAAGTGTTAACAGGGTGGGATTAGAGCAAGGTGGTGCTATGAAATTCTGGGGTGGATCTTTTGTAAGTAATCCATTTGGAACTTTACTCTATAAAGCATCACATGATGAAGAAGAAATTGCTGTCATTAATATTGATACTAAACTCACTGATTATTTTCGAACTCATTGGCCGTTTATGCGCGATAGAAGAATTGATTCTTATCAGCCTATTACAAAAAGATTTATTGACGAAGATTAATCGCATTATAAACGATTTCATACAGTATTATGTCATTCAACCATCATTCTTTTTTAACACCGGATGCCTTAGGATATAAGTTTCCAGCCGAGTTCGCTGAACATGAAGCCACTTGGCTTTCATGGCCTCATAAGGAAGCAAGCTGGCCAGGTAAAATTGATACTATTTTTCCGAATTATGCTTTGTTTATTAAATATCTAGCGATTGGTGAAAAAGTGAGAATTAATATTCCGACTGAATCAATGAAGAGATTTGCATTAATGCATCTTGAAAAAGTGGGAGCCAACCTTTCACAAATTGAATTCTTTATGCATCCCACCAATGATGCCTGGTGTAGAGACCATGGTCCGGCATTTTTGATTAACCCTGATGCTGATAATAAGAAAGTTATTGTTGATTGGAATTATAATGCATGGGGTAATAAATATCCTCCTTTCGATTTAGATGATGTAATACCTACCTTAATAGGCAAACATTTTAATATTCCTGTGTATAATCCTGGGATAGTTATGGAAGGTGGTTCTGTTGATTTTAATGGAAATGGAACATTAATTACTTCTACCAGTTGTCTTTTAAATAAAAATCGTAATCCACATTTGAACCAAAAAGAAATTGAAAACTATTTGTATAATTTTTATGGAGTAGATCAAATTTTATGGGTAGCAGATGGTATTATTGGGGATGATACAGATGGGCATATTGACGATACTGTAAGGTTTGTAAATTCAGATACAGTAATCACAGTTATTGAATCGAATAAGCAAGATGAAAACTATCAACTGCTTCAAACAAATTTGAAACAGTTAAAGGGGATGCGATTATTAAATGATAAGCAATTAAATATTGTAGAACTTCCCATGCCAGATGCCGTAATCTATGAAGATCAACGTCTGCCAGCATCTTATGCAAATTTCTACATTAGTAATAAACACGTGATTGTGCCTACTTTCAGAAGTGAAAAAGATGATCAGGCATTACAGATTATTTCAGAGTGCTTTCCTAATCGGGAAACAGTGGGTATAGATTCAACGGATATCATCTGGGGCTTAGGAAGCTTTCATTGTCTAAGTCAGCAAGAACCTTCAGTTTAATCCGCGTAAATCCGTTTTATCTGTGTCATCCGCGTGCCATAAAATCATCCTACAAATATTGGTTAATTTCCAATAGCATTGTTTTGTCTCGGTATCAGTAATAATTCTTTTTGTCTTCCCCCGATAAACCGAAACCCCTTTTCAGAATAAAATCCATCTTCTTCCAGCATCATTCGAATTGATTTTTTCCATTCAGGAATATCAGTAGCTGCATTTAATTCTATTGAATACGCCGTATTATAATGCATTGGAAAATCACCAGAACCGGGTACTCCATTTTGTTGATCCCACATGCCAATTGTTGGTCCTGCTGCGTGACCATGATAGCCAATTGGATGAGTATAAATACTTGCAATGATTCCTTCCTGTTTTGCTTGCGACAAAGCAGCGGAAAGAATTTCATTGCCAGTTTTGTTAAGTACAAATTTACTAGTAAGAATGTCCTGTAATCGGTTGCCGTTTGCAAATGCCTTCTGTAATGCAGCTGGAGCAGCTGTTTCACCAGGTAGTAACAAATAGGCATGTTCTTGTATATCCGTATTTAAGCGTAAATAACTAATGCCAATATCAACATGTAATAAATCTCCTGGCTGAATAACTTCTTTATCTTTATTTGTAAATGCCGCCAGATGATCAAAACTTGTTACATCATTCCTTTGAATTTCTACGGAAGGATGAAACCAAGTATCTAGACCCAAATTGCGGATTTTTTGTCTGAACCACCAAACTAAATCATCTGTTGTAGTAACTCCCGGCATGATTGTTTTTTCTGAAAAGCCTTCTGCTATGATTTGATGAGTAATCTGAATCAATTGAGGATATAACTCCATTTCTCTTTCAGTTCTTGTTTCTAACCATCCAATCCCTAATTTCTCTGCACTCACAATCTTCGACTGAAATTTCTGTGGTATTTTTTGAATAAAAATCTTTTGTTCTGTAAAAGTTAACCCATCAGCATGAGCAAAATCAGTTGAATAGTTCAGCGCAATTTTGTTTGGGTTTCTTGTATTGATAATATCAATTAAGGCATCCCATTGATCAGGAAATTTTTTCATGTCCCAAGAAGCCTTTATTTGATTACCTACATTGTATCTGGCAATTGCCAATTGTTCATTTACTTTCTTTGTTGAATCATGATAGAACACTAAAATGGTTCTTCTTCTTGCAGATAACCATTCTGCAGGTAACATGGTTTTTAATATTGGATCTTCATTGTATTCTCTGCTAATGATTACCCACATATCGATATGCTCTCTCTCCATTAATTTGGGAAGAAGATTGGTTAGTCGATCATTTAAAATTTCATTAGTTATAGTAGCCTGATCTCTCATAGGTAGTATCAGTTGTGAAAAACTTTGATTAAGTAGTATCACAAAAACGAAAAAAAATGCTCCTTTTTTATTCATATCAATTGGTATTTCTATTTACTAATTACTGCTGGCTGGTGGATGATTATAAAAGCAATTAAATCATCTAAAAGAATTTCTGCTCTATTTGCGGCATCTTGAATTTCTTCCCTTGACACATTTGCTGCAAATGATTTTTCTTTCAGTCTTTTCTTAACTCCTTTAATGTCCATCCCTTCATAACCGGTTGGTCGCATTAATGAATAAGCATGTATCAGCCCAGAAAGTTCATCAAATGCAAATAACATTTTATCCATTTTGTTAATTGGATCTACACCGAAATGATTCGGGCCATGTGATGCGATAGCATGCATTACATCCGGGTCTATTTGAAGGCTTTCTAAATGTTCAATAATTTTAATACAATGCAAATCGGGCCACTGATCCCAATCTGCATCATGTAAGAGTCCTGACATTTCCCACATCCACTGACCCTGCGAATCTAAATTTTCCTTATCACTAGCCCATGATTTCATTAAATGTGCAACTTGCAACATGTGTACTTGTAATTTGGGATTCAAAACCCATCCATGAAACAATTGCATAGCAGCTTCTCTAGACAATAAATTCCCCTTATTTGCAGGATTCCCAAATTCGGATCTATTTAATAATAATGACATATTAACCCATTTATAATTTTTTCAAAAAATGAGGCATGATTTTCATTACTTTAGCCTCTTTCGTTCAATCACTATAAAAGTAACAGAACTATGTTTAAAAAGTTATTTTCATTTACTGCTTTTTTTGCCACAGCTTTAATACAGTTGTCTGCACAAACAACCTTACCTAATACCCCCACTGAAGGAAAGTCGAAATATGATCAGCATTTATTGTTTGGTCCATTATTTTATCCTACGGCAGTAAATGAATTCCGTGCAGCTAGCGGAGAACCTGGACATGCCTATTGGCAAAATAGAGCCGATTATAAAATCGTTGCATCTCTTGATGAAGCTAAAAATGAAATTACAGGTTCCGTCATTTTAAGTTATAAAAATAATAGCCCTCAGGAATTACCATATATATGGTTACAACTAGATCAGAATTTATATGATTTAAATTCTCGTGGGCAAGCTAAAATGCCAGCTACTGGTCGTAGTCGTTATGGTGATGCAAAAAGTACTTTTAATGGGGGATACAAAATAAAATCTGTACAATTAGTTTCAGCTGGAAAACCATCAGAAAATATCCCTTATGTAATTACCGACACTAGAATGCAGTTAAGATTGGTTAAAGCTTTATCAGCAAGAACTGGTGCTGTTTCTGTAAAGATTGATTATAGTTATGTAATTCCAGATTATGGTTCTGATAGAACTGGTATTTTGAAAACCAAGAATGGTAATATCTATGCTGTTGCACAATGGTATCCTCGGGTATGTGTATTTGATGATTTGCAAGGGTGGAATACATTGCCTTATTTAGGTGCCAGTGAATTCTATCTTGAGTATGGTGATTTGGAAGCCACTTTAACTGTTCCAGCATCACATATCGTAGTTGCTTCAGGAGAATTATTAAATGCGCAAGAAGTATTAACACCTTTACAGTTAAAACGATATAATCAAGCAAAGGGTAGTGATGCTACCATAACTATTCGTGGAGAATCAGAAGTTAATGATCCATTATCAAGACCAGCAAAAGCTACTTGTACTTGGAAATTTGCGATTAGTAATGCGCGTGATTTTGCATGGGCTACTTCTAAAAGTTTTATTTGGGATGCGGCAAAAATCAATTTACCTAGTGGGAAAAAATGTTTGGCTACCAGTGTTTACCCTGCTGAATCTGCAGGTGTAAAAGGTTGGGGTAGAGCCACAGAATATACTAAAGGAAGTATTGAAAATTATAGTAAGCGTTGGTTTGAATTTCCTTATCCAGTTGCTTCTAACGTGGCAAGTAATGTTGGGGGGATGGAGTATCCAGGAATCGTATTTTGCGGTTCTTCTGCTAAAACAGGAGGCTTATTTGGTGTAACCGATCATGAATTCGGACATACATGGTTTCCTATGATTGTAGGAAGTAACGAACGTAAATATGGTTGGATGGATGAAGGCTTTAATACATTCATTAACACATTAGCAGGGGAAGATTTTAATAAAGGTGAATACAAAGCACCAAAATCAGATTGGCATGAGTATGCAAAATATTTATTTGGTCCAAGAACTGAAGCTATGTTGAATACTCCAGATGTTTTACAAGAAAGAAATATCGGAACAGAATTATATTCAAAACCTGGATATGCGCTAACTCTTTTAAGAGAACAAATTTTAGGTCAGGATCGTTTTGATTATGCTTTTAAAAAATATATCCGCGATTGGAAATTTAAACATCCTTCACCTTTTGATTTCTTTAGAAGTATAGAAAATGGAGCAGGAGAGGACTTGTCATGGTTTTGGAGGGGAATGTTCTTAGAGAATTATAACCTAGACCAAGCTATTTCTAAAGTAGATTATATTAATAATGATGCAAAAAATGGGGCATTGATCACAATTGAAAATTTAGATCAATTAGCCATGCCTGTGATTATTGAATACACCACTAAATCTGGAAAAACAGAAAGAAAAAGTTTGCCTGTTGAAATTTGGCAAAACAATGCAAGTTGGAAAGTAAGATTAAATACGACTGAAGAATTACAAAAAGTAGTGATCGATCCAGATCATTCTTTCCCAGATATGAATTCAGCGAATAATACCTGGAAAGCCAATTAATTGAGAAAACAAAAGCTACCGAATCTAATATGGTTCGGTAGCTTTTATATTTGAAATAGAATGAGATATGATGTAAGAATATTTCTTTTAGTAATACTTGTGCTAAACATATTGGGGTGCAATAGAAAGCCCTACGCTGAAACCAATAAGTCTTATCAAAAACAAGCAAAAGCATTTGCTGAAACCCTGACGGCAACACCCGAAGAATGGAATTCTGATTCAATCAAACAACCTGCTTATTGGGTAGGAACAACCAATTTCAATTTACGTAAGCCAAGCTTTGTTATTATACATCATACTGCACAAAATGCTTGTGAGCAAACATTAAAAACATTTACGATGGTGAAAACACAAGTAAGTGCTCATTATGTTATTTGTAAAGATGGAACCGTGCATCATATGTTAAACGATTACTTACGTGCCTGGCATGGCGGTATTGCAAAATGGGGAAGTAATACAGATATTAATTCATCTTCAATTGGTATTGAATTAGATAATAATGGTTTTGAACCTTTCGATAGTTTGCAAATTAATAGTCTGATAAGTTTATTGTTCAGACTCAAAAAAACATTTAATATTCCTGCATCCAATTTTATTGGTCATGGAGATATTGCACCTGTAAGAAAGAATGATCCTAATTGGCGGTTCCCCTGGAAAACACTAGCGGATAAAGGCTTTGGAATGTGGTTTGATAGTAAATTAGAAGAGGTTCCTTCAAACTTTAATCAGGTTCAAGCATTACGAATTATTGGCTATGATGTAAAAGATACCAGTGCCGCTATACAATCTTTTAAAAGGCATTTTTTGCAAGACAGTACCAAAACAATGAACGAAACTGATCGTGCTGTGCTCTATAATTTGCAACAAAAATATTGGTAGATTTATTTGATTAAATATTTTCGTTAATGGCATTTTTTAGTGCCAGATATACACCGTTTGTCCAACCAAATCCATCCTGTCCTTCATATTCACCACCACCTGCCAATTTACTAAGGTCCTCCACATTATATTTTTCCATGAGCTTCCCGGTTTTTGAAAAAACTGTTTCATTGAGTTTGATCCATCTTGTTCCAATCTCATTTGCCAAATGTTGGTGGCCATATTTTTTTAAACCTGTAAATGCTATCCATTGTAAAGGTGCCCAACCATTTGGAGCATCCCATTGCTGACCAGAATAAATAGTAGTAGTGACCAAGCCACCTGGTTTCAATAAACTTTCTTCAACTACATGAGCTACACAATTAGCCTGATGTTGTGTACAAATTGAAACAAATAGAGGATATAAACCAGCGGCGGTTCTTTTGTTCAATGTTTGCTGTTTCACAAAATGGTAATCACAGAAAAAGTGAATTTGATTATTCCAGCAATATTCTAAAATAGCCATTCTTCTTTTTGCTGATAACTCAATAAATTCGGAAGCTTTTGTTGCATCACCAGCTATCGTTGCAGTTTTTGCTATTATTTGCTCTAACATGTACATTAAACAATTCAAATCAACAGGAATGATTTGGGTTGTTTCAATGGTGCTAATTGATTTGTTATCTGCAAACCATCTTGTACTAAAATCCCATCCACTTTCAGCACCTGCTCTCAGGTTTGTAAAAACAGTTTCAGCAGGATCGATACAGGTTTTACTTATATGAACATCTTCGGAAAAGCTTTCTTCTCTTGGTTTTGCCCTTGAATCAAAATAATGATTCAAAATAGTTCCATCAGGCATGCAAGCAATCCTATTTACAGATGTGCCTTTTTTCAAATCTGCAGCACCATCCATCCAGAATGCATATTCTTTTTCTAATTCCTTTTGATACTTGAGATAGATGCCATCATCTTTTTTTGTATCTGCTAATAGTTGAACCATTAAAGCAAAAAAAGGGGGCTGACTTCTACTTATATAATATTGTCTGTTGCCATTGGGTATATGTCCTAATTTATTGATGAGATAGGCAAAATTAGATACCATATCCTCAATCAAATCAATCTTCCCGTCTTCTTTTAGTCCTAGCATGGTGAAATAAGAATCCCAATAATATATTTCTCTAAACCTACCACCTGGTACTATATAACGATTTGGTAAATTAATTAGTGAACTGATTTCATATGTTGCATCCCTTGTTAACATTGGCCAAAGGTTTCTAATGTTTTCTGCTACTGATAAATTAAGATTGCTTTTATAATCTGAACCAAAAAGCGGCGGCATTGAAAAATTTTCTAGTACAAAACTTTTTAAATCAAAGTATGCTTGATCTTTTATTTGTTCGTATTTATTTTGAATCTCATTTAAAGGGAGTAATGGGATACAATCGACAAAAGTTTTACCATCATCTAATATGGCCGTCAATTGTACCTGTTCAAATAATTCTCCTAATTCAAATATTTCCTTTGGCTGTTGATTCATCTAATGAATATATAATGTTATGCTTTAGATCCTGAAATAGTAGTTTTTTTTTGTACTTTATAAAATACAACTAAAAGAATGATGAGTATACTAATGGGTACTAATGAAAAATAGAATGCAGTCTGACCGCCATAAGCCTGGAAAATATTTCCTGTAATAATGGAACCTGTGGTACCACCAAGTGCCGAAAAGATCACAATCAAGCCAGACATATAGCCGTGCTTTTTCTTTGGCAATGAACTAAGAATCACAGAATTTATTGCAGGGTAAATTGGGGCAATTAAGAAACCAATTAATGGAAAAATAAAAGTAGCAAATGGTGCTGTAGACCAACCAGTTACTATTACTCCATTTGTATTATTGGCTAAGGGGAGGGCAACGATAACCAGAATAGCAGAAAGAATTAAGCAACTAATCAATACCCCTAACCAATTAATTTTACGTAGCACAATTCCTGCAATAAATCTACCTATTGCAGTTGCAGCAGCTAGTATACTAGCCATTTGTATACTCAATGTTTGGGGAAGATGTAAAACTTTGCTATTATAAGTTGGTAGCCAACTCATGATACTTTGCTCAATCAAAACATAGATAAAAGCACTGGCAACAAATACAATTACGATGGGTAATGCGATTAACTGAAACATTTCAGCAAAGTCGTTAGTTAAAGGTGTGGTATCTGTTTTTTTAATTGAACTTTCATCTAACTGAGAACTTAGCAATAAAAGGAAAGCGATAGCTACAATTCCGGCTAACAAATAATAGACCTTTAACCAAGTAGTTGATTGTGGATGTTGATCATCAACAAAAGCACTAAATATAAAATAGCCGGTAAGTATTCCAACCATAAAAAAGGATTCAATAAAGTTCATGAAACTAGCATGTTCCTTTTTATCATTTGTGATAATACCAATAGTTGCAAAAACAGAAACTTTTATCATGGCAAAACTTGCTCCTGTGGCAGCAAATAAAAGCTTGGTCATGATAAATCCAGGAAAGACAGGCATTAGTAAAGCAACCAAGCCAACAAAAGCCAGCGCAATGAGCATCGATTTTTTATAACCGATTCTGTTTATATACGAAGCAATAAAAAATGATACAATTGCAATACTTAAATCTTTAAATGCTTCTAAAATGCTTGCTGCAGATTCGGTTACACCATAATTACTTTGTACCTGTAGTATCACGGTTCCTACACTATTGAGTAATATCGCGAACACAAAATAATTAAGGAATAAGGATATTTTTATTTTCCAGTTTTGCATATTTTCTCATTTGGCTAGCAATAAATATACATAACAAAATAATCATCTAAATACACTCTTTTATTAACTAACAATTGTTAGGGTATGGCTTTCATTTCTTATTTTTACCATATAAAATCCAACAAAATGCAATTTGATTTGAATGAAGAACAATTAATGATTCAAAAAGCTGCTCGCGACTTTGCTAAATCAGAATGTTTACCAGGTGTAATTGATCGTGATGAAAAGCAACAATTTCCCAGGGAACAGGTTAAGAAACTGGCAGAACTAGGTTTTATGGGAATGATGGTTGATCCAATGTTTGGTGGTAGTGGCATGGACACTATGAGTTATGTATTGGCAATGGAAGAAATCAGCAAAATAGATGCAAGTACCAGTGTTTGTATGAGTGTTAATAATAGTTTGGTTTGTTGGGGATTGGAAAAATTTGCTAATGAAACACAAAAACATAAATATTTGATACCTCTTGCCCAGGGCATAAAAGAAGGGGAATTATATATTGGTGCTTTTTTATTAAGTGAACCAGAAGCTGGTAGCGATGCTACAAGTCAGCAAACTAAAGCTGATGATATGGGAGATCATTATTTAATTAATGGTACAAAAAATTGGATTACCAATGGTTCATCTGCATCTGTGTATCTTGTAATTGCACAAACAGATGTAACAAAAGGTAGTCACGGTATTAATGCATTCATTGTAGAAAAATCATCTCCCGGAATTACAGTTGCAGCCAAAGAGAATAAATTAGGAATACGTGGGAGTGATACGCATACTATTATGTTTACTGATGTAAAAGTGCCGAAAGAAAATAGAATTGGTGAAGATGGTTTTGGGTTCAAATTTGCTATGAAAACCCTAGCTGGTGGGAGAATTGGCATAGCCTCTCAGGCACTAGGGATAGCAAGTGGTGCTTATGAATTAGCATTAGCCTATAGCAAACAACGTAAGGCGTTTGGCAAAGAAATCATGCATCACCAGGCAATTCAGTTTAAACTGGCAGATATGGCCACTAGAATTGAAGCTGCTAGATTGTTGTGTTTGAAGGCAGCTTGGGAAAAAGATAATGGAATAGATTATACGTTAAGCTCTTCCATGGCGAAAGTTTTTGCAAGCGAGACTGCCATGTGGACTACTACTGAAGCAGTTCAAATTCATGGTGGTTATGGTTTTGTAAAAGAATACCATGTAGAAAGATTAATGCGGGATGCAAAAATCACACAAATCTATGAGGGTACCAGTGAAGTGCAGAGAATTGTAATTAGCAGAAGTATTTTAAAATAATATTTACAAAAAATTAAATGCCCGATGAATTTCATTGGGCATTTTGCTTTTAGATGAGGGATACCAATTAATTTTACCGTCGTGAATAGTTTGAGATATATAATAGCAGCTTTGATTTGTTTCATGGTAGTAACTATGGGCAATACTATACATGCTAATGATTCTACATTAACGCATATTTTGATAAAGAGATTGGCAGTATTACAAACCAAGACAGATCAAGTATTTTCAAAAGGTTCATTCTCGTCTTATCGGGCTTATGCTTTAAACAAGACTATTGAAAAAGCGGATGAAAATGCCTTTTTTACAGGATTAATTTGTTTCACTTTAAGAAATTTATTGAACGATTTAAATCCTGCAGATAAAAAAATGGCTTCATCAATTATTGATAATGCCCTCCCATATTTCGATCATTTTAAAAATAGTAAAGGAAGGAATACGTATAATTTTTGGACTACCCATCCTCCTAAAATATTCCCCAATAGTGGATGGTTAAATGTATTCGATCATAGTCAGTCATTACCAGATGATTTTGATGATACTGTTGTTTTATTAATGGCAATGGATGCTTCAGATTCTATCGCTTCTGAAGTTCATCAATTAATGCAGGGTTTCGCAAATGGAAAAGTAAAGGGGATTAAAAATACCTTCGATGCATACAAAAATATACCGGCTTATTCTACTTGGTTTGGAAAGAAGATGCCAGTGGATTTTGATGTATCTGTTTTAGCTAATGTATTATACTTCGTTCAACACTATCAATTAAACTGGACATCTGCAGATTCTGCAAGTTTGCAATTGATTGTTAAAGTAATTAAAGACAAAAAATATATTGATGCGCCATCTAAAGTTTCTCCTCATTATAATCGCAGCTCTGTAATTTTGTATCATCTTTCCAGACTAATGAGTATTCAATCAATACCAGAATTAGAAAATCATAAATCTGAATTAATAGAAGTAGCAAAAAAACTTTTGATTGAGTCTTCAAGTTTTATGGAAAAAACTATTCTTTCCACTGCACTAATGCGTTGGGGCAATAAACCTCCAGTTATTACTATCAGTTCTGGAAATAGCTTATTTGAGTTGATAGATGACCCTAAATTTGTTTTTTTTATAGCAAATATGAGTTCGATGCTGTCGAATCCATTGAAAGATTTGGCAGGTTCAATAGGGGTTGGCAAGTTTAACTATTATTGTGATGCTTATAATCTATGTCTTGTATTAGAGAATGATGTTTGGCAAGAAAAAATCGTAAATCATTAGATTAATTAGAGAATTATGTCTGTGCAAAAAGAAGTGTATATCAAAATAAAATCTGAATTAGATCAGGAGAATGTGGTATTAGTGGCTGTGAGTAAAACGAAACCAAATGAAGATATTGAGGAATTATATCAATTAGGACAAAAAGTGTTTGGAGAAAACTATGTACAGGAATTGGTGGAAAAGCAAGCTTCTTTACCAAAAGATATTCAATGGCATTTTATTGGTCATCTACAATCAAATAAAGTAAAATATATTGCTCCCTTTATACATTTAATTCATGGAGTTGATAGTTTGAAATTACTAACTGAAATAAATAAACAGGCTCAAAAGAATGGACGAGTTATTTCCTGTTTATTGCAAATGCATATTGCTACAGAAGAAACTAAATTTGGAATGGACTTTGCAGAATTAGAAGAAGCCTTAGCTGCGTCTATACATTTGCCATTTATTTCTATTAAAGGAATAATGGGTATGGCTTCTTTCAGCGACAAAAAGGAACAAGTGAGAAATGAATTTAAAACATTGAACCACACTTTTAAAAATATACAATCTAAAGTTGGAGTACCCTTTACCATTTTAAGTATGGGTATGAGTGGTGATTATCAGATGGCCATTGAAGAAGGTTCAACAATGGTAAGAATTGGAAGCTTATTATTTGGCGCAAGAAATTATGCAAATAACTAACTAAAATCAATACAATTTAAATAACAACAAAGGCCCTTGAAAAATCAAGGGCCTTTGTTTTGAAT
>Ga0208106_1000509_pt1 | contig 12917 bp, 11 predicted proteins | sample CryBogCBE25Jul08_FD_184577 | JGI IMG/M metagenome (GOLD analysis project Ga0208106, IMG submission 184577) | Freshwater microbial communities from Crystal Bog, Wisconsin, USA - CBE25Jul08 (SPAdes) | ecosystem: Environmental > Aquatic > Freshwater > Lake | place: Crystal Bog, Wisconsin, USA...
GGCGAGTATCAGGCCAGCCCGACCAACGATGGCGAGTTCTTCGTGGACGCAGGCCAGGGCGGGGAGTTCGTGCGAGACCAGCTCGCCTACTTCGTCAGGAACCGGCGCACCTGGTCGCCCTACGGCTACGGGCCGGTGGAGCAGAGCATTCCCGCAGCCACCCTCTACCTCGAACGCCAGATGTGGCTGAAGGCCGAATACAGCGAAGGCACCATGCCGACGACCTTCATGCGCACCGACAGCAGGGACGGACTCGACCACCTGAAGCTCGCACAGCTCGAGCGAGTGCTCAACGACAACCTCACCGGCCAGACCGCAGAGCGCCACAAGATCAAGATGCTCCCCGAGGGCTTCGACCCCGTGTTCGCCCCGAGCATCGACGAGCGGTACAAGGCCGAGTACGACGAGTTCCTCATCAAGCGCATCGCCAGCCCGTTCGGAGTCGCCCCAACGCAGCTCGGCATTATCCCCCGCACCGGGCTCGGTGGTCGAGGGCAGATGGAGGGCGAGCAGGATCAGGCCGAGACCATGAGCAAGCGCCCGACCGAGGCATTCATCGTGGATTGCATCAACAGCCTGTCGCGCCGATTCCTCGGAGCCGACCGGAGCGTGACAGCGGTGCTCGCCGCCGAGGGCAGCATGACCGATCAGGTGAACCACGCGAAGGCCCTCCAGGTCAGCCTCTACTCAGGCCAGAAGACCCTCAACACGGTGCAGAGCGAGCTCGGACAGCCGCTCTACGATATGCCCGAGGCCGACGAGCCGTTCATCGTCGCCGGCAACGCCGTGACCTTCCTGAAGGGGATGCTGGAGCAGACCACAGCAGGCGAGACCATCGGCCAGACCGCTCAGGCACCGGGCAACGGAGCCGAGAGCGCCCAGGCACCCGCAGAGCCCGGCCAGACCGCCGAGGAGCAGCCCACGCCGAAGGCCAACCCGAACCTCAGCGCACCCGAGGGCAAGGCCGCAGCTTCGGAGATGAAGGCATTCCGAGCATTCGTGGCGAAGCGCAAAGAGACCCACAAGTGGCGAGACTTTGACTTCAAGACGGTCGGAGCTGAGGTAGCGGAGACCCTCAACGAGCAAGGGCGGGCAACCGTCGAGAAGGCGAGCCGCCGCCCTTTAGGAAGGCAAGCGAGCTACCAGGGGCAGGACATCTAGACCTCATCGCAGGTCACTACGCTCCGCAGATCGCCAAGGCGCTCGCCAAGGGCTACACCAGCGCAGCCCTCGAAGGTGCCATCGCACGAGCACGAGCGCAGCCCTCGAAGGCACTCGCCTACGTGCCGAACATCGCCTACGACCCGGCACCGCTCACGGACGTGTTCCGCAAGGTCTACGCCGACGCCTACGCCTCGGGCATCCACGTCGCAGCGCAGAGCGCAGGCCGCTCCATCGCAACGCAGGCGGGCGGAGTCGCACAGTACGCATCGTCTATTGACTGGACCAAGTGGAAGCCCGGCGACCCCGAGGCGGCGCTCCAGGTCGCCAACGGTGGACTCACCGACCTCCTCAACGCAGCGGGCCAGACCATCGACGGCATCTACGGCACGACCGAGACCAGGCTCGGCAACATCATCGGCGACGGACTCGCAGCCGGCGACAGCACCTCGAGCATCGCCGCAGCCATGAGCGACCTCATCAACAATCCCGACCGAGCGCAGATGATCGCCGACACCGAGACCAACCGAGCGCAGACCGCAGGACAGGCCGACCAGCTCGACGCCCTCGGCTTCTCGCAGTTCGAGTGGATGGCCTACGACGGAGCGTGCGAAGAATGCCAGGGCCAAGAGGACAGCAACCCCCACGACATCGGCGACGAGATGCCACCAGGCCATCCTTCCTGCCGATGCAGCATCGTGGGAGCGGGCGACATCGCCAGCGAGGACACGACGACCGACGACACCACTGGACCGGCTATCGGCGGTGGCGAGGACGTGGCAACCGAGGCAAGTAGCGCCGAGGAGCCCGCACCATCGCCCGAGTCGGATCAAGCGATGGCGGTCTACGAGACCAAGGCCGCAGCGCGACGAGACCTTGACTCCATCAGGGCAGACATCACCGAGCAGGTTCGCCAGAGCTCAAACCTCGCACTCGACAACCTCGAAGCATTCGACGGAGTGCTGTCGACCCCGGTGCGAGGCGACAGCAACTGGGACTGGTTCTACAACCTCGGCAAGGGCGAGCAGGACCGCATCCGGCGCAACTGGGTGGACCCGGTGAAGGGCCTCGGGCCGGATCAGCTCACCAAGATCGTCGCCGACAAGGGCCTCGTGTCCGATGGCTACGTGGACACCGGCATGAGGTTCTTCCTCGACAACAGCCGCACCTACGACGCCGCCCGTCCGATCCTCAGCCAAGGCCGCATGGTCACAGGCAATCAGATGAACGCCTACGGCGACTTCAACTTCGACAGCCTCGCCCCGAACAGCGCCTACAAGGTCACGGAGATGTTCGGCAACAAGGCCGACGCCCTCGATCACCTGCTCGGTCTACGCCAGGAGGATCAGACCCTCGAGGACGCTCACCGGATCATCAACGAGCTGCGAGTGGTCCCCGGCATGGACAAGCCCGCCTACGAGATGACGCAGGAGGAATATTTCACCACCCTCTACGACACCTGGCTAGAGTTCCAGCGCGTCGAGCAACTCTACGTGAATAGCACCGACGAGTTCGGGCCGATCCTCAGCGCAGAGGACAGGCAGATCGAGGAACGCTTCTACGCCCTCTATCCCAAGAGCATCGAGGCGATGTCAAACATGGATATGGACAACGCATACGATGCGATCATGCAGGTCGCAAAGCAGGCAGGAGTCATCTAGTGGAGCCACCCTTCAAACTTCCGCCCAAGCCCAAGCGAGGCAAGCCGGACCCAACGAAGCTGCGCATGGCTGTGGACGCACTCAGAGCCTCAGCACGCAAGCCGGTCGTGACCGATGGCACTACTGGCACCACACGCCCCGCATAGTTCACTACGCTCGCACTCAGTACCAGGAGGACTCCACATGGCAGACGTGACCTACGCCTACGTCGGCGACATCGAGAAGTACCACGAGGAGGACGGGTCTCTCATTGTCTACGGCAAGGCGACCGGGCCCGACCTCGACCTCGACGAGCAAATCTGCGACCCCTCGTGGCTCCGTGAGGCCATGCCCGAGTGGATGAAGTTCGGCAACGTGCGAGAGATGCACCAGCCCATCGCCGCAGGCGTCGGCATCGACCTCGAAGCCAAGGGCGACGACTGGTTCCTGAAGTCTGAGGTCGTGGACCCCGGCACCGCCAAGAAGATCGAGGCCGGAGCCCTGAAGGGCTACTCGGTCGGCATCAAGGGAGCCAAGGTGGTCAAGGACGACACCGCCAAGGGCGGCAGAATCGTCGGCGGCACCATCGTGGAAGTGTCATACGTGGATCGACCCTGCAATCCGACCGCTATCGCTGGCATCGCCAAGGTCGTCGGCGGCGAGTGGGAGCCCGAGGAGGCCGTGAAGGTGGACCGCAGCGAGCTCGACAAGGCCGACGCCCCCGAGATTGCAGGGACGTGGAAGCCCGAGGACACCTACCAGCCGCAGAGCACGAACCAGGGCGAGTACCCCTCGGACCACGTGTGCGCTGTCTGCGATGGACTCGGCAAGTACCCCGAGACCGGGGCCAAGTGCGACCACTGCAACGGCACCGGACGAGTCGCCAACCAGCCCGCCGAGGCCGGCAAGCCGACCGCCGAGATTGTGGACTCAGCCGAGCAGAAGGACGCCGAGGCCGAGGTCGAGAAGAAGGACTACTCCGACGCCGAGCGCAAGGAGATGGACGCCAAGGGCCAAGCGATGCCCGGTGGCGGCTTCCCCATCAAGACGGTCGCCGACCTGAAGAACGCGATCCAGGCCATCGGACGAGCCAAGGACCCGGCAGCGACCAAGACCCACATCAAGGCACGAGCGAAGGCCCTCGGACGCGCCGACCTCATCCCAGACGGATGGAAGGGTGCCGACGCAGACACGCAGAAGGTCGAGCACGACACCGCCGACCTCGAAGCGGTGCGCCAGTCACTCATCGCTCTCATCAAGGCAGAACTTGACGAGATGGCGAACGCCGAGGAGGACGAAATCTGCGACGTGCGCGACCTCGTGTGCGCCTTGCAGATCTTCCTCAACTGGTGGGACGGAGAGGCAGCCGAGGGCGAGACCCCGCAGCCCTTCGCCACGAATGACGACAAGCTGGACGACACGGAGGCACAGATGGCCTACATCGGACTCGGCGTAAGCGCCGACACAATCAAGGCAGCGAAGGACGGAACCGACGAGACACGGCTCGCCCTTCGCGACGAGGTGCTGAAGGCCCTCGACCTCACAGAGATCATTACCGAGACCGCTAAGGCGGCTCAGCGAGAGGAAGTGGACTTCCTGAAGGCTGAGTTGGAGCGGATCAAGGAGATGGCAGCACCGGGCGGACCTGCACTCGCCCGGACGCAGGCACAGTCCTCGAAGGCGCTCGACGCAGAGAGGACCAAGAGCGAGGCCGACCGGCTCCGCCACGTTGCAGCACAGATCACCGACCCCGAGACCAGGGGTGCCTACGAGATGAAGGCACTCCAACTCGACAAGACCGCCGCCGAACTCCTCGGCAACTAACCCCAAAGGACTAATCATGGCTTTCGAGGCCCCCCGTATTGACGAGATGTTCGGTGGCTTGCCCGCCGAGCAGCGCGTGGACAGGTTCGAGGCGTACAAGAGCGCCCTCAGCCAGTGCCACGCTAAGGCGCTGTCCGCAGCTTCCCGAGGCGAAGTCTCCTTCTCCCGTGAGCAGGGCATCGTCAAGACCGCAGGCGTGCGACCTGAGGCCGCTATCGAGGAGCTCCGCTCCGAGATGACGACCAAGGCGATGAGCGCCGAGCAGATCAACGATGTGCAGAGCGCACTTGACCGGCTCGCCGACATCCAGAAGGACTGGACGCTCACCAACCCGCTGACCGGCAACGGTGGCTACAGCAACTACGGCCTGGTCCCCTACGACCTCGACCCGGCGCTCGCCCTCCTGATCCCCCGCAGCTTCATCCTCCGCAACTCGATCAGCCGCATCGGTGGCATCGGTCAGGCCAAGGAGTACCGCCGCATCCTCGGCGTGTCGGGCTCGAACTACGGATCGGCGCAGAACACCGCGACGACCTCGACGTTCTTCACCTCCGCATCGGCCAACAACGGCCCGTTCGGTGGCACCGGCTCGTCCCTCAACCTTCAGCGCCCGCCGAAGATCAGCTACACCGCTGACCGGCACGTTGTCGGCTACGTGGAGCAGGGTGTCTCGGACGAGGTGAACATGCAGGCCCAGTTCGCCTCGCAGGGTTACACCGACCTCCGCCAGCTCTCGCACACCGCCCTCCTGTGGTCGCACATGATCGGTGAGGAGCGCAACCTCCTCACCGGCGTCGGCTCGGGAACCGGCTACATCGGAGCCCTCGCTCAGCCGACCTCGGCCAACGTGTCCGTCGCAGGTGCCACCGGAGGCTCACTCGCCGCCGCGACCACCTACTACTACACCTTCACGTTCTCGTCCTCAGCGGGCGAGTCTCGTGCAGCGGCCATCGCCAACACGACCCCAGGCACCAGCAACGGCACCCTGAACTTCACGTTCTCCTCGGTCCCGTCGAACGCCATCGCCATCAACGTCTACCTCGGCACCGTGTCGGGTACGTGGACGCAGAAGGTGACCACGACCACCGCAGCGGCCAGCATCACCGCTGTCGGCAGTGGCTCGTACACCGTCAGCACCTCCGCCGACAACGGCTCGGCCAACGCAGCGGGCTATGACGGCATGGTGGCGACGTTCACCAACTCGTCGCTCAGCGGCTACACGAACGCCCTGAACACCACCCTCTCCACCACGGAGCCGGGCAAGGAGTTCCAGGACGCCTTCGCCAGCCTCTACCAGAGCGTGATCGCCGACCCCGAGGCCATCATCACCACGGGCGCGGTTCGCCGAGAGCTTGCCAAGACGATTCAGACGCAGACCGGCTCCACCGGCTACCGTCTGAACCTCGAGGCGGGCGCAGATGGCGTGACCATCGGCTCGGTCGTGTCGGCCATCGCCAACGAGTACACGGGCCGCATGGTGGACGTGATCGCCCACCCGTACATGCCCGCAGGCGTCGCCCTCATCTGGTCCAAGACGCTGCCCTTCCCGGACAGCGGCGTGTCGGAGACCACTCAGGTCGCCAACGTGCAGGACCTCATGGTGCTCGACTGGCCGGTCGTGCAGTTGAGCTATGACTCGAGCTCGTACCAGTACGGTACGATGATCCACCGGGCCCCCGCCTGGTCAGGAGCCATCACGGGCATCCAGTAGTAGCCCAACATCGTTCACCGGGGAGGTGAGCGCCCGCTTCCTGGCGGTTGTCTCCCTACAAGGCTCCCTCCCCGGTGGACCCCACACAACAGGAGACACCCACCCCATGCCACGACTGATCGGACCCGACAAAGGTGCAATCGAGGTAGGGGTGGGTGACTCCGTTGTAAGGCGGCAGAAGGACGGGACGTTCCACGTAGGACCGCACACCGCCGCCCTCATGCGCAAGACCGGCGACTTCACCGTCGCAGGCACCAAGATCAACGGGCGGGGATTCGTCTGCCGCTCGTGCAAGTTCGTCGCCCTGCTCTCAGACCACTGTGGGCGATGCGGCGGTACGGAGCTTGACCCCGAATGACCATCGCAGTAAACCCCGCCAACGTCTCGTACCTCAACCGCAAGCCGTACATCACGACCACCGAGTTCCTGCGCTCGCCAATCGGTGCGACGGTAGACACCACCAACCTCGTCCCGAACGGCGACTACAAGGCCCAGGACGAGGCCCTGAAGGACATCATCACGATGGCCTCAGCCGAGGCAGACAACTACTGCTTCGGTCCCCTCGGGACGCTGTGCGCCAGCGAGAACGTCGAGCAGGGCCGCTATCGAGCCAACCGAGCGGGCTATTTCACGATCCACCCGGCCTACTGGCCGATCCTCGAGGTATCGAGCTTCCAGGTCGGCAGCTTTCCGGGCAGCCTGTTCTCCATCCCCATGAGCTCCTCGACGTGTTGGATCGACGAGCGCAGCTTCGTCATCACCGGCAGCGGCTACACCGCCACCTCAGCAGGCCCGCTCGACTTCGGAGCGGTGCGCCGCCAGAGCGGACCGCAGCAGTTCGTCCAATACACCTACGTGAACGGCTTCGCCAACGCCTTCCTCACCGCACCGGCGACCCAGGGAGCCACCTCGATCACCGTGGACGACGCCACCGGGCTCTACGCAGGCACGCCTTTCACCATCTGGGACGGAGCGCAGACCGAGAACGTGAGCATCGCCAGCACCTATGACGGCGAGAGCCTCACAGTCCCGCTCACGAACCCGACGACCTGGTATCACTCAGACGGAACCAACGCCTCGACCCTCCCGGCGACGATCAAGCAGGCCGTGATCCACCTGTGCGTCGCCAACATCAAGGCGCGAGGTGAGGGCGGGCTGGTGCTCACCGAGACCGGCGAGCCGACCACCGTGGGCGCACGCAACGAAACCGCCGAGTTTGACATCAGCCGGGCCGAGGAGCTTCTGCATCCGTTCATCCAAGTGTGGGGCCGCTACTAATGAGCACGAACGGCCAGCTCCTCGCCGCCGGCATCGCATTCCTGCTCGCCTTCGCTTTCATCGACAGAATCACGAGCAAGTGAGCAGAGCCACCGTCCGAGCAGCGGTGCAGGCGTACCTCGCACCAGGCAACAGCGCCATCCCTTTCCTCGGCAACGTCTACGCGCACCCGGCCAAGTTCACGCCCGAGGGCGAGTTCTATGACGGACAAGACCCCGGCCACTCCACCGGGGCCGTGATCTACCTCTACATCAGCGAGCAGGTTGAGCACCGCATCGCCCTCGGAGGGCCGCACTCGGGCGAGAAGGCCGTGGAATACATGATCCACATGGACTGCTTCATCCGCTCGCAGGGACAGCGCACCGAGGACGCAGGAGCCGACTCAGACACCTTCCTCGACGCCCTCGTGAGCTTCATCCGAGCCGACCGCAACGCAGGCAACCCGAGCGTGATCTTCCAATGGGGAGAGGGAACCTTCCCAGGCGGAGCCGACATCCAAGTGGACGCCCTCTACCCTCGACCCGTTCGTGCTGGCAACCAAGTGAGCCAAGTGTTCGCTAGTGTCAGGACCAAGGTTGTCGAGATAGTCAAGACGTAAGGACGACACATGGCAGAGTTCACCTACACCGGCAGCGAGACCCTCGTGTTCCCGGACCTCGCAGCACCAGACGGCTCGACCCTCGTGTGCAAGCCCGGTGACACCGTGACCCTCGCCGACGACCCGAACACTCCCCTACTCGTCCCCGTCGCAGCGGCACCGGCCACGGTCGCCCCTCAGACGCCCTCAGAAGCACCCTCAGCCCCCGCAACGCCAGCCCCGGCAGCGTAGGCCCGAACCCAGGATTAGGAGCGCCCCATGCCTTACATGAGCGTAAACAGTTATGTCGGCTTGGGCATCGAGACCACGGTCGGCACCGCTTCGAGCAACATCAAGTTCATCCCGGTCACGACCCCCCAGGTCACGCCGCAGCAGATGTGGCTCCGCGACGAGGCCTACCGCGGCTCAGCCGTGGCGGTCTACAACACCGTCCTCGGAGTGCGCCACGACGAGTACACCTTCAAGGGCTACGTGTTCGCCGACACCTTCCCCCTGCTCGCCAAGGCCGCCCTCGGGTACGAGGCCATCAGCGGCTCGACGGTCTACACGCACACGACCGGCCTGCTGAAGAACACGAGCGGATCGCAGCCGCCGAGCCTCACCATCCAAGACTTCGACGGAGCCAATCCCTTCCAAATCGTCGCCGGGCAGCTCGGAGACCTGAAGGTGACCTTCGGAGCCGAGGCCGCGCTGGAGTACGACGCCAAGATCATGGGCAACCCGTTCACGGTCCTCGGCACGAACCCGACCGCCGCATTCTCCACCGACGCATTCATCCCCGCCTGGGACGTGTCGCTGACCATCAACGGCACAGCGGTAACGGTCCTCGTGGATGGCGAACTCAACATGACCCGAGGCACCGCCCCGATCTTCACCGCCGCAGGGACCTTCGCCCCGTACCGCAACTTCGCAGGCCCGCTCGACGTGACCGGACGCATGAAGTTCGTAGTCGAGGCCAGCGATCCGATGATCTTCGGCAACTCGACCACCGTGTCCACCACGACCTCGCTCGTTGCAGGCACGCCCACCAACCTCCCGGTGACAGCCTCGACCAACTTCTCATCGACTGGCGGCACCGGCACGATCTACGTGGGCTCGAACGCCTACACGATCGCCTACACCGGCACGAGCGTAGGGAACCTCACCGGCGTCACCCTCACGAGCTCGAACGCCACACTCAGCGCCACGAGCACCTCGGTCGTCGCCCCGAACGTAGACGGACTCACCGACAACCCGGTCCCGGTCGTGATGACCTTCACGAACCCCTCGGCACCGACTGAGACCGTCAAGTTCCAGATGAGCAACGTCCAGTTCTTCAACCCGAAGCGGGACCGCTCGAAGGCCTACGTCGAGGTGGACGCCGAGTTCGTCGCCCTCGCCAACACCACCGACGCTATCTCGGGCGCAGGCGGCGGCTACTCGCCCATCCAGATCGTCGGGACCAACGCAGTCTCAGCCGTTTACTAACCCACGAGAGGGAGGGAGACCCCTTGATCGTCAGCCTGCCAAACAACGAGTCAGCCACGCTCCGCAACTACGAGGAGCTGTCGGAGAAGGCCGCTCGCCGCATCCGTGTCGCCCTGAGAGGCGCACTAGAGCAGGCCGGCACCCTTGCCGCCGAGGGATTCGACGAGGGCGATCCCCGCACGTGGGGAATGCTGAAGGACCTCGCAGGAGAGTCCACCGCCATCGAGGTCTACCAGGACCGCTGCATCGTTGAGATGGTCAAGCAGTGGACCCTCGGAGACCTGCCGACGATGGAGACAGCGGGCGACCTGCCAGCGCCGACCTACGCCATCCTCGCGGTGAAGGCGACCGAGGCAGCCTCGCCATCAGAGGACTTCACGGCGGACGGTGCAAAGGACCCTTTAGCGGCTACCGGCGAGTCCGGCGACTCCGCAGCCACCTCCTCGGTAGTGGTCTCGAACCACCTGACGCCGACCTCCTAGAGCACTGGCGGGAGTACCGCTACCGCAGGATCGTCACCATGACGCACGAGCAGTTCCTCGAGGAGCCGACGAGTGTGGTGGACTGGACCCTACGGCTAGACGACCTACGAGTGGACGTGGAGAACGAATGGGCGCAAAGATCGAGCTCACCGGCCTAAAGGAGTTCACCGCAGCCCTCGCAGGCCAGCGCACCAAGGCCGACATCGCAGCGCACAACTTCATCGCCCAGGGCGGGCAGATCGTGGTCAAGAACGCCCGGCGAGAGTTCACCACCGTGGTCGAGAATAAGCAGGGTACGCAGCGACTCCTCCACGACTCGCCAGGATTCCGCAAGGCCAAGGGCGAGAAGCTCGCACGCTCAGGCCCGCACCTCGGAGGCAGCCGACCGAACACCCGCACCGGCTACCTGCAACGCTCGATCACCGCCAGCGCCCCGAAAGAGATGGGCCTCGGACGATGGATGGCCGAGGTAGGACCGCACGCTGTCTACGGGCGACGCATCGAACTCGGCTACGCAGGCGGCACCGGTCGAGGCCACCAGCACACCCGAGCTTTCCCCTACCTCGCCCCAGGCTTGGCAGAATCGCAACCGGCGCTAATGGAACTACGCTGGCGACTGTTCCAAGGAGTGTGAAATGGCAGAAGGACTCCTCCCCCCGGTAGTCGCCACCCTCATCGCAGACACGAAGCAGTATTCGGCAGAGATGTCCGCAGCTTCTAAGACGATGGACGACTTCGGAGCCAAGAACGAACTCACCGGGGCCAAGGTGAACAAGTTCGCCAACAAGACAGCGAACGCAGTGATTGGGCTCGGACTCGGAGTCGCAGCGGCATCAGTCAAGATGGCGATGGACTTCCAAACCTCAGTGACCCAACTCGTCACCGGCGCAGGCGAATCCGAGAAGAACGTCAAACTCATCTCAGACGGAATCTTGCAGATGGCCGGGACCGTGGGCCAGACGCCGCAGCAGCTCGCACAGGGCCTCTACATGATCGAGTCAGCGGGCTACCACGGCGCATCGGGCCTTAGCGTCTTGAAGGCAGCGGCAGAGGGAGCCGTGGTCGGGGCCGCGCCTATGTCGGACGTGTCGAACGCCCTCACCACGGCCTTGCACGATTACAACATTCCCGCATCACGAGCAGGGCAAGTGACCTCGGCGCTCATCCAAACCGTCGCATCGGGTAAGACCCACCTCGGCGACCTTGCCACCTCGCTCGGGAAGGTAATGCCACAGGCAGCAGCACTCGGCATCAACTTCCAGACGGTGACAGGCGGCATGGCGACCATGACAGACGCCGGCATGTCGGCCAGGTTCGCCGCAACGCACCTTTCGAACACGCTCCTCGCTCTGTCAGCACCAGGCACGACAGCGGCAAAATCCATGCAATCGGTTGGACTGACCACGCAGCAGGTGAAGAACACGCTCACGGGTCCGGGCGGTCTCCAGGGAGCTCTCCAACTGATTGAGCAGCACGTCGCGTCTAAGTTTCCGCAGGGCTCAGTCGCATCGGTGGAGGCTTTCAAGAACATCATGGGCGGAGCCACGGGCTACTCGACCGCCCTCATGCTCTCAGGAGCCAACTCTGCGACCTTCGAGGCTAATGTGCAGAAGATCGGACAGACCCTCAACGCCAACACGCCGAAGGTGCAAGGATTCGCACTCGCCCACAAAGACCTGAAGTTCCAGCTTGACAGCCTGAAGGCATCAGGAACCGCAGCGATGATCGGGCTCGGTCAGTGGCTACTCCCCAAAATCTCAGACGTGGCGAAGTGGGCGAGCGACGTAATGGCGTACTTCAAGAAGAATCCGCTCATGGCGAAGATCGCCGGTGACGCAGCGATCGCAGCTTTCGGACTGGCGGTGGCGCTGAAACTGAAGAACGCTGTCTCCTCGGTTCTCTCAGCGGGATCGTCCGTTTGGAGCGGCATCAAGGGCATCCTCGGCAAGTTCGGCATCGGACCAGGAGCGCAGACGCTCCCCCTCGACGCCAACACCGCAGCCCTCAACCGGCTCACGGAGGCGATGGGCGGCAGCGGAGGAGCCGGCGCAGGCGTGTCAGGAGCCGAGGGCGCAGCCGGTGGAGGACTGATCGCCCGAGCAGGAGTAGCGGCAAGAACAGTCGGCGGCCTCGGACTCATCACGGGCCTTGGATACGCCATCAGCCAAGTCACGACCCCAATCTTCAACGGCATCGCCAACGCCCTCACAGGAGGTCCCACGGTCGCAGGCAAGGGCGGAGGAGGCGGTGGACTCTCCATCGGCAACTGGCACGGCATCCCCTACCCCGAGTTCGGAGGCGGCGGGAGCGGGAGCGCAGGGGTCCACGTCAGCAACATCAAGGACATCGCGCCGGCGCTCACCCCGATCTTCAACGGCCTGCCGACCAAGACCGGCCAGAGCGTGAGTGCGGCCATCAAGGGCGTCAAACTTCAGGCCAAGGTCGAGGACGATGGCAGTGGCAAGGCCACCGCAGCGCACACGAGCATCATCAGCGGGCTCGCATCGACGCACCTGCCGCTCCTCAGCAACCAGACCACCGCTCACCTGCCGAGCATCGCCGACCACACGCAGACCACCGCCGACCGAGTAGGCACCACGAACGGACACATGATGGCGCTCATCGGAGCGGTGAAGAACCCGCCAAAGTTCACAGCGACGATCAGGCTGGTCTAGTGGCGCAGGACATCGAACTCACCGTCGAGATAGCCATCGCCAGGATCAGGGACGCCCTGCTCAACGATCCGACGTTCATCC
>Ga0208106_1000511_pt1 | contig 12907 bp, 12 predicted proteins | sample CryBogCBE25Jul08_FD_184577 | JGI IMG/M metagenome (GOLD analysis project Ga0208106, IMG submission 184577) | Freshwater microbial communities from Crystal Bog, Wisconsin, USA - CBE25Jul08 (SPAdes) | ecosystem: Environmental > Aquatic > Freshwater > Lake | place: Crystal Bog, Wisconsin, USA...
TATGGGCTTCTTGCCTGTTGTCAAAGAAATTTTGGAACAGACCCAACAAGACGGACAACGTTTGTTGTTCTCTGCAACCTTGGACCGCGATGTTGATGCCTTGGTCAAGCGTTTCTTAAAAAATCCCATCACTCACTCGTTGGAAAACGAGAAGTCACGATCAGCAGATATGTTGCACCACGTTCTGTTGATGGACCAAGGACACAAGGATTTAATCGCAACACAAATCGCTGCGCGCGAAGGCCGCACAATCTTCTTCGTCCGCACCAAACATGGTGCTGACAAGTTAGCGGACAAGATGTTGCAATCCGGTGTACCAGTCGGTGTCTTGCACGGCGGTAAGTCACAAGGACAGCGCACCCGCGTTCTCGCATCCTTCAAAGACGGCCGCGCAACAGCGTTGGTCGCGACCGATGTCGCAGCACGTGGTATCCACGTCGATGACGTGTCACTTGTTGTGCACGTTGACGCTCCCGCCGACCACAAAGATTATTTGCACCGCGCGGGTCGCACCGCGCGCGCAGGAGCAACCGGTGTTGTTGTAACCCTCGCAACCCACAAACAAAAGAAGGGTGTGTATGGCATTACCAATCGCGCCGGCGTAAAGCTGACCGAAGTAAATGTCCGCCCTTCCGATCCAGAATTAATCCGCATCACCGGCGCGCAAGAACCATCCGGCATCCCTATCGTCGTACCCGCAGAGAAGCCATCTCGAGGTGGACGCGATCGCGGAGACCGCGGTGGATTCCGTCGTGGCCACTCGGGCAACTTCAAGAAGCGCAGCGAAGGCGGAGGTCGCCACGGCGACGAGAACGCCTCAGAGGCGCGTTCTGAGCGCCCAGCGCGCTTTAGCAAGGCCGAGAAGCCCGTCCGTAACTTCCGTGGCGCTGCCTTTAGCACCCCCGCAAAACCCGCCTACGAGCGCCCAGCGGCGCGATCTGAGCAAACAGAGCGACCTGCCCGTACCGAGCGACCTGCGCGCGAGGAGCGCACCGGTCGCCCAGAGAAGGCGCCTTACCGCGCCGCTCAACACGGCAAGCCGGAGCGCTTCTCGAAATCAGATCGCCCTGCAAAGGCGGACCGCTTCGAATCAACCAAGCGATACGAATCTAATCAGCGCAACACATGGCGCGCAGAAACCACCGATTCAACAAAACCAACCGGCAAATCCTCTGTGAAGAAGAAATCTGCAGGCGATAGGAAACCCGCACCTTTCAAGAGCACCGAGGGACGTACTTTCCGCGAAGAAAAAAAATATCGCGAAGAGAAGAAATCTGAAACATCACGTCCTTCAAAGCCCGGCGCAAAGAAGTTTGCACCTAAGAAAGCCGCTGCAAAGAAATCTGCAGGAAAACCCGTGCGTGGCGGATCTGCGGGCGCGAAGAAATTCGCGGGCAAAAAAGTAGCGGGAAAGAAACCTCGCTCTAAGTAAATCTAGTACTAAGAGAACTACCCGAGAACAATCTCTCGGTCGAAGTGTGAACGCAGCGCATCGGTATTGTGGCTAACCACCAAAATACCCTTGCGCTTCTTCATTTCCTCAATCACCATCAAGATCCGATTAATTGAACCTTTATCTTGCGCAGCAAAGGGCTCGTCCAACAAATAAAAGTCAGCGTCCTGAATCAACGCCAACGCCAGACTGACGCGTTGTTGTTGACCAATCGATAACTCCGTCACCTTCTTCTCAATCAGATCAACCAAGCCCAAATCCTCAATAATCCCTTGCGTCATCTCGGATCGTCTCTTCATCGGCACAAAATTGAGAACTTGCTGTACCGTGAATGCCAAATCAAAAGTACGTCGCTGGGGCGCCACCGAACGAAGTTCTGCTTGCTCATGCGCCTTCAACTTCGAAATATCGTTACCGATAATCTCAATCGTCCCGCTATCGGGCTTTAAGAATCCGCCAATCAGCGAAACCAACGTGGACTTACCCACACCATTATCGCCGGTCAACAAGACCGCCTCACCGTTCTTCACATACGCGCTGAACTCATCGAGAATCACCTGCGGTCCACGACTGAACGTGACGTTCTTGATCTCAATCATGCGACACCCACTGCGCTCGCTTGGCGCGCAACAAAATAATCAGCGCCGGCGCACCCAACAACGCGGTAATCAAACCCAACGGAATCTCATGTGGCTGGAATGCCGTGCGCGCAATCAAATCCGCGACCAACAACACAATCGCGCCAATCAGCGCCGACAACGACAACATCCGGCGATGACCCGGACCAATCAACAATCGCACCACGTGCGGAACCAACAACCCCAAGAATGCAATCGATCCAACCGCGCTGACCGACGCACCCACCAACAAAGCCATCGCGAGAATCGCCCACAACCGTAACCGCTTTGGATTCACGCCCATGAAATGCGACGACGCCTCGCCCAATGAATAGACATCCAATCGACGTGAAACAAAGAAGGCAATAATCACGCCGAGCTCAATAAACGGCGCTGTCACCTTCACCGTCTGCATATTGATCAACGACAACGATCCGAAATTCCAGAACGACAGCGACTGAATATCTGGCTTGGGCGATGTGGAAATCATCAACCCCGCGAGCGACGTCAGAATCGACGAAACCGCGATACCCGTGAGCAAAAACCCAAAACCCTTGTTAGGCGCCAGCCATTGAACCAACAACGCGGTCAACGCCGCGAATAAAACCGCGCTCTCCACATTCGTGCGCGATCCATACGCCGCCGCACCCGACGAAATAACTGCAATCGTGCCCACAATCGCGCCGCTGGATAAACCAATCAGCGTCGGCTCCGCCAACGGATTGCGAAATATGCCCTGCGCCAAAGCGCCCGCGATACCCAACGCCGCACCAATAATCATGGCGCCCAACGCGCGCGGCATCCGAACATCCCAAACCGTCGTCGCATCCGTGCCCGTGTGCTTGCCAATCAAATCCCATAACGGCGTCTGCACATGCACAATGCCCGTGCGCAAACTCAAGACAAAGAGCGCGAATAGAATAACTAGTGACCCCACATAGATAAACGTCTTCTTTACCGCGGTACTCATCGTGTGAGAACCGTATCAATCGCCTTGCGCAACAGCGGCAACATCGGCGCCGTGCGCGGACCAAAGGACAACAACAACGAATCATCGACCGCGACCACGCGCTTGTGTAACCCAGCCGGCGTCTGCGCCACCCCCGGTAATTGCAACAACCCAGACAAACCACCGACGGACTGCAGGCCCTTCGTCATCACCATAATCACATCGGGATGCATCGCGATCAATGCCTCTGACGTTAAATCCGTGAACGGCGTCTTGTATAACGCTGCGCCCACATCGGTGTAACCCATAGTGGAAATCAACGAATCCGCGCCTGAACCCTTGCCACCAATCAAATAAATCGATGCGGTGCCGCGCACATATAAAAACGCGACCGTCGCCTTGGACTTCGGAAACGAAATACTCGTAATCGCTTTACTCAACGCCGCGTACGCCTTCGGCACACCTAACAGATCCGCGAGCGTCTTTTCTTTCGGCAATATGTCACTCATCGCATACGCGTCGTTAATCATCACCGTCTTGATGCCGGACTTCTTCAGCGTCGCAATCGCGGACGAGGGCGATGTATTGGCGTCAATAATCATCACATCCGGCCTCGCCTTCAACACCGTCTCGACCGAGACCTGCATCCCTGGATTATCGATCGGCACACTCGCGAGCTCTGGCATCGTGGACGCGATATCGCGACCCACCAAATCTTTTCCATAACCCAACGCCGCAATCACCTCGGCCGATCCATTTGCTAACGCGACGATCCGCTTGTACTTAGGCGACTCGCCTGAATGCACAATCGGCAACGCAATCTGCGACGGACCAATCGTGGGAATCGACACACGTGTTGTCGACGCAGCAATCGCGGGTGTCGCGCAAAAAACCGAGAACGAGAGCAACGCCACTGTCATCCCCGTTGCGCCTCTTCTCACGCGTGAATTCTCTCCCATTCTCATAAATCGTTTTCCGACAGTCACGGCAAAAGTGTCGGAGGCGAAAACGCGCACCCCGCCTTACCGTATGCACGTGCGTAAATCAGTGGCGGTGCTCGGAGCCCTACTCTCGCTCGTGGCCACCCCTGCATACGCCGCATCATCGATCACCGCATCAAACGGATCCATCCTGACTGTTTCTAAAACCACCAACGTGAAGTCGGGCGACTTAATCAACGTCACCGGTGCGCACTTCGATGAGACCGTCGGCATCTATATCGCAATGTGCGTCGTGGTTCCTAAGACCCAACAACCCACACCATGTGGAGGCGGCGCAGATAAGACCGGAAAGCTGGGCGCCTCGTATTGGATTTCATCCAACCCACCGACATACGGCGTGGGGCTTGCTAAGCCTTATCTGCCGGGTGGGCGTTTCAACGTCACGCTGAAGGTTTCTCCGATGATTGGCAAGACCGATTGCCGTAAGACGGCGTGCGCGATCTACACCCGCGCGGATCATCTGCGCACGCAAGACCGTTCATACGACATGTATATCCCTCTGAAGTTCGCAAAATAGTTTCACCACAACAAACCCAAGGAGAAAAATGAAGAAGCGTCATCTACTCACCGCGGCTATCGCGACATCCCTCGCCATCGGCGTCGCGCCATCTGCCTTCGCCGCGGCAACCGTCACCTTCGTGCAATCAACGGGCGCACCTTTGGCATCACAGACCATCACTGGCTTGAATCCAAACGGCGACACCGTCTATCTGACCCTCGGTAACTTCCCAACCGGCAAGGGCCTATATGTGTACCAAGCTGTGCAACCTGCAGCAGGCGCTCGCCCAACCCAAATGAACGCAGCATCCGAGCAGTGGGTCACCACCGCAATGGGCGGAACCGCAAAGCCAACCGACATCATCAAGGTCGCCGTCAATAACGGCCACGCATGGGGCGCAGACTGCGCGCATCAAACATGCGGCATCCAAATCGAATTCGATCACGACTCAACAACAGATAAATCACAGGATCAGTTCTTCCCCATCGCCTTCGCCGCAACCGGATCAACACCTGCAACAACCACCGCAGCTGCTCCATCCGTAACCATCACCGCACAAATCGACGGCAAGGACTTGTCCGGCACCATGCCTGGCGCCTTGGGTTACGAGACACCTAAGTACGTTGTCATCAAGACATCCGATGGCGAGCCAGCAACCGCATCAATCAGCGCTGACCCATCGGGCAAGACCTTCTGCGTCATCGCAAACAACACCATCAAGGCGTTGTCAGCAACCGGCGCATGTAACTTGAACATCAAAGTTGGTTCTGGATCACAAGCCAACTTCCCATTCATGTTGGGCGCCGGCATCCAGACCTTGACCAACAAGGTCACATCAATCGGACATGGCAAGCCAGTCGCGTTGGCCGCAAAGACCAACTTCGGTGAGGCCGTTATGTATTCATCAGCGACCGCAAAGACATGCGCCGTTGTTGGCGAAACCGTCATCGGATTGCGCGCCGGGTCGTGTGTCCTTAACGCCACCGCGGCAGCGTCAGCAAACTACGCAGCGCTTGCAACAAAGGTGACCATCAAGGTCAAGTAATACTTAACTAGAAATTAGTTAGCGGCTAGAGCTCGAAGTCCAGCTATCGCGAAAGTGGTAGCGCTCTGGATTTCGGGCTCTGCTGCGTTTCCGGACTCAATCCGAATCGATGCAGCATCGGTAACACTCTGGAGAAAGGCGGCCGCGGCCATCACATCTTTAATGCCGGTCTCTTGCAACGCGGTGCGAAGTGGCGCCAACAATTTGCGGTGGCCCATCGCGATCTCTTCCTTGCGATACGCCGGCGGCGTGACGGTGTTCAACGACTTCACCAACATGTGGCGACCGTCAGCGACGTAACGCAAGCCTTCTGCAATCCAGCGCGAGATCATCTCGAATGGATCGGTGGCGTCTTTAATCGCATCGGCGATACGCAGCGTGTAGTAATCCAATTCTTCAATCACCAAGTCTGCGACTAAATCCGCGCTGCTGGCGAAGTATTCGTAAATCGAAGAACGCGACAACCCTGCTTTTTGCGCAACCGCCGCGACGGTAATCGCCTGTGCGCCTTCATCAACCGCCAACTCAATCGCAGCCGCCATCAATTGCTGACGACGCAGCTCGCGGTGTTCCGCCAGACTCGGGGCTTCAATCTTTGGCACACAGACATTCTTCCACAGCGGCAAATCTTTCGCCCAGCGGGTCTCAGACTCGTTGGATACAGTCCCGATATGACGCTTCTGGTGCTCTCGTTCATGGCCGGCGCGCTTACATCGCTGGCGCCGTGCGTGCTGCCGTTGTTGCCTGTGATCATCGGCGGATCCATCGCGGGCGAAGAGCGCGAGAAGTATCGTCCTTACGTCGTGGCCGCATCTCTCGCCGGCTCGCTCTTGCTCTTCACTTACCTTCTTAAGGTTTCCTCGTTGTTGATCAACATTAATCCAAAGGTCTGGGTCGTTATATCCGCAACAATTCTTATTGTTCTTGGAATCGCATCGCTCTTTCCTAATCTCTACGAAGGATTCATCGCGCGCATCAACGGCCAATCGCGCACCGACGGATTGTTAAAGCGAACCCTGACTCGTCGCGGATATATCGGCGCAATCCTGACCGGCGCCGCGCTCGGCCCGGTCTTCTCGAGTTGTAGCCCGACCTACGCCTTCGTCTTGGCAACTGTCCTGCCGCGAAATGTATTTACCGGCTTTATCTACCTCATTTCTTATTCACTCGGATTGGTCGCGGTCTTGTTAGCCGTCAGCATCCCCGGCCGACGCTATCTCGGAAAATTCGGATGGGCGATCGATGTGCACAGCGCATTTCGACGCGGGCTAGGCGTTCTCTTCATCGTTATCGGAGTCGGCGTTGGATTTGGGTATGACAAAAAAGTGGAACTCTGGGCGACCAATCACTTACCGAATACCGTCTCGCAAATCGACCAAGGACTACTCGCCAGCGTTAATCCGCCAGCGCCCACGTCCGCGAGCGACGGACAATTCAACGTCACGCCCTATAAAGCGCCCGAATTAACCGGCATTAATGACTGGATCAACTCCAATCCACTGACCATCGCATCCTTACGCGGCAAAGTCGTCATGGTCGACTTCTGGACATACTCCTGCATCAACTGCGTGCGCACCCTGCCTTACGTCGAGAAATGGTACGAGACATATAAGTCCAAGGGCTTCGTCGTCATCGGCGTCAGCGCACCGGAATTCGGATTCGAAAAAGTGAAGAACAACGTGGCGATGGCGGCGAAAGAACACGGACTGACCTATCCCATCGCGCTCGATAACAACCTGTCGACCTGGAACGCATACGCCAATCAATACTGGCCCGCGCATTATTTAATCAATCGCGACGGAAAAGTCGTTAGCGAACACTTCGGCGAAGGCGAATACGCCGCGACCGAAGCAGCCATCCAAAAATTACTCGGTGAATCCGTGCCACTCGTCAGCACTCCCGAACTCAAAACCTTTAATCCACTGCAAACACCGGAGACCTATTTCGGCACCGATCGATCATCGAACTTCATCGGCAGCGGATACGGACCCGGACTCAATACCTATACCGATCACGCATTCACCCAACGCGACAGCTGGGATCTCGGTGGACAATGGAACGTCGGCAATCAATCCATCGCCGCGGTCGCGAATTCGGTCTTACGCTTTAACGTCAATGCCCGCAACGTCTACGTCGTCATCAGTACGCCCGACCTCACGCCGCACTCCATATCGGTCACCGTCGACGGAAAACCATCTGCGCCGATCACCGTCACGGGTTCGAACCTTTACACCGTCGCCTCGTTCCCGAATTTCGGTCGCCACACCATCCTTCTAGGCGTACCCGAGGGCGTCAGTCTTCACACCTTCACCTTTGGCGGATAACTTCCGCTTGCGGGTCTAAACCCCCGCGCTTAGGCTTCCCGCATGACATATCAACTTCGGGACATTAAGGGCAAGGTCGTCGTAATCACCGGTGCAACATCGGGAATCGGCAAGGCCGCAGCAGAGCAACTCGTAGAACAAGGCGCCAAGGTCGTCTTGAACGCGCGCAACAAATCGCGCCTTGATGAAATCGTTTCACAACTCGGCGCAGATAACGCGGTCGCGGTTGCAGGAGACTGCGGCGATCCAGCCATCGCGCGCGAAATCGCGTCCACGGCGCTCGCTAAATTCGGAACTATCGACACCATCGTGCCTAACGCGGGTATCGGTATGTATGGATCCATCTTGGATTACTCAGACGATGAAGTGAATCGCATGATGCGCACAAATTACGAGGGCACCGTCCACGTTATTCGCGCCTGCTTGCCAACTATGTTGGAGAAGAAGGAGGGCGACATCATCATCGTCGCGTCGGTTGCCGGCTTCCGCGGCGGCGGCGATGAATCTATCTACGCCGGCACAAAGCATGCACAGGTAGGTCTCGCTGGTGGATTGGATCGCGAACTCCGCAGCAAGGGCGTGCGCGTTGCATTGGTATGTCCTGCGGGAACCGAAACCGAATTCGCTATCGGCGCTGGCCGAACAACCGGATCACCAGCACTGAAGGAATACTTACGTCCAGATGACGTCGCGTTTCAGATCACGACGATTATGCGTCAGCCTTTGTCGGTCCGTTCGCATATCTGGACCCTATGGTCGATGCAACAACAATCGTAAGCAAAGTAATCGCGGTACCGGTTATTAAATAACCACTAACGGCGCCCTTGTGAGTTGGAGCTAACCAGTCCAACAACAGGGCGCCTATTAATTGCCCCGCCACACCGAACAAAACCGTCTTCAACACACCAAGGTGCTTGATGATGTGCGCGGTCGTTGCAATAAAGACAATGCCCAACGGTCCGCCCATATACATCCACCACTTACCCGGCGATGTCGGCAAATGACCAAAGCTGGCGCCCGTCAATAAGTTGATGACCAAAACAACGGATAACACAACCGTGCCGGAGGCGAAGTTGAACCACGACGTAACAATCGGACGCTGGGATATCGCGTTCAATCGCGAATTCACCGCTTGCTGGAACGAAGTAAATATCGCGGCGACGATAATCAAAATAATGGGCAACGCTTTGAATGTGCTGTTCTTGAAGTCGGGATAGACCGCGACAAAGACGCCAATCAGTGTAAATATAGATGTAGCAACGCGCGATAACGTGACCGCGTGCTTTCCGCTATCTGCTATTCCAATCTTGTCGACCAACATGGACGAGACCGTCTGGCCCGCAACATATGTGATCGTAAAGATCGCAACGCCAACCACCGGCACATTCGACGATTGAACCGCGACGAATACGCCGCCGCCAAAACCACCCAGCAATTCCCAGAACTTCAGTCGACCATCTTTTAACGCGGCATATACGCGCTTAAAGCTTTCGCGTTCGGCCTTAACGCCGAAGACCAACGCCCACAGAACCAACCAACCAAAGATGTTCGACGAGAACCCCGCCGCAATTCCGTTGTGGGTCATATTCGTCAACGAACCGACAACGCGGCTCTGCAACGCGACGACCGCGCCAATAATGAAGGCAAGAATGAGCATTTAAGTAGCTTAGTTAACGCAAGGGATTTTGCTGCCATCGACAGACTTGCCGTTGGCTTGTAATCCAAAGTTGATCTTTGTTGGCTTCGGTGAAGGCGTCGCGCCAGGCATCGCCGTGCTTGAGTTCTTTGTTACTGGCTTTGGATAGAACAAATTCTGCACAAACGAACGGACCGTCGCGGTATCAATCAGATTGACGCTCTGGCCGTTACGCATTCCATAACCAAGAATCGGCAAGGTGTGGAAGGTGATGTGCCCACCGGTCAACGCCTTCGCTTGTGGCAAGAATCCAAGGACATCCCAACCGGAGTCAATAACAACGTCCTTCTTCGCGACGGTCATCAACGCCGACAACTTGCCCAGGTCACCGAAGATTCCTTGGGTACGGAACTTGGTGATCACACCAGTGATAAATGCCTGCTGGCGGTGGGTGCGATCCAGGTCGCCGTTAGGCAAACCGTGGCGCTGGCGAACGAACTTCAACGCATCCACGCCAGTAATCGTCTGCAACCCAGCCGGGAAGACCGCGCCGGAATATTGCGAATCATTGACCGCCTTGTTGAGACAGACCTGGACGCCCCCAATCGCATTCGCCAAATCGTAAAAACCAACCAGGTTCACTTCCGCGAAGTGATCAATCGGAACATCGAGCAGATTGGTGATTGTCTGAATCGTGGCGGCACGACCCACGTCGCGGCTCATCTGCTCGCGTTGAGGGTTTTGAACTCCCTGCTTGATGAGCGTCAGCTCGTCGTAATACTTCGCGAGGCCATACGCCTCCTTAATCTTCTGCATTCCTTGACCGGGGACCGCGACATAATCATCGCGCGGAATAGAGATCGCAACCGCGTTCTTTCCACCAGCAGGAATATGAATCAAAATCATAGTGTTGGTGTTGTATCCACCGACGCTGCTGCTGGATCCAACGTGCATCAAATCGAGTAGCTTGCGCGGTAAATCATTTCCATTCGCATCTCGGCGTGAATCGAGTCCCAACAAAAGAATATTGGTGTCGCCATTCTGTGATTGCTTTGCGCCTTGCAAAACCTTCGAGCGCGGAATCGCAGATGTCGTCGCGCGATTAAGAGCAAACGATGCGAGCGAAGCCAGAACAATCGCTACCGAAGCGATGATGGTGAGTGGCTTTAGTGCTCTGCGCATTTGGCTAATAATACTTGGCGATAGCGCTGAGAAGTTGGTTAGAATCGCCTGATGTCATTGTCGACTAAAAATTCAAAGAGCCTGCCTCGCAAAGTACAAATTTTGCTGATTGGTAACGCTCTATCGGCAATCGGTAATGGACTCGTCCTTCCCTACGTTTTCATCTATTTTCACAATGTTCGAGGCATCCCATCGTCCGTCGCCGGCATCATCGTCGGATATAGCGCTTTTGCATCGCTCGTCGTATCTCCAAAAATCGGATCACTGATTGATCACTGGGGACCGCGCCCGATACTTTTCTACGCGCTTCTCGTCAGCGCCGTGGGTTATGCAAGCCTGGCCTGGGTCCGCAATATCCCGGAGGCGGTTGTCGCGATGACAATCTGCGCGGTCGGCCAATCTGGAATGTGGCCAGCGCAGGGCGCAATCCAAGCCGAACTGACTCCGGAACATCAGCGCGAACGCATCTATGGTGCGAACTTTGCGATGCTTAATCTGGGCATCGGCATTGGTGGCGTTATCTCTTCCGCAATCGTTCGCGTCGCCAAGCCGCACAGCTTTCAAATTCTCTATTGGGGCGATGGCGTCTCCTTCTTGGTTTATGGCTTGATTGTGATCGCCATCGGAAATGTCGGACACCGCACGGCGGACGAACGCGAAATCAATTCTGCACGCGAAGGCGGATGGCGCGACGTCATCGCAGATAAAGCCTTTCGCCGATTCTGGATCATCGCCTTCTTCGCTTTGTTGTGCGGATATAGCCAATTGGAAGTCGGCTTTGCATCTTTCTCGACCTTGGTCGCGCATCTTCCCGCTTCGAACATCGCATACGCATACGCCGCGAACTGCATCATGATTGCCTCCTTCCAGTTATATATCGTGAAGAAAACCGAGAAGTGGAAGCGCAACAAGGCGCTAGCAATCGCGACCACCTTCTGGCTCTTTGCCTGGGTTGCGCTTTCCTTCGCCGGCGTCGATCGCCATCACGCGCTTTTCTTCGTCATTCTCTGCCAAATCATTTTCGGCATCGGTGAAATGGTCTGGTCGCCGTTGTTCCCATCCATTACCAATCAATTAGCGCCGGATCACCTGCGCGGTCGATACAACGCGGCGGGAACAAATGCCTGGCAATTCGCTTTGATTGCGGGCCCGATGTTCGCCGGCACCTTGCTGGGCGCAGGACTGCACTGGGTCTGGGTCGGCGGACTTGTCGCGGGAATGGGTGTCGTCACCATCTTTGCGTTGCGTTTGAAGTTGCCAGAGCGCCCCAGCTCTACAATCTCTGCATGAGCAAAATCAACGATTTCAACACAAAACTAGCGGCTCGAATTACTTCTGGCGTTGCGACCATGTGGTGCGCGTATGCCTTCGCCGCAATCGCGCTGGTCTCTTTGCCTTCTGCTCTCAAATCCGGTGATCTCATCACCATCGTCGCCTGGGTTGCTCAAACCTTTCTGCAGTTGGTCTTGCTATCGATCATCATGGTTGGACAGAACGTTGCCAGCGCCGCGGTCGAACAGAAAATTAATGAGACTCATACCGCATCATTGGGTGAATTCGAATTAGCGAAAGAAGCCCGGGTTCTGGCCGCGCAAGAGTTGAAAGAATTGAAACAAATAGCCGCCGAGATCCATCGGGTTATCCGCGACATCGAGGGCAAGCAAGCCAAATGAATCTGCGCGACATCATCGCGCAGAGATACGTAAAGCGCTTTCTCCTCGCGCGCTTCGTCTCTAATTTCGGAAACGGAATGGCGCCGATTGCGTTGGCCTTTGGCATTCTGCATATGCGCGGTGGCTCGCCGACCGAACTCGGTTGGGTATTAGGCGCGTCCAGCACCACGATGTTGGTGATGGCCCCATTCGGCGGCGTGATCGCCGACAAATTTGGTCGCGTGAAGATGATGGGCCTAACCGATCTCTGGGGATCGATTCCGTTGTATCTGCAGTGCGCATTCTTCGCCACCGGTCACGTACCAGTCTGGGTCTTCTTATTTGCGAATATCAACTTCGGTTTGATGTGGGGAATCTTCTGGCCGGCGCAATCCGGCGTCATGCCCGCGATCTGCAAAGAAGAGGCGCTACAAAAAGCGAACGCTTTAACCAACTTTATCTCCAACGCCGCCATGATTCTTGGCGCCGCAATCGGCGGAATCATCGTTGCGACGATGGGTAGCACCACCGGTTTGTTGATCGACGCCG
>Ga0208106_1000512_pt1 | contig 12904 bp, 5 predicted proteins | sample CryBogCBE25Jul08_FD_184577 | JGI IMG/M metagenome (GOLD analysis project Ga0208106, IMG submission 184577) | Freshwater microbial communities from Crystal Bog, Wisconsin, USA - CBE25Jul08 (SPAdes) | ecosystem: Environmental > Aquatic > Freshwater > Lake | place: Crystal Bog, Wisconsin, USA...
ATCTTTACCTTGGTCTATTAAGTCTTGGAGATTGGTTTTGGTCTGTTCATATGCATCAACCAAATCTTCTTCAAGCTCTGTTTCACCCACTTTTACTGGTAAAGTTTCTTTTTTAACTGCAATTGGTGTTTCAACTTTTGCAGCCACATCGAAGATTTGTTCCATATTTTTATCAAAATTATTCATTTTATATTAGTTGTATTTTATCCTAAACGTTCAATCAAAATAGATGCATTACCTGCTGTAACCATTTGTGTGTAGATTAATCTATAAAAATTGTTACCGGACTGGTCTGTTAAGAACACTTCAACTGTGTCACCGCCTGTTGTTATACCACTCGGAACACCTATTGAAACGTTTGCTGTTGTTAATGTAACACCTGTATTTGCACTACCTGATATAGCAGCAGCACTTTTTATTAGTTTCCAAGACCAATAAACGGGTATTGTTCCTGTTATTGTGCCAATAGCTGGAAAACCAGCAGTATTAACCGTAGCAGAAATGTTATCTAAATTTGCATATGAACCTTTTATTAAATTTCGTAAGATGGTTCTGTTTGTATTAATACTATTTTGTATAATATTTCCAGTAACATATAGACTATTGTTTGATGTATAGTATATTAAACTTGATGTTGTTACTATATTACCTGTTGAGTTTGCAAATACAAATGAGTTTGCTGTATAACCAGAAGATATTACTTTTGTATTAGCTAATGTAAATGCACCGTTAGCAAAAGACGCTGCTGAATTGGCTTGTCCAAAAGAACCATTAGCGAACGAAGCTGCTGAATTGGCTTGTCCAAAAGAACCATTAGCGAACGAAGCTGCTGAATTGGCTTGTCCAAAAGAACCATTGGCAAATGATGCAGCTGAATTGGCTTGTCCGAAAGAACCGTTAGCAAAAGACGCTGCGGAGTTAGCCTGACCAAATGCACCATTTGCAAAAGATGCAGCGGAATTAGCCGTAACAAAAGAACCATTAGCGAAGGAAGCTGCTGAATTAGCCGTAACAAAAGCACCGTTAGCAAATGATGCAGCTGAATTTGATGAAGCATAAGCTAAAGTAATATTACTATTTTGTGATAGATTCACACCAAGAGAATTCTGTAATATTATATTATTTGCTGCATACCAACCACCGGCTGTGACACCATCGTGTACTGTTAATTGATTTAACGTTGTATCAACAATTAATTCTCCGGCCGCACCAGTAACGGCACCAAGACCGGCCGTTGTGAATCTTCTAAATTGTAAAACTTTTGCCATATCAATATATTCCTAAGTTACTATCATTAAGTTGTTGCACCTTTAATCAGTACATATTGAATGACTGGTGCTTCAGCAGTAACTGTACCAACACTACGAATTGTCACGTTTGCTTGACCTGCACTTGTATTAGAAGCAAAAGTGTAATTACCAATTGTACCACCACTAAAATGATTCAGCAATAAGAAATCATTTGCAGCAATTGTGGAGTTTAAAAACACAATAGTGTTTGATGTACCTGCACCCATTGCTTGTGATTGCAACGTAATTTGACCAGAAGATTTATTTAATGTTACACTGGTTGCTCTGTTTGTTGCTTGTGCTACAGTACCACCAGAACCAGTAGCATAACCAATACCATTTCCAGTTGTTGTTAGTAAACCATTTGAATACACAGCGTTTGCATATACATTACCACCAACACCAAGACCACCAGTAATGATTACTGCACCACTTGTTGTATTGACAGATGTATTAGAACTTTGTACATACAATTCTGTTAGAGGTGGTAAAATGACATCAGCAAGACCATCAGGATCTAAAATTAAGTTTTTACCAGAACCAGCTGTTGTAGTGATTGTTGTTGCATATATGTTACCTGAAACATAAGTGTTACCAAGATATGATGTTGTATTCGCCATAACAGTAGGCCAACCACCTGATGTACTACCATCATGAACAGTAATAGCATTTTTTGTGGTATCTACAATCAATTCACCTGAAGCACCAGTAATACTGGCCAAGTTACTTGTTGTGTATCTTCTAAGTTGTAGCGTTTTTGCCATTTTTTAACCTTTAAATATTTGGAGTTTCAGTTATAACCGTGTTAAATGTAAATGATCCGGTGTTCGTAGTTTCAGTTAACAAATCTTCTGTACCTACATCTACTAACAAGTCATCTATCAATGCAGCTGGATCTGAATCTGTTTCTACCAATAAATCCTCGTTGATGTTTGCATATGTCGGAGTAACAACAACTTTTGCAAGTTCTTGTGGAATAATTTGATATGCCAAAAACTTCCAACTTGCATTTGAATTTTGACCAATAATGTTTTGATTGGAGACAAAATTACCAGACAAATTTGAAAGAACTAAATTCTTTCCTATTTTGTCCCATGTTAGAACTCTTCCTGATGCCGTTGCTAATGAAGCAGAAGTTCCTTGATATGCAATTTCACCAATTTTATATCCACCTAATCCTGTAGCAGCCATCTCAAACAACACGTTATTAGCTTGATTCTGATTATTGTATATATTCGTGATGGAAGTTTGAATCAAACCAGCACTCGAAATACCACCAAAAATAAATCCTTTGACCGTGAAGTTCAAAGTCCAAACAACCATTCTTGTGTCTGAATCTCTATCACCTTCATATGTTACTTCATATGTTGTATTATTTAGGACAATAGGAACTTCTTTTATGATGCCCATTTCAGGAATCATATTGACTTTGATGGTATAATCTGGTGCAAAATATGGCAATATATGTTCTATGATTTGATTGCCGTCTTCTATATTGCGAACATAAAGGTATAAACTGAAATCAAAATTGTAAGGAACTGGCATATATTGTGAAACTGAATATGTGCCCGTACTTGCAAAATTTTGAATGTTTGTCATCTGCTTACGTGATGCATCGTAAGATATACCATTCATCTCATATGACATACGTGGTAATGCCATTTGTATTTTTTTATCAAGGTTTGGATCACCTTGTAAACGCATCACGTACAATTCTTTTGTTGCATAATCCAATGGAACAAGAAATCTTTCTTGCTCTGATTCATCTGGATTATAACGAACCAGAGTAATATTATCAAACAGATTGCCAAAAGCAACTGTCAGTTTTCGTATCATTCTATTGTAAGTGGTGTCAGACATTATAGACCATTTATTGGATTAGTTTCAGATTTATCAACAAACACAGAAGCTGCGGCTGCTGTTAAACTATTGTCATACGGTTCTTTGATTGCTGGTGTCTCAAGTGGATCATAAGAAGCTACAATATAACTTGCACCACTAATGTTACCAATTGCAGTACCACCATCTGTAAATGTGCCGTATATGTTAGATAAAGACAACGTGCTTGTGGATGGAATCCATGATTGGACAGTACCATAGGCAATTGAATTTGCAAACGTATTGTCTGGAGATTCATATGCAATTTCTTGTAACAAATATGTACCTGCACCAATACCAGTATTCAGGTGTAATGTATAACCAGAATCTGTAACAATGCCATCGATATCTGATATTCCAGTAGAAATAACTTCTTGTGAGTACTTGAATTTCTCTAAGTCTAATTCATAGAAATATGGCAGTTTTCTACCCAACTGAAAGAAGTCTTTAGTTTGGTTTGTAAACTTGATTTCATATAACTCACCAACTCCATTAAGAACAGGAATATAAATCAAATCACCTTCACGAGGTCTTTGAAACGTATTCTGTGGTACTCTTTGGCTAAACGTTCTTTTTGAAACAATGACAGAAACTTGGTTACGAATTTCTAAGCCAAACTTTGTAAACATTTCTTTGTCGCCACCATATTCTGTGGCATTTGAAAGATACATCTCTAATGGAAATGCAGTCTTAAACTTTTTTACTGGATCTTCACCATATAGAAGGTCACGAGCAGTATCATTATCATTAGGTAAATAGTAGGCATCAAAACCCATAATTTTTATGGATTCTACTATTAGGTCCTCAATGATTTTCTGGTCTGGTCTAGAACCATACAGATTAAAATAGTTACTAGTTGCCATGTTAATTCATCATAAACTCTAATGGACCGCCATAATTCTCTATCATATCTTTTTCTAGTCTGGCAATTTCATCCATAGCTTCATCGTATGTTTCTTTACCATTTAATGTAACACCGCCTGGTAACTGAAGGCCACCAAACTTCTTCATATTTTCTCCCCAACTTCTTTTAATAAGTGCTGTGGCATATTCTTTTAACCAACGGTCATTCCATACATTAGGATAAGTGTTTGGATCTATTGCACCATAACATTCGGATACCACAACTTGACCTGGAGTTACCTCATAACCTGCACCCCATGCCCAATCGATGTACAACCTATTCATATTACGCACAAAACGAATAGGAATTTCACCAGTGAACTGGAGTTCCAAAGAACGTAAGTGTTGTTGAGTCAAGGTGTAATTGATATAGGATGCAGATGTGAAGTCATACAACTCATTTAGACGGAGTTGGTATCTTAGGTCAAACATATTGATAGTTGCCTGAGAATCTGTCAATGGAAATATACGAGTAATTCCAAGAATATTTACTGTGTTACCGTTTTGATCCACGGCTTGTGATGCATCCAAGTATTGATTAGCAATGTCGGTACCTGTGACGTAATGAATCCAATAGAACTTTTGTGCTCCGTCAAAGTGGTAATCCTGCCAGTACTGTATTGCATCATCGATACGGTCAGATACTTGGTCCTCGTCCACGTTAATGTCAATAACTGGAGCTCCTAATCTACGGAGACAATAATTTGTAAAGTCTTGTCTGTTTAAAATTGGTGCTGAAGCCATGCGAGAATCTCCTATTATAACCTATTTATCTAAATGTGGATCAACCATTAATATGACTTTATTTTAGAAAAGTGGAATGAATTGGCTTGCATTTGTTATGGCTGTTTTGAATATCACATTACTATTATCTCCCAAATCATTAGAATTATATGCATAAACATTATTGGTCAAAACATTGATATCTTTGATATTGGAATACTGTACTACACCTAACGACAATAAGTTTATGTTTGCCTGTGTTCCTGGACCATCACTACTAATACTTATATTTGAACTGGCATTACCAGATAAAGATAATGTATTGATAGTTGGAGTACTTGTGGTGGTAAAAATAATGTTAGCGCCAGGATTTGCAAGTATAGAATTGAACGTGTCCGAATTTCGGATATTTACTGAATGTGGTGTAGGATAATTTGGATTACCTACAAATATACTACCAAAATTAGTTAGGCCTCCACCATCTATAACTGTAGAACCCGGTACAATCACGGTTGTACTATTGTCCATAATAATAGGAATACTTGTAGACCATGCATTAGCAACATTCATGTTACCAAAACTTGGACCATTAGGGACACTATCAAAGATGTATTGGTAGTTTGAATTTATTTCAATCGACATATCTTCCACACTTGCTGCATCAGCTGCTAAATCTTCGGAAACGTCTTGAGCGTTTGGATATGGATAATTTGCATAGAAGTAAATGGGTTGATATATTACATTTAGGGGAGATACTGATTTCACAACTATGGTGTCTGGGACATAAAGGGGAGGACCATATTGTGACAAAGGAGATTGAGTTTCTCTTAACATATCTTCATATACGTTTCTGTCACCAGTACTTTTCACATTATTTGCAGTAATTGTATAACCATTTAAATCTAAACTACTAACAGCACCTAAAAACAAATTGCCTGAAGGTTGAACAATGAAATCACTTTTTAGTTGTGTTGTTGTTGTTAATAGTGAATTATAGTTATTTGGCAAAAAAATATTATTAGCACTACCACTTATATAACTATTAGCAAAATCATATGTGGTTCCATACATTCTAATATTTAATGCATTAACTGTACCATTATAAGAACCAGAAACTCCTTTATAATTACTTACATATGTGTCACTTCCAGCAATACCTGAACCGTTAAAACCTGATATATCAAATCTATTAAAAGAAGAACCGCTAGATATAGTTGCAGTATTTTTTAAATAACTTCCTGTGGTAATAGTTAAATTTGGAGCAGATGATACTGTTCCATAGTAACTCATTCCAGTAGCAATACCTTGAGAAGCACCATTAATAGTACCACTTGTGAATGTCGAATCAAAAAATATTGCAGAAGCGAAACCACCCGAAAAAACTCCAGGATAATTCAGATAATAATAATAATCGTCAGTACTAAAATATATTAAGTCTGGCATAGAAAGCACAGTTGTATTATTTGATACTGGTGAAAGTATAATTTGATTTCCAGCAAAAGTTATATTTGTTGGTGCTGTATTATTTAATACAAAACTCTGAGTTGTCAATGTCGTTTTAAGTTGTAAAATTCCAGAACTTAAAGTTGTTGCTCCATTTACTGTCGCTGCACTATTTAAATCTACGAGATTATAAGTAGGGTAATAGTTAGGAAAAGTTCCAATAGGAAAGTTGCTATCTAATGATGCAGTTATATTCATTGCAGCTATTGCTTTTCCATTGGGTGTAAAATGTGGATATCCAATCACAGGAGGAGATGCACTAACAAAAGCTCCAAGAGTACCAATAAAATTTGCAGTTAAACTAGTATATGTACCACCAGTACTTAAAATTAATCCAGCACAATTTATTGATTGTGTTCCTGGATTACCTGTATAACCAGTAAAGTCAATTACACCAAAATTTCCAGTAAAAGTTGGAACTCCAGTACCACTAGTAATCGAAACTTGTACTCGATTACCAACATTTGATCCAGAAGTTCCTACGATAAGTGTTCGTGCTGTACTACCCATTGCACAAGAGAATGATCCATAATAATCATTCGTATAATTGGTCAAATTTGGTATGTTCAATACTGTACCAGTAGTACTCGATAACACAATTGATCCGGGAGAAACTGAAGGAGAAAATTGATAACCAAAATTAACACCAAGAAGATTACCAGAAGTTCCAGTACCTACTGTGAAGGTGCTTGTTGTCAATGTATAACCTGAAAGACTTAGTAAACCATTGGTAATAGTAGTTGCTCCTAGTACCGTAGCCGCACTTCCCAGACCAATTCCTGCAATTGATGAAGCTATATTAAGATTCAATGCTGCTATTGATTTGCCATTACTTGTAAAAGTTCCATATGGCCAAACAAAAGTTGGCGTTAAACCAGTGTACGTACCTCCAGCACCTAAAGTTAAACCAGTACAACTAATTGATGATGAAGATATAGTACCTAAGTAACCAGTAAAATCGATAGCTTTGAAACCAGTACCAGTAAAAGTAGGAACAAGAGTTCCTCCATTAATATTTACATTTACTGCATTTGTTGCACTGGCACCAGAAGTTCCACCAGAATTGAATGTTTGTGCTAAAGGCATATTAGACGCAAAATTACCAAGCTGGTCGTTAGTAAAATTAACTGTATTAGCCAATGACAATACTGTGCCTGTACCAGTAAGATTAATCGAATAATTTCCACCAAAAGTCACATTTGTTGAATATACAGGATTGGTTGTAAAAATACCAGTAGTTATTGTATAACCATTGAGTACTATTGAACCATTAGTTACAGTAACAGTACTGGCAGAACCAAGAGTAACTGAATTTGATAATCTCCAAGTTGCTGATGCACCAGTAGTACCAATAAACAATGTACCTATAGTACTAGTACCATTTGTGATGATATTGTTAGTTCCAGTTAATGTATATGTTAATGTTGTAAATGTTCCACTACTTGATAATATCAATGTATTACATGTGATTGCTTGTGCTCCTGGATTACCTGTATAGCCGGTAAAGTTGATGGTATTGAAACCAGTCGAACCTGTGGTGAATGTTGGAACAGCACTTCCACCAGTAATACTTACATTTATTGCATTGGTTGAAGTAGCACCAGTGGGTCCAGCTGTAAATGTTTGAATTCCATTTGGCATTGTAGAAGTGAATGCACCAGTTTGGTCATTAGACCAATTAGTCATAGTGGCTAATGCCAATACTGTACCTGTACCGGTGAGTGCAATATTATTTCCACCAAAAGTAACTTTTGCGGGGAAAGAACCACCAACAGTAAAAAATCCTGTAGTTATTGTGTAACCATTGAGTACTATTGTACCATTAGTTATGTTGACGGTACTTGCTGAACCTAAAGTAATATTATTAGTTAATGTGAATGTTCTTGATGTACCAGTATTACCAATAAACAATGTGCCTATAGTGCTAGTACCATTTGTTATAATATTATTAGTTGCAGTTAACGTATATGTTAAGTTAGCATAAGTTCCACTATTGGTTAGTATCAATGTGTTACAAACTGGCGCTATTGCTGATGCTGGATTACCTGTATATCCGGTAAAATCAATAGTATTGAAACCAGTACCAGTAAAAGTAGGAAGACCTGTACCACTATATAAACTCAAATTTACTGCATTCGTTGAAGTAGCACCAGAAGTGCCACCACAATTAAATGTCTGTGCATTTGGCATCGCTGTTTGGAAACTACCTTTTTGGTCATTAGACCAATTAGTCATATTGGCCAATCCTAGTACTGTACCTGTACCAGTAAGATAAACATTTTGGCCATTAAACAATAAGTTTGCTGGTGAAGTTCCAGTAATTGAAAAGATACCAGTAGTTATAGGAAAACCATTAAGAACTATTGTACCATTAACTATATTGACATTACTTAATGTACTGAAGATATAATACTTTGGTAAGTACCATGTGTATGGTGTACTAGAAGTACCAATATTCAATACACCTATACTACTATTATCAGCTGCAATGATAGTATTGGCTGCAACTAAATTGTAAGTCACATTTGTAAATGTTCCACTAGTAGTTAATATTAATGTAAGACAACCAATTGTTGATGTTCCTGCGGTACCTGTATAACCAGTAAAATTAACAATATTGAAACCATTTCCAGTAAAAGAAGCCGCACCAGTTCCTGAATTGATTAGTACATTTACTAAATTATTTGTAGTAGCACCACTAGTTCCAGCAGTAAATGTTTGAGCGTTAGGCATCGAAGAAATAAAATTACCAAGCAGGTCGTTGGTAAAATTACTCATATTTGGTATATTCAATACAGTAACTCCGGTGCCACCAGTGAGTTGAATATTGTTTGGATATGACGGACCGTTATCAGGGATACCAAAAATTACATTTGCAGAATAAGAACCATTAATAGTAAAAATACCAGTTTTTAATGGTGATAATCCTGGAGTATTTTGACATCCAGTGAGGTCTAATGTTCCGTTAGTTATAGTAGTTGTACCAGAAACAACAAGTGGAATAGATCCTGAAAAGAGATATGTATAAAGCAACTTAAAATAGACTGATTTACTAGCAGTACCAATATTTAATCCACCTAATGCACTGCCATTAGTTGTTATTGAAGACGCATTACTACCAGCTGGATCACCCCAAAATGCATTGTACGTTAAATTTGCATAATTTCCTGATGTACCTAAAGTTAAAATATAACAAGTAACTGATGTAGCAGAAGGTATTGTTCCTGTGTAAGATGTAAAACTAACATCATAAAATCCAACTCCATTAAAAGTTGGTAAAGAAGTAGTACTTGAGCCCGTGATAGCCAAGTGAACTCCAGCATCAGTCAAATAATTTACACCACTAGTACCAACTGTAAAAGTTTGAGCAGCCGGCAATGATGAACTGAACCATCCAAGTTCTTTAGGAGTGAATGTATTACTATACATATTGGTCACATTTGGTATACTCAATACGGTACCAGTACCTGTTAATATAATTGGAGCAGATTGATTATTATTATTAGTTCCCAAATAATAACCACTAGTTCCAGTACCTATTGAAAAACTACCTGTCGTTAGTGTATATCCTTGTGTGTCTAATACACCTTGAGTAATAGTTGTTGCTCCAGATACAGTAGTCGCACTATTTAAATACAGAGAATATAATTGACTGTATGGTGGCAGATTTGTTGCATATGATATATTAACAGTTAATGCGGCTATTGTTTTACCTTTAGTGTCTAAAAGTGAATATTGATTAGTTGTACTATAAGTTATACCAGTAAATGTACCACCACTACTCAACGTTAAATTTGTAGGATTAAGTGTTTGTGTTCCTGGATTACCTGTATATCCGGTAAAGTCAATTTGGTAATACCCGTTTCCAGTTGTGAAAGTAGGAATACCTGTACCACCATAGATAAAAATTATTGCTCCACTAGTCTGACAGTTAAATGTTTGAGCATTTGGCATATTGGAAGCAAAACCCGCAGCAGGTCCAGTGACTGGCAATGAAAGACCAGTAGAATTTATTGTTAATACTGTTACGCCAGCTCCACCGGTAAGAAAGATGTTTTTACCATAAAAATATATAGCTGAACTATACGTTGTGGTGCATGTAAAATTTCCAGTAGAAATATAGTAACCACCACCAACACCATCACCCAAATAAAGAGTACCATTAATTAGATTAGTTGTAGTCACAACATTAATATTACTTGTCAAGTACCAGTTGACTGGAAAACCAGCACCACCAATATTTAAATTTGCTACAGATTTATTGTTGGATGTGTAAGTACCTCCCCAAAGATAATTTACAGTCATATTAGCAAATAGACCTGCGCCGCTATTTAATGTTATATTATTAATACCAACTGAAGAAGATGAGGCCACAGAACCAGTATAACCATTAAGATTCAACGTATTGAAACCAATGCTAGCTGATGTAAAGGTGATTACAGAACTACCACTAACAGTTAAATTAACCAAGTTGGAATAAGATGAACCAGTTATACCGGATGTTCCAACAGTAAATGTTTGAACTTGTGGTGCAGTTGAAACAAATCCACCATTTTGGTCATTAGTCCAATTAGTCATATTAGCCATTGACAATACTGTAGCTGTACCAGTAAGTGTAATATTATTTCCACCAAAAGTCACATTTGTTGAATAACTACTATTGATTGAAAAAATACCAGTAGTTATATTGTAACCATTAAGTACTATTGAACCATTAGTTACAGTAACAGTACTGGTACTAGCAAAAGTAATAGCATTACTTAATGTCCAAGTTACTGGTGTACCAGTAGTACCAATAAACAATGTTCCTATATTACAAGTACCATTCGTTACGATACTGTTAGAATATGGAGTTGATGTTATAATATATGATACACCTGTAAAAGTTCCAGTACTAACTAATGTTAAAGTTCCATAACAATAAATTGTTTGTGTTGCCGGAGTACCTGTATAACCACTACTAAAGGTGATATTATTAAATGTACCAGTAAAAGTAGGAGCAGAAGTTCCAGCTATAATTCTAACATTTACTATGTTTGAAGCAGTTACACCTACATTAGAGACACCACCAAAATTAAACGTTTGAGCACCTGATGATGCCGATGTGAATGTGCCAGTTTGGTCATTACCAAAATTAGTTGCATTTGGTATATTCAACACAGCGCCCGTACTCGTTAGTGCAATATTACCAGAATTCAAATAAAGATAAGTACTTGCAGTACCTACTGTAAAAACACCAGTTGTTAATGTAAAGCCGTTAGTTGTTAAATAACCTAAAGTAAAAGTAGTTGTTCCCGTTACTATGACTGCGCTTAATAAATTTAAATTATAACTATAATCATTAAAACTGGACATATTAACATTTAGTGTTCCTATTGATTTGCCATTTCCACTCAATGTTGAACCCGCAAGAGTTGCGTTATAAGTTATACCAGTAAATACACCACTACCACCCAATATTAAATTTAAAGGATTAAGTGTTTGTGTTGTTTCAGTACCAGAATAACTTCCAGTATAATCAATTGTTAAATATCCAGTTCCTGCTGAAGTAGCTGTAAAAGTATGAGTAGCAGCGCCACCAGTAATACTCATATTTACTGGTTGTGCAAGAGAATTAAAAGTTTGAGCCCCAGTTGCCAGTGCAGATGCAAAACCACCAATTTGGTCATTAGTAAAATCGGCCGTAGAAGCTATTGATAGTACAGTACCTGTGCCAGTAAGGTTAATAAAATTTCCACCAAAATTTATAGATGTAATACTTGTTGTATCGACTACGAAAGAACCAGTAGTTAATGTAGATCCAAAAGTTGCTGTAAGTCCAGTAGCCAATGCAAGTATGAAAAGATTTAATGTTCCATATAAAGTGGTTGCACCAATAACAGTAATTGCACTTGTTAATGTAAAGGCATTTGTAATAGTACTACTGCCAATATTTAAAACGCCTATACTTTTACCATTGGTTGTTATAGTTGACTCATCCCACAAAACATTTACGGTTAAATTGGTGTATACACCGCTTGCGCCTAATATTAGGTATTGAGCAGCAATTGCTGAAGTAGCGGCCAAAGTACCAGCGTAACCAGTAAAATCTAAGTAATAAAAACCTATACTATTTGGTGTAAATGTGAGTGCAGAACTACCGCCTTTAATAGATAAGTTGATATAGTTTGATGTTGTTGCACCAGATGTTCCAACAGTAAATGTTTGAGCTTGTGGTGCATATGAAACAAATCCACCAGATGAGTTATTTGTGTCATCAAACCAATTAGTCATATTAGCCATTGACAATACTGTACCTGTACCAGTAAGAGTAATGAAATAATTTCCACCAAAATATACCGATGTGTAATAAGATGATTGGCTAATAGCAAAAAGACCGGTAGATACATTATAACCATTAAGACTCAATGATCCGTTATACACAGTAATTGTTCCAGTGGAAACAACTGTAAGTGAATTATTCAAATTCAGTGTATTTGAAAAACTAGCATTACCAACATTCAATCCACCTATACTTAAACCTTGAAAATTATACCCAGACGGCATAGTTCCAAAAAAACCAAATATTGTTGAAGTATAAACTCCAGTAGGTGAAAGTGTTATACCAC
>Ga0208106_1000515_pt1 | contig 12829 bp, 12 predicted proteins | sample CryBogCBE25Jul08_FD_184577 | JGI IMG/M metagenome (GOLD analysis project Ga0208106, IMG submission 184577) | Freshwater microbial communities from Crystal Bog, Wisconsin, USA - CBE25Jul08 (SPAdes) | ecosystem: Environmental > Aquatic > Freshwater > Lake | place: Crystal Bog, Wisconsin, USA...
CTCTATGGGCGATCGTATCGGTCGCAAGCCAGTATTTATGATCACCATCTCCATCATGGGGCTAGCAACGCTTTTAGTTGGGTTTTTACCCACTTACGCACAAATTGGTATTTTGGCTCCGATTCTCTTGGTTAGCCTTCGAATACTCCAAGGATTTTCTGCTGGCGGAGAAATTGGCGGCGGCGCAATCTTCCTGGCCGAACATGCTGGAGAAAAAAATCGAGGCTTCAAAACCAGTTTTTTACAACTCATGGGGCCGTTCGGCATCTTAGCCTCAACCTTGCAGATAACGCTTCTACAGAAATGGTTATCAGCCGAAGAGTTTCAAGTGTGGGGCTGGAGAATTCCATTTTTTGTCTCATTCTTATTACTTCTGCTAGCGCTCTATTTTCGTAGAACCCTTGAGGAGACTCCAGTCTTTCAGGAATTACAAACAAATAACCTAAAGACAGAAGGGCAATTACTAAATAACTTTAAAGATCCTGAAATTCGGAAGAATATGTTCTTACTCTTTTTCTGTATTTCGGGCGGAGGAGCGGTACTGTTTTTCTGCTCACAGGTCTACTTGACGATCTTCCTTAAGACTGTAGTCAAGCTCCCGGCGGAACTCGCAGATCAACTGAGTGTTTTATCCACTCTATTTTTAGTAGTAACGATTATTTTTGCAGGGTGGCTATCAGATCAGGTTGGGAGAAGGCTGGTGATTACAAGCGGCCTCTTTTTTGGCGCCGCATTAATTCTACCTGCGTTTTGGATGATACAAAATATTGGATCTCATGTTCCACTTACCAAGCAAGATATCAATATTATTGGCTCCATTATGTTTGGTTTAGCTCTGATTTTAGGATTGTTAGGAGGCCCTCAAGCAGCTATTCTTGCTGAGTTATTCCCCGCTAAGTCCAGAAATAGTGCAGCAACATTTCCACACAATTTAGCAGCCGGGTGGATTGGAGGAATGCTCCCATTTATTGTGGCTTGGTTAAACAAAGAATTTAATGGCAGCCTTGTAGGGCTCTGGTATCCAGCCGGCTTCCTAACAATTGCCGCCATCATCGGAATAGTTAAAATTCCTGAAATATCTGATCAAAAATAACTTAAAGAAAGAATCCTAGATGACGATCCGTCCATTACTCTATGTAAATAATTCATTTTCTAAAAAAACTATACCAAGTGCACCATGGATGGATGACAAAGGCTTGGAAGTATTCAAAGAATTTTCTAAAAAAACTAAATGCTATCTTGAGTTTGGATGTGGCGGTAGCACAGTCTATATTGCAAAAAATACGACGGCACAAAATATTATTTCCGTTGACTCTGATGAAAAATGGGTAAGCGACATTACAAAAGAGATCATTACATCTGATAAAAAAATATATTTGAAGTATTGCAATATCGGCGAAGTAGGGAATTGGGGTGTACCAAGAAATATGAGTCATGTTAACAATTACTGGAGCTACATGACCATCCCTTGGGAAATTGCAAAAATCAATAAACTAAATCCTGATCTAATTTTGATTGATGGAAGATTTAGAGTAGCATCTTTTCTATATAGTCTTTTATGCGCTGAGCCAAATTCCACAATACTGTTTGATGATTACAAAGAGAGGCCAGAATATTTTATAGTTGAGAAATTTTGTAAAGTAGATTTTTTCTCTGGAAGAATGGCTGTATTTAAGGTAGAGAAGGGGTTTTCGCTGTCGGAGCTTGCTAAAACTATTGCGAAGTATTCAATAATTACTGACTAAGATGGTTTTATTTCACAAAAAAAGCCATAGTATTTATTCACAGGGGCATTTCCAAGGAATAGGGTTTCAGCCTCCTCCGACACAGAAAATCTTATAGTGTATTTATTTTGAATCAGCTCCTGAATTTTTATTCTAGGTACGAAGCTGATTGGATACTCAATTGCCTCGTCAGTAAATTCTCCTGGCAAGGCCCCTGGACCGTTTTCGGAGAGCATGGATCTTTGTTTGGTTATTATTGTGTCTGGTGCCAGAGAGAATGGTGTTCGAGTTATGCACAGATATCTAGCTCTAATATCTACCAATTCATTTAGAACCCTTAAGGGATCCTGGCAATACTGGAGCGCACTACTAGTAAACACCAAATCTATTTTTTCCTCATTTTTCAAAGCAGAGTCAATGCTTGGGCTAAAGGATAAACCATCACTTTTGATCAATTTCGAGGCCTCTTTAGCCATCAATGGAGTTTCTACTACCCTCCAATCAAAAATAGCATCTCGACCAAATGCACTTTTCGCAATCCAAAAATGGTATCCACCGCCACCTCCAAAATCAAGAACAGTTAATTTTTCTGAATTATTGTTTTTTAATGCAAGCCCTATTGCCATTAAAGTTCGTATCGCACTCAAGTCTAATTCTGGAACAATCTGAGTAGCATCGTGCCAAATTTTGTTTTTCTTTACAACAACATCTACAAGATTCTGATATTCATAGCCCTTATTTCGACAGGCATTTAATGCGGTCTCGAAAGAATCATAAACAGGGAGAGTCAGCGGGTTGTTAGTCACAGCCTGCTCAAGCTTTCGGAGAGCTCTAACATCCGTATCTGGTAAGTATGAGCAGAAAGTGTTTTTTTCTGACCATGTTCAGCTATCTCATGTGCTTTTGTAGGGTTGGCCATCAAATAGGTAATTTTCTCTTTTAAGTCGGGAATATTTTCATACTCAACCATTTCTACATCAGATGAAAATAAATTATTTTTTTGTTTTTTATCTGTTAGTAATAGCGCCCCCATACCAGTTGTCTCATAAAGGCGCATATTATTTGCGTGCATACCACTCATATCAATATGTCGATTCAAAGATATTTTCCACCCGCCCAGTAGACTGAACATATTTAAGCCCCATGCTTCACCTCTCCACGGAATTCCATTTAGCATTGCAACTAATGACTGATCCCAGCCATATCCATATAAACTTAATGAAGGAAATTTCTTAATTGCTGACAAAATTAGCTCAACTCCACTTGTGTGAGACTGTGTAAATCCACCAACAAACCCACCGTCTGATCTTACATCCCAAGCTAAAGAGGAGGCCTCTTTTAAGACTCTATGATCAAATGCCAAAGGTAAATGTAGTGCTTTTGCACCATTTGCACATGCCATATCCACTAGATGAGGCATTGAAGATATAAATAAATCAACATTTTTAATATTGAAGTTTGGCGGTATTGGTGAAGCATGCTGCCCGCAAACTTTAATATTATTTGAATGTAAAAATCTAGATACATCATCGCTAAGTAAAGATATGTCCTGAAAATAAACTATGGAGGGTTTAAGCGCCATAATTTGGAAAATAAATGTTTCGAGCAAATTACTCGAATTACAACCATTTTCATTACACCATTGCTGCTGTAGAAATTGATCATTAGCAATAATATCAATCGAATCCCAGCCAAGATTTTTAAGCCAATATGAATAAAAATCGCTATCCCCAAATCTTGAATTGATTCTTTGCTGCAAATTTTCAGCATATGAACGAGACGGACTTAAAGGCTGAGAATTTAAGAACTTGTCATAGTAAGTATTCACAAAAAGTATTCTTCTCATGAAAATACCTTTTTTTCTTCTATCAGTTCTAGGGCAAAAGATAGGTCCTTGATGTATGGAAAGTACACATTTGTTTTGACAACATCAAGCAATGGATATGTTTCACACAAATTAACATCCATAAGTTCAGATAGCCGACTTTTAAATATTCTGAGCCCATGAAAATGCCAAATGACAGAATTACCATATGGAAAACGGCTTGAGTTCCAGGGTGCCAAAGTAAGAAACTCCCTCTCAAGGATATGCACTAAGTTTGGATATTTTTCAGGCCAATCATCTAAATATTTTTGATCACCGAATTTTCCATCCTCTGCTCTGTTATAGCACCAAGCCAAACACTGCTCCTGCCATTTACGTCGCAAGTCTTCAGAACCATCTCTATAAAAAATTAAAAACTGAACGCAGTACTGCCCCGAGGTTGCTGAAGCATCATATTCTGGGGCATACCCGTGATCTGTTATTAACACTTTCTTTTTGGCTTTCTCCAATTCATTAAAAATAGTAGCTGGAGATTTTCTGAGCCAAGCATCAGCATCAAGATAGGTAAGCCTTTTAACCTCTCTGTCAGTATTGAATACAAAATCAAAACAGAAAGGTGTCAACGTCCAGCAGTACTCCCCTGTAGTTCTATTTTTTTTTGCCTCTTTTAGCTCTACCGTTTCATGATCCTCAAGCTTCATTAAGCGAACATTATCAAGTTTTAAGGAATTAAGTACATTAAAACACTCTTGATTTATGCATAAAATCCATAGTGTGAAAATTCCGCCAAATCTTATTAATGAACGATGCAAAGCTATTCCCTGTGGCAAGTATTTATCATCGAAAAGGGTTACATAATGCTCCATCAATTGCCCTAAATAAAATTGTTAACTTTATCGATTACGTACCAAACATCCTGATCTGACATTTGAGGATTGCAGGGGAGAGATAAGCAAAGTTCCGCATGTTTTTCGGCGCAACTTAATCCCCCAGGACCAATTCTGAACTCAAAGTCCGCCGGCTGTAAATGTGCAGGAGTGGGGTAATGTATAAGGGTAGTAATTCCGTTTTCTTGAAGATATGTGGCCAATTGATTTCTTTTGGGCGATAGAACGACATATAGGTGATATACGTGGTTTTCTAAATATTTTGAAGTAGCCATACTTTCTATTAGATGATTACTTAAATTATTTTGGTATAGCTCTGCAATATCGCGTCTTCTTTTGATAAACCAATCAAGGAAGCCAAGTCTTTCAATTAAGATTGCCGCCTGAATTTCATCTAAGCGACTATTTAACCCCAACATAGAATGGCAATATCGCTCAGACTGTCCATAATTTCGCAAAACCCTCGATGTCTGGTCTATAGCAATACTATTTGTGACTATTGCACCAGCATCACCAATTGCGCCCAAGTTTTTTGTAGGGTAAAAGCTGTATGCCCCCCATTCCCCGAACCCCCCGCCAGCAATACCATCCCATTTAGCCCCATGTGATTGCGCACAATCCTCAAGTAAAAATATATCTCGTTTTAGGCACTCTTTTTTCCACCTCGACAGTTCATTCATGTGACCATATAAATGAACCAGTAATACTGCTTTAGTTTTTTCATTTACACATCGCATTGAGGACTCAATCGACAAAAGTCCAGTATCAGGCTCTATATCGGCAAATACCGGAACAGCACCAACCTTTGAAATGGCAAGTATGGTGGCAAAAGCTGTCATTGCAGTAGTAATTACCTCGTCCCCAGGTTGAATGCCTATAGATCTCAAGCCAATTTCAATGGCATCCATACCATTGGCCACACCTATTGCGTACTCGGCACCACAATAGCCGGCCCAATTAGACTCAAAGTTATTTAATTCGGTGCCTAGAATATAGGATCCAGACCTTATAACTCGTGATGCCGCAGAAATCTCCCTAGTAATTAAATCAACAGGCTCATTTTGAAAATTATGAAAAGGGATCATTTAAGATAGTGCTCCATATGCAATGCAAAATATTGATAAGTTTTAGTTAATCCCGATACTAAATCTATATTAGGGGCCCATCCAATAATATTTTTTATCTTTGTGTAGTCGGAATAATAATCACCAATATCAATTTTTCTCCTATCTTCCGGAAATTCTATAATCTCGTATTTTGCTCCATCTACCAATTGAATCATCTTTGATGCCAATTCTTTAAGACTTACAACCTCTTGCCCTCCTAAATTAAAAATCTGCCCATCTGCATAGTCGCTTTTTGCGCACATCAGCATTGCCTTAACTACGTCATCGACATAATTAAAGTCTCTAAGCTGTGAACCATCCCCATAAACTGACAAAGGAATTCCTTGAATTAAGTTTTTAAACCATATGCCCAGAAAGGTTTGCCGCGCATCCTTAATCCTCATACTTGGGCCATAGGTATTGGTCAGTCGCAAGGAACAAGACCTAATCCCATAGACTTCATAGTAAAGAGAGTGATAAGCCTCCCCAGACCATTTGTTGATTCCATTGACGTCAACTGGCTTGATTGGATGAAATTCATCAACCGGCAAATATTGCGGTCTCCCATAAATTTGCCGAGTGCTGGCGAATACAATTTTGATGCTCGGATTAAATTTTCGACATGTCTCCAAAATCGATATTTGACTAACAGCATTGATATCAATGTCAACTTTGGGATTTATCATTGAGTCCAAATGACTTGTTTGGCCTGCTAAATTAAATAAATAATCTTGATCTATCAGCAACTTTTGCAAGGAGTGCTCGTCTCGAACATCCGAAATATTAATTGTTAAGCTATTCTTAAAATTTTCAACATTAAAGAGATTTCCTCCATAATTTTCATTTAAACTGTCGACTAAAGTTACTTTTGCACCATTTAAAATTAAAGCTTTCGCTAGATTAGAACCAATAAATCCTAGTCCACCAGTTATTAAAACTTTTTTATTTTTAAAGCTCATTGAATTCTATTTAATTTTATTAATTTGCATTATCAGAAAATATAAATGAACGGCTTAATTTGCGAAGATCATTTGGTTGATCATAGTCTTTTCCTAAGCTTTAAACTAGCAATTCAAAATCACTTTGAAATTCAACAGTTTCATTCTGTACAAAAATTACAAGATCTTGAAGGAATAAAACGTCTTTTTATTGTAGATGAACACTTCAGCCATCATATAAATATTTGGAAGAATTTAGAATTTATTAAAGAAGTCAATAGGAAAAAGATTTATGTCGTTGTGTTTAATTTTGAAAAAATTTACTCTTCACAGTTTCCTTGGAATCAAGATCATCAAAAAGTACTTCTTATGTTTGAAAATCTATACCAACTTGTATCTGACATAAGTGATGCAGAGAGGCTTAATAAAAAACTTATTAATAAACAGTATATCTCTTCCAATTTATCTTTTAACTTCAGCAACGACAAGTGTGATCGTATTTTATTTCTTGGACAGTGTAACGAATTTTATCCAAATCGCGCATATGTTCTTAATGAATGCCAAAGATTGGGGCTACCCCTTGATGTTGGCATCTCCGAAAGGAAACTGACCTATGAGGAATATTTAAATGTGCTTAGCACTTATAGGTATATCCTTAATCCCCTTGGCACCGGTGAATTTATCAATCTTCGTTTTTATGAAGCCCTTAAATTAGGCTCGGTTCCGATTCAGCAAATCACTCAAAAAATGGAAAAGTGGTATGGGGAGCTAAGCGAAGCTTTAGTTTTTCACGACCCTAAAGACATTCCCAAACTAATCAGCAAGGAAGTGAGCTTACCTATCAAACAATATTTTCTTGAAGACTACTTTAAAGAAATAAAGCTCAATACATTAGTCTAGCAAGGCCTTTAAAGGCTATTCTTCAAGTCTTTCTCTGTATAACTGACTACTACAACCCGCGCAAATAACACTTTTAAAATAGGAAGACTTGCCGTAAGAATTATTGATTAATCCAAACCTAGGTTTATCTTTAATAATCATCTCGGTTCTAGAATATTGTCTTTCAGAGCGACAGTAGTCACACTGGATCTGCCCGCTGAATTGAGATCGGTTTTTCATAAATTCCTCTTTAAGAGGTAATTCCTGGACCCAGTTATTCCAATATTTCTCTTCTTTTTTATTTCTTGTAATTTCTAGAAAGTTTTTTAATGGGTAAGCAGCTATCAAAAAAATGAAGGCTAATAATGTAGTTCCAATACCAACGAAATAATGATTCATTTAATTCTTATGCTTAAGTAAAATTTTAGTGGTAACTACCTTATTAGAATTTTATTAGCTGAGTTATGTTAATTTACTCAGTAAAAAAAATTTATGATTTGCATCTAATCGTAAAAAAGATAGGAGCAATTCTCAACTATTACTACCTCATCTAATTATATCGTCCCCAAATACCCTGACCTATATGAGATTAGTTGGCAGCAAATGCAATTGAGAAATTATATTTTTTAGCACTAAAAAATCATATCCCTATAGCTTTTGGCAACAAAATTAAGGCCCTGATTTTCACCATTAATCAAATTAGACTTTATGAAGAGCCGCCCTCCAAGGCTCCTTATACCGAGATGAAAATGAACATGTTCGCAAGACTGAAATTTAAAAATCATGGGGACACCAAGTTCATTTTTCTTAACTTTGACCTTTGAACCTAAATATGGATTAGGGTTTTTTAATACATAAGAAAGTTTATATATTCCGAGCCCCCCAAATGCTGAATCAACCTCCAAATAGCCCCTATCAATACTTAAACAAAAAAGTCTTTTTTCCAAAGTGTTATGACAAGCTATTTCATCATCAACCTTAAAATCGTGGACATAGTCAAATACTTCTTCCCAAATATCTTTTGGGCAAATTGTTTTATGTCTTAGCGCCCACATGTCATAGTAAATACCATTCTGGTTACAGAAAATAGCAGCCCTATCATCCTTCTCGCCTAGAAAATGGATTGATTCTTCAATTCTTCTTATATCGATACCATTTACATTTACATCATCCATATCCAAAATAATCAAATAATCAAAATTTCTTAAGATTGAGTCATTCTTAATGTAGTCTACATAGGCATTTCTTAAATACTCCAATCTCAATGTGCGGACTGGGAGTTGATTAAGGCCGTTCATATTTAATAAGATAAAGTTTTTCTTATCACAACCCCAGTCATTCAGGATTTTTTTTGTGGAATCAATTGAGTCATTCTCAAGAAATATAAAAGCAGATTCCTCAAACATGTCAGATATTTGGCTTACAGTTTCTAAAACATTCGGGAGAAATTTTGCGCAATCTCTTGCAACACCCGCAAAAATAATGCGCTTTTTATTCAGTAAATATTGAATGCTCATATCGTTAAAAAATTAGGAATATGAAATTAAGTTTCGTAAAATTACAAAGGCAAATACTCTTCAACTAATTTCTTAGTGACACCCTGCCAAGTGAACCTATTTTTTATCCAAGTATTCGTATTCACAAAATTAATTTTTTTATTTTTATTTTCAATCAGATCACTCAAGTGTGCGATTAGACTGTCAACTTCTGGCTCTAAAAAATGTTTTTTGTCTTTAACGATCAAAGTAGACTCAATTTGAGCTGCGAAAGAATCATCCACATAATCATCTGTCGATCCGCCTTTTGTAACAACTACGGGAATTCCAGCGGCGGCCGCTTCTAAAGGGGGTATATTAAAGCCTTCAGCTCGATAGGGTGAAACATAACAATTTGCGGCATTGTATAGTCCATTTAATTGATTTAATGTTAAATTTTCTGATATCACAAAAAAACTTGAAACAACTTCTTGCATTTCATTTGAGGAAAGATTAATCCCTTTTTTATGACAATATTCATTAATAATATTATTTGCTGAGACACCATATAAAAGTCTTTGGTCCTTTAGTACTAGTCTAATGTGTGGATATTTATTTTTTAGCTTCAAATAAGCCGTCAAGAGAACATCAATGCCCTTATTAAAAGTCATCCCTCCTACAGAAAGAATAATAAAATCATCCTTTGTTGCTCCCAGGCTATTTCTATAAGCCTCTTTTAGATGGGTGGCAAGCGGTCTAAAAATTTCTAAATCTACACCATGGGGGACTACTTTCACCTGTTCATCTCTGAATCCCGCCCTTAAAAATCCTATCTTAGACCAACTAGAGGGAGTAATGATGGTTAAGGGTCGCTGGGCATACTTCAACCCTAACCCATCATCAAAAACCATATCATCGCTAATCATTTGATATTCAGATGTACCAAATACAAATAAATTTTCGCATTCGGAAGGATATAGTCGATAGGGGTAACTTATCCTATAAGTAGCGCTCACTTTATCTTGTTGTGTGAACTTTTTTACCTCGCTTAAGCGCTTAATTTCCTCGCCTTCAAACCCACAATTATTTCTTTGTTGATTCCAGTCTTGATTAAAAAAAGGTAAATCATGATGATAAAAGTCTATACCTAAATTGGCTAATGCTAGCATTTGATATTGATTTACCATGGCATAGGACTGATTAATCCCCCTCCAGCCCTCGATCAACAATTTCCTAGTCATTGAAGAAGATGTTCTTTGATTGTTCTCAGATCTAAGTTCGATCTTGCGAAGCTCTTTGTCGTGATTGAAATATAAGCCTTCTCAAGGTCTAGACTTCTTAACTCTGCCCAATTATCTAGAATGAGAACTGGCATATCGGAGTAAGATGCCGTCCAGTCGCGCCATAAGATAATAGGTATGCAATCAAGGTATTGGGCTTCCCAGAATCGGTGGGTATCGATTCCATTACCTCGAGGGCAGATGCAAAATTTGTGTTTAGCCATGTTTGAAAGATACTTCTCATAATCTACCCCGCCTTCAATAGTTATATTGGGCAACTTTTTTACTACTTCAAAAGCCTCGGCTCTTGAAGGGTGTGTTGATGGAGAAAAATTAGCATAAAGCAATCCCGATTTGATAAATTGCTTTGAAGCTTCAATTAATAGCTCAAGCTTTTCTGATCCCCACTGTTTATTTTGAAGTCCAATCGGCAATCCTATAAGCTTATTATGATTAAACTCACTATTTTGGGCAAACCAAGATTGAAGATGGGGATGATTAAGTAATTGAAAATCCATAATCGTGACTGGATGATCAGAATTATGTGTAACTAAGGTGAATGAGGCATTAATTCTGGGGGCGATGAAATACTTAAAGTATGGCACCAAGTGCGTGTAAGTGAAAATTGTTCTTGCCTTTGCTAGCCGCTCAATCATCTCTATAGACGGTGAAATCAGGTTACCGTTATCATCCTCACTAATTTCAATCAATTCCTTAGTTTTGATGTTCTCTCTGCCATGAAACCGAGTAATTGATGGTGTGCCAAGAGTAATTTCGCAGCACTCTTGGATTCTCTCTCCAGTAACCAGGCTAGCTGTATCACTGGGAACTCCATGATTGAATGGGGATATGCCCAAAAGATTTTTAGAGTGGGCATGCACACCCAGCACTTTTAAATACTCTTTTTGTACATCAATACTTGGATATCGTACCCCATTAGAAACCCCCCAAGCAAATGAAAAATCTTTCATTTGTAAATCACTACTTTCATTCTCAAAATAAGTAGTGTCAGCTGGATCATTCATCCAATGAATACCGCCAATATATTGGCCGACTGCAGCTGCATCAAAGATTCCACCAAATAACTTGATGCCCTGACAATATCGACTCTGATCAAGGGCTTTTTCTTTGGCATAGCCCTCAGGAATTGTAGGCAGGGGTTTTGAATCTATCTCTGTAGTAGACAAACAGAACTGGCCAACTGAGGCCATATCATCTTGATCAGAGTGAGATGATATAAATTGTGCCAGCTTTTGTGCTATGTGAGGAGTTTTAAGCCAAACAATCCCTGGAATTGCCCTTACTCGATCTATTGGTACTGCAAAATCAGCAAACTCTCGAAATTGTTCTAGCTTATCTGTTGGATCAAAATAGAGTACGTAATCATTTTCAATATGTATCACATTTGAGATCTTGGTATGAGCCATATAGTCAGCCAAAACCATAAAACGATTCGAGGCTTGGTACCAAAAGCCCTCTCTAAAATTCTTATCTAATGTGGACTGAGTCTGAAAACTTTTTGACTGCTGACTTTGAGGAATAGTCTCAATAGCTACAAATTCAATGCACGCACCATCCTGATCTACGAGATGAGCAGTGAGCTTTAAAAAGTTCAGATGATTCGATTGGTTTGCTAAAAAAACGATTCGGCTATTTTTAGCTATTCGAGAAGTAATCTCAAAAGATTCCCGTAAATATTGGGGCAGCTCACTTGAGCCGGAATAAATCAATATAAGAGTTATTTGATCCATATTTTGGAGTGGTGCCCCTTGTCCGACTCGAACAGACCACCTACTGATTACAAATCAGTTGCTCTACCAGATGAGCTAAAGGGGCACGAATAGAATTTTAGCCTATTTCACAATCTTTAAAGATGGGCGATTAGGTTTGGGGGGCTCTTCGCCACCCCCCTGCTCGCTGGGTCTATTTTGGGTTTTTGCATAGTTGGGGTCAAATGGAAACGACATGCCCTGGCCATTTTCTCGAGCATAGATAGCTAAAACATGGCTTATTGGTACTAGGATCTTTTTGGGCACCCCACCAAACCTTGCCTGGAAGCTGATCCAATCATTCTCAATTTGTAAATTGTGACAGGCTTCGCCAGAAAGATTTAAGACGATCTCGTCTTTCTTGACGAACTCCATAGGCACTTCAACGCTTTGATCAACAAAAACGGCTATGAAAGGGGTAAAACCAAAATCCGCACACCACTGGTGTAGTGCGCGGATTAGATAGGGCTTATTACTGGGTACGTCAGACATATTGATCTGATCTGACAAATGAACCGCTTAGCGGCGCATAACCTTTTCTGAAGGCGTTAAAGCCTCAATATAGGCTGGTCTACTAAAGATGCGTTCTGCGTATTTCAAAAGCGCAGCAGCGTTTCTAGAGAGATCAATACCGTAATGCTCCAAACGCCATAACAGAGGCGCAATAGCTACGTCCAGCATTGAGAATTCTTCGCCAAGCATATATTTATTCTTCACAAAAATAGGGGCCAACTGAGTCAAGCGATCACGAATCGCTAAACGAGCTTTCTCGTGCACCTTCTCTGCTGCCTTACCTTTTTCATTTTCTAAGGCGGCTACGTGGACGAACAGCTCTTTCTCAAAATTGAAGAGGAAGAGACGAGCGCGTGCACGAGCAACCGGATCTGGCGGCATCAATTGGGGGTGTGGAAAACGCTCATCAATGTATTCATTGATGATGTTAGAT
>Ga0208106_1000520_pt1 | contig 12788 bp, 11 predicted proteins | sample CryBogCBE25Jul08_FD_184577 | JGI IMG/M metagenome (GOLD analysis project Ga0208106, IMG submission 184577) | Freshwater microbial communities from Crystal Bog, Wisconsin, USA - CBE25Jul08 (SPAdes) | ecosystem: Environmental > Aquatic > Freshwater > Lake | place: Crystal Bog, Wisconsin, USA...
GCAATACACAGATTGTAGACTTGCACATTACAGATATTTTGAATAATCAATTGCCATCACATTACGACTTTACCTCTGATTATGATTTATTAGTCTTCAGGCGTCTAGCGTCTGGTCAAAGTGAAACAGATTTGAAAGAGCCAGGAGCTATCTTGCATAGATCAAGCAATAAATCTGGTCCACCAGTCCTTAGAAAAGTAGATACCAGTCCAGTCGCCTTCGTTGTATTTGGTTCTTTATTGTTGACTGTACACCCAACGGATTGCTCAGTTAGAGACGGATTCGCACTTAAGTTACTGAACTCCGTATCCCCAACTTCTCTACACCGCTTACCTATCAATCCAGCAGATTTGATGCTCAGGATTGTTAGTCAAATGGTTGATGGCTATCTTAATTTGAGACGTGAGTTAACCAGAGAACTAGATCATTGGCAAAGTGAGTTGCTCAATCCAAGAACTCGGTTCAAGGATTGGAGCGCTTTACTCGATGCAAGGCTATCCTTACATCTTTTAGATGAAATTAGCGAAGACCAACGATCTGCTGTCCAAGAGTGGACCGACTCCTTAGAAACTTTTGCCAAAGAAGCTGAAAACACGCCTAAAGAGCTTGAACTACTAAAGGTAAGAAGCAGAGATGTACTTGAACATATTGAGCGCGTTGTGCACCATGTTAGGCGTTTAGAGCAAAGCGCCGAGACTGCAGTTCAAATGCACTTTAGCGCTCAAAGTAACAGAACCAATGACATTATGCGGACCTTGACTGTACTGACCGCAATCTTCCTACCACTTAATCTTATTACTGGATTTTTTGGAATGAACTTTGAGACATTCCCATACATACATTATGAGAATGGAGTGTTTTGGACAATTTTCTTTATGGCTTTGATCAGTCTAGGGTCTGTTATTTTCTTTTGGAGAAAAAAATACTTAGGCGAAAACTAAGTTAGATACCTAAGCTCCAAATTTGGGTTGATCTAGCACCTGAACGACAAAAAGCCAAAACAGGCCCAGCGGAAGATTTAACCGCTGTAGCAAATTCCTTTACCAACTCTTCTGTAAGCTGTCCACTTGAGAAGGGGATATGATAGAAATTCAATCCCAGTTTTATAGCTTCCGTTTTGATTGCTTCTGCTTTAGGTTGATCTGGACCACCTTCTCCGTCAGGTCGATTGCAAATGATTGTTTTATAACCTTGCGAAGCGATCTCCTTTAGGTCTGAAACTTCGATCTGAGGAGCTGTTGCAAAGTCTGGAGTGTGTTGTGTAATTTGTGCGCTCATGAGGATTTTTGAAATTTCTGGGTTGAGTTAAAGTAATATGCTAATGTTCTATTGAGAATTATCAAAGCATTAATTGGCAGATTTAAGAAATGAATTTGAGCCTTGAATTTCTCGCCATAATTGAGCCTCACCAGGGGACAAAAGATGGGTAAGTTGTTCGTTTATCTCTTTGGGCCCGTATTGCAACATGATACCAAGTTGTCTAATGCGTGATAAAGTTTTTACAAAATGCTCAAGTGCATGATCCGGGTTACTCGCAATCTCAGCTAAGGGTTGCTTAATAAGATCTTCTTCAACCTTAAAGTTATAGCAAACCTCATCAATAATGCCTTTGATCTGTTCCCCAGATAAATTGATTTTTGCTGCCTCAGAAATAACGTAATGATCTTTTTCATTCACTGGAAAGCCTGACTTAAGTCTTTGATAGAACTTTGCACTAAGATTTATTTTGTCCTTTAACAATTCATCTGAAAAAGATGCTGCTAATAAAGCGGAGGGTATAGCAAAAATTCCTACTCCAATCATTGCCATAAATATGGTCATCAACCTACCAGCTGTCGTAACAGGTGTTAAGTCACCGTAACCAACAGAGCTTAGTGTAATGACAGCCCAGTAAATTGAGCTCGGAATATTCTCGTATTTGTCAGGCTGGGCGTCGTGTTCGATTAAGTACACCAGACTCGCAGCCAAAACCACCATCAGCATCATCACAAATAAAGAAGCGGCCAATATCGGTGTTTCTCTTGTGAAAACCCGTTTTAAAACTTCAGTAGAGTTATTTTGCTTTGAGAGTTTCAAAAGCCTCATTAATCTGAAGATTCGCAAAAACCGTAAATCAAACAGGTGGTGCAAAAACAATTCCAGAAAAAATGGAACGATTGCAAGGAAATCAACAATAGAGGAGAACTTAAGAGAATGTTTGATTCGCCCGGTCATCCAATCTTTATATTGAGGATCTTCAACACAGGAATAAAGTTTTAGAAAATATTCAATACTAAATAGTCCAACGGCAATTGAATCTACGATGATAAATTGAGCATTGAATATATAGTGAATCGACTCTACAGACTCAAAAATAACGGCAATTACTGAGATAACTACCCACCAAACAATGACGTTTTCAAACATTCCACTTAGGGCCCCACCATATGGGCTTGGAAAGACCAGGGCATGCATTTTTTGTCTAAATGTACGGTTTGCATTAAGTTCTTGGAACTCTTTGTAGGCGGGAATTAAAACTCTAAAGAGTTTTAACATTCTCAATAGCCTGAGGAACCTCAAAACCCGTAAATCTATAGGTATGAAAGCTTGAAAATAAAAGGGAGCAACTGCACAAAAATCTATTAAGGCAAAGGGACTTAAAAAGTATGATGCATGTGGAATTTTTTTATTTTTAAATTCATGATCTTCAGGGGCTAGATACAACCTTAGTAGATACTCTATTGTGAAAACTATGACAGAGAACACATCAAATACATGAAAGAGTGCGGCGTTAGGCTCAAATATCGAAGGTATTCTCTCAACCACCAGAGCAAACAAATTTATGATGATCAGAAAACCAATCCAGCCCTCAATTTTTTCGTGTAGGTTGTCCTCTACATTAGGATCCAGCGTGTAGGCATAGATTTTTTCGCGGGTTGATTTGCAACTGGCTAGGGCCGCTTCTAGACTGATTTGAGCTGCTTCACTGTTTTGTTTATCTTGATAATCAAGTGTTGAACTCATGGTCTATATAAATCAGTAGTGGCGTTGCTTTAAATTATTACTTGCTCATCTTTGGTAATATTTTCACATAATTTACCTTGCATATCTATGAACTCCCCCTAAAAGATCGATCACTCTTCATTTCATTTTGCTTAGGTAAATATGTATAGGTAAAGTTTTTAAAAATAAACAGTTTAAAAGAGTATTACTTTTGTATTCATAAATGGATTAGGGATGTATTTTTAAGGCCTTGAAAAATCAATTTGGATATAAGCTCTACAATTACAGGAACTCCGGGGTGTACGCCTTTTGCGTGCTGAGATGGTATTACCAAACCCGAAAACTTGATCCGGTTCACACCGGCGTAAGGAGAGGGCCAATTCACTCGGAATTTTATAAATTGGAGGTTAATTCTTTCATCTTTTAATGTTCCTGGATTACCGGAGTCAAATATTTGGAGACTTCGATGAACGCACCTGATAAATTTCAACAATTACTTTCTCTTACGCGGGAACCCTTTCCAGCATCTACCAAAATTTACTTACCCGGGAGCAGCAAAGATATTTCTGTCCCAGTTCGAGAGGTTTTACTTACCAATGGTGAACAAGTCCACTTGTATGACACCTCTGGACCCTATACAGACCCCAAAGCCCAGATTGATGTCAGGACTGGTTTACCAAATGTACGAACACCCTGGATTGAGAACAGAGGGGATACAGAGCATTATGAAGGCCGTGCACTACATGCTTTAGATGATGGTGTCAAAAACGAGGCTCGCGAGAACGATCGAATTGAGGCTCTCAGAGTGGATGCGCTCAAACTGCAACGAAAACCTATTCGAGCACGAATGGGTCAAAATGTCACCCAGATGCATTACGCAAGGCAAGGGATTATTACACCTGAGATGGAATATGTGGCCTTAAGGGAAAACGGAAAACGCGAATGGATGGAAAGTTATCTCAGTAATCCTGAGCGAGAGGCGAGGCTGAAAGGGAACCCTATGGGAGCTCATATACCTGCTTTGATAACGCCCGAATTTGTGAGAGACGAGGTCGCTCGTGGACGAGCAATTATTCCTGCCAATATTAACCACCCCGAGATTGAACCCATGGCAATCGGGCGTAATTTTCTAGTAAAAATTAATGCAAACATTGGAAATTCTGCAGTTACCTCTTCTATAGAGGAGGAGGTCGAAAAGTTGGTGTGGTCAATTCGCTGGGGAGCGGACACAGTGATGGATCTCTCAACTGGCAAAAACATTCACACAACGCGAGACTGGATTGTTCGTAACAGTCCAGTTCCTATTGGAACAGTTCCAATTTACCAGGCACTGGAGAAAGTGGGCGGCGTGGCAGAAGATCTTACTTGGGAGATATTCAGGGATACGTTGATCGAGCAAGCAGAGCAAGGCGTAGATTACTTCACCATCCATGCCGGACTTCGCTTGCACATGATTCATCTCACCGCTGGGCGCAGAACAGGGATCGTGTCCAGAGGTGGTTCGATTATGGCTAAATGGTGCATCTCACATCATAAGGAGAGTTTCCTCTACACCCATTTTGAAGATATTTGTGACATCATGAAAGCCTACGATGTCAGCTTCTCCCTAGGGGACGCTCTAAGACCTGGCTCAGGCGCCGACGCAAACGATGAGGCTCAGTTTGCAGAACTTAGAACCCTGGGAGAACTTACTCAAGTTGCTTGGAAACATGATGTTCAAACAATGATTGAGGGGCCAGGGCACGTCCCAATGCACATGATTCAAGCCAATATGGATGAGCAACTCAAGCATTGCCATGAGGCTCCCTTTTATACTCTTGGACCATTGACCATTGATATTGCTCCTGGATACGATCATATTGCATCTGCAATTGGTGCAGCCATGATTGGTTGGATGGGAACATCAATGCTTTGTTACGTAACGCCAAAAGAGCACCTTGGACTTCCAGATAGGGAGGACGTTAAACAAGGGATCATTGCCTACAAGATTGCTGCACATGCTGCGAATGTGGCAAAAGGACATCCCGGTGTTAGAGCAAGGGATGAGGCCATATCAAAAGCCAGATTTGAGTTCAGGTGGCATGACCAATTCAATTTAAGCTTAGATCCAGACACTGCAAGAGATTTTCACGATGAGACTTTGCCAAAGGACTCTAGCAAGGAAGCACACTTTTGCTCAATGTGTGGTCCAAAGTTTTGCTCAATGAAGATTACTCAAGAAGTCCGTGAGTACGCAGCCCAAAAAGGACTTAGTGAGGAGGCAGCATTGAGTGAAGGGATGTCCCTTAAATCTAATGAGTTTAAGGCGGCTGGCGGGGAAATATATATCCCAATAAAAACTGACCACTCAAGGCCCTGATTCGCAGTAGCGTTCTTACACCCTAATTGGCTTATTTGGACTTTGTTTAAGGTTAATTGGGCGATATACCCCCCTTTTTATGTATTAAATGAATAAAAAAGGGGGTATTGGGTTGCTAAAAAACTAATTTACAGGCATAGTACGCTCTTCGATATTCAAGTCGTGTAGTTGTTGTTCGGTTGACTTCTGCCGGGACCTCAGATAAATTATTTATCTTCACTGATCTGGTCTTGGTTTTATCCCTCTCATCATTCCCGCCCTCTTGAGCTTCGCCCGAGGGGGGCAGGTTTTTTCTTTTACCCCCCATTTAATTCAAACACTAAGGGTGTCTGGCATGAGTTTTTTTAAAAGCTCTTGTCTAATTAACTTAGTTGAGTGAAGTTTTGTTAAGTATGGTTAGAACATATAAGTTGTTCTAACCCAAAGGATAAGGGTTATGGCCAAAGAAGAGATGTTAGAGATGAATGGAGTGGTGCACGAAGTATTACCTGACTCTAGGTATAGGGTCACACTAGACAATGGTCATGAACTCATCGCATATACAGCAGGTAAGATGAGAATGCACCATATAAGAATTTTGGCAGGAGATAAAGTTACTCTTGAGCTATCACCCTATGACATGACAAAAGGGCGAATTACGTTCCGCCATATTGCAGGTAAAGGTCCCTCTTCAGGCGCACCCAGAAGAAAGACTTACTGATGATTGATCCCCCTGTAGATCAGGTGGGTTACAAAATTAAATTTGAGAGTGTTGAAATTGATGGGGGCAAGACTCTTGAGATCAGGTCACTTTTAGACCGGATGCAATTCTCCGACGATGAGGGTATTGCACTAGAGCTTGGTATATCCTCAGCACAGTGGCCCCTTTTTGGGCTCGTCTGGCCGTCTGAGCAAAAGCTAGCCAACTTAATGCAAAAGTGGGCTTTGCCCAGTGGTCCTATTCTTGAGATTGGCTGTGGTCTTGCACTTGCAAGTATGGTGATACACCGCCGACTTGGTGATATTACAGCTAGTGACTGTCATCCACTCACAGAAGCTTTTTTAAAACAAAACCTGATATTGAATAAACTACCAGTCATGAAATACAGCACTGGACATTGGTTTAGAGAGAATCCAGGACTTGGAAAATTCTCCCTTATCATCGGTAGTGATGTTTTGTATGACCGAATGTATCCCTTACAACTAGCCAAGTTTATACAACTACATGCTCTACCCAGTGCTCAGGTTTTGATCATCGATCCAAACCGTGGAAATAGCTCCGAGTTCTGTAAAGTGATGAAAAACAACGGTTTCGATTTAACCAAAACTATGTTGCTTGGCCCTTTATTTGATTACAGCCCCTACCGAGGTAGGCTGCTTAATTTTGTTAGAGATGCGTGATTAATTAATGACTTATCAAAAGCTTGGATTGATATTTAGCTTTTGCATAGCAAGCGTATTATTTTCATAAGAGTCAGCTAAAACCCAGCCCTGTGTGAGCATACGGGTCATGAATTGTTTGTTATACAAAAAAGACATGATGATTTGAAAAAAACCAAATGTAAAAAAAGTAAGAACGAGATGGAAAATGCCTATTGAGATTTCACCTCTATAAACTGGCACAAACCACCCAAAGATTAGGTATGTCCAAGACCAACCGATATAGCCATTTTTAATGATCCCTGAGGATGGGTGTTGGATAAGGATACGCTTTTGTAGACCTATGAGCGTGAATCCAAAAACAAATGGCGTCAAAATAATTGCCAATACAACCCAGTTCCAAAAAGAGAATGTGTAGTCGTCCATATTTGTAAATTCCTTTGTCCAATTATAACTTTTTGAAAAAGAATTAACATGCTATCCGCTTAATCTGTGGGTTTTCAAGTAGCTATTGATGACGCTACTTAAGCTATAAATGACGCATTGAAGCTTTAAAAAGTTTGGGACATTCTCAATGCCAAAAATTTCTGCCTCCTCAGCATTATCTAGATTTAGAGTTCTTGATTTATCTCGCGTAAGAGCAGGGCCAGCCTGTGTTCGTCAGTTAGCTGATTTTGGCGCCGACGTCATCAAAATTGAAAATGTCAACCCTGAGGATTTGGCAGGACCAAGAGAGGGGCCAGATTTTCAAAATCTGCACCGCAATAAACGCTCGATGACCCTGAATTTGAAATCCAAGGAGGGCTTGCAGGTTTTTATGGATTTAGTTAAAACTGCCGATGTAGTCGTTGAGAACTACAGACCTGATGTAAAGTTTAGACTTGGGATTGACTATGAGTCATTAAGGGCTGTTAATCCTCGAATAATTCTGACAAGTATCTCCGGCTTTGGCCAAGACGGTCCATATGAACGTCGACCAGGCTTTGATCAGTTAGCACAGGGACTATGTGGCTTGATGTCAGTTACTGGAAACGAGTCTGATGGTCCAATGAGGGTTGGTGCGGCTGTTGCCGATGTGGCCGCAGGTTTTTTGGCGGCCATGGGTGTGTTAACAGCACTCTTAGAGCGTGAGGTTAGTGGGCAAGGTCAATGGGTCCAGTCTAATTTGTTGCAGGCTGGCTTAGCATTGCTTGACTTTCAGGCCGCTCGGTACACCATCGCAGGTGAGGTTGCCAAACAAATGGGAAATGATCATCCTACATTTATGCCCACCTCCGCCTATAAAACCTCTGATGGATATATCAATATTGCAGTTTCAGGATTGGGAATGTGGGAGAAGTTTTGTGCATCTATAAGTAGGCCAGATTTGCTTAAAGATGAGGAGTTTCAAACGGGGCCAGGTAGGTCAAGGGGCAGAATTCGTTTGAACGCTGAAATCAACCGAACGGTAAGTACAAAAACAACCGCTGAATGGATGGCTATCCTACTTGACGATGATATTCCCTGCGGACCAATCTACTCAATGGACCAAGTTTTTGCAGACCCCCAAGTAAAACACCTCGGAGCCAGTGCGCCTGTCCACCATCCTGAGCTTGGTGAGATAAATTTGTTGAACCAGCCAGTCAAATTATCGCGAACACCCGCTAATTTAAAAATGGCTTCGCCGCTTAGAGGTGTGCATACACATGAAATACTGGAGGAATTGGGTCTGTCTCAAACCACAATTGATCGCTTCGTGGCTGAAGGTATAGTTTAATTTTTTTCAATCAACCGTAAAGTAAATATGTCTCAAGTTATTACTGAAAAAAAAGGTGCCGTTGGGCACGTCATTCTCTCAAATGTTGCAAAAATGAATGCCATGACCATGCAAATGTGGCAGGCTGTTCCCTTAGCCCTTCAAACCTTTGATAAAGATCCAGAGATCAGAGTGATCGTTATATCTGGTGATGGGGACAAGGCCTTTATATCAGGAGCAGATATTTCACAATTTGATCAGCTAAGAGGAACTGAGGACGCTCAGGCGCAATACAACGCGGCTGTAAACGCCGCTTATATGGCACCAATTCTTTGCTCAAAACCAGTCGTCGCAAGTATCCGTGGCTATTGTTTCGGGGGTGGACTGGGATTTGCCGCTTCCTGTGATGTGCGTATTTGCGCAGAAGATGCTCAGTTTAGGATGCCAGCTGCAAGATTGGGGCTCGGGTATGATCCTAAAGGGGTTAAGAGATTCATGGATATTTTGGGTGCTGCCAACACAGCTGATATCTTTTATTCAGCTAGGCGGTTTGATGCAAAAGACGCACTTCGAATGGGCTTTGTTAGCCAGGTTCATTCGGTAGATGACTTGCCAGTCAAAACTCAAGAATATGTGCAACTCATTTCAGAAAATGCTCCTTTAACCATGGCTGCAGCGAAATTTGCAATAAGACAAGGCCTTATGGATGAATCAGAAAAAGATTTAGACCATGCAAAACAAATGGTCAGGGATTGTTTCTCAAGTGAAGATTACAAAGAGGGGCGCAAAGCATTTGCTGAAAAAAGGCTCCCTAACTTTAGAGGGGTTTGAGAAAATGATGAGAAATATCAAAAGTAAATTTGCTGTTTTCCCAAATTTTTATTTCTTTTTTATCTCACTTTTGTGTATTTCTCTAAGTACTCAGTGTGCATTTGCTCAAGCAAATTTCCCAGACAAGCCCATCAAATTAATTGTTGGCTACCCACCGGGGGGGTCAGGGGACTTTGTCACACGGGTCACAGCAGATGAGCTAGGAAAAGAGCTTGGTGTGGCAGTGCTTGTTGACAATAAACCTGGGGCAGGGGGATCTATAGCAGCCGAGTTGGTGGCAAAATCTCCTGCAGACGGGTATACATTGGCTGTTCTTGGTCCACACGCCTTAATTAAAGCATTGTTCCCAAAGTTGTCGTTTGATCCTGACAAGGATTTGATTTCTATATCCAATTTGGCAACTGGATCCATGATTATTTGCGTGAATCCCAAAACTCCATTTAAAACACTTAAGGATTTGATCGATTTTGCTAAGTCACATCCCCAACAGTTATTTAGCGCAGCGTCTGGTAACGGATCAACACCCCACTTAGCAGCAGCACTTTTTGAATCAACTGCTGGTGTTAAATTCACTACAATCCAGTTCAAAGGGGGAGGTGCTGCGGCTCAGTCAACCATGTCAGGTGATACTCAGGTGATGTTTGCAACCCCACCAACGGTTATGGGATTTATCAAATCCGGGATGCTCAGGCCCTTGTCGGTCACTACAGCCAAACCTTCCTCCTCTGTCCCTGGAATACCAGGAGCCCTTGAAAGTGGCTTGGTTGGTTACGACACTAATTTTTCTTTTGGCTTATATGCCCCCAAAGGTACCCCCCCAGAAATCATTAAAAAAGTATTTGAAGCATTAAGTAAAGGACTTCAACACCCAGGGATTAAGGAGCGTTTTGCGTTTCAGGGTATGGATGTGAGCACCTCGAAATCTCCAGAATCTTTTGATAATGAGTTGAGAGCAGATGCACCTAATATATACAAAGCCGTCAAAGAATCTGGGGCTAGAGTTGAGTAATAATCAATTTTGAATTGGCTTAGATAAAAAATTCATTTAATTGCTGATTTTGTAAACTTACTTTAAATTTTAAAATACCATTCTTCCACTGGCATACATAGTCATACACAGCACAGGATCAGCGAGAAAGTGCAGGAAAATGATTGTCCTGCAGTTACACTCTAAAAATTGAATAAACACAAACTTATAAAACCATGCAAAATATAAAAAACACCCCCATAGGATTAATCGGACTTGGCGCGATGGGTAAAGGCATGGCCGAGTCACTTAGAAATGCAGGATACCTGGTGTATGTTTATGATGTAAGACCAGAGGTATCAGCTGAGTTTGCTGCTGCCGGCGGTGTCGCTTGCACAAGTCCTGCTGAAGTAGCTAAGCATTGTCAAACGGTCATAAGCGTGGTGGTGAATGCTGAGCAAACTGAGCAAGTGCTCTTTGGCTTAGGAGGTACATCCGTTGCGCATGATCAGACCGACCCCAATGCAGCAGCATTTTCAATGAAAAAGGGCAGTGTCTTTGTGATGTGCTCTACGGTCAATCCAGCTTGGTCAGTATCGCTTGAGAAAAAACTCAGTGACATGGGTATCTTTTATCTAGATGCCCCCATATCGGGGGGGGCTGCCAAAGCAAAAAGTGGGCAAATTACTATGATGACCTCAGGCTCTGAGGAGGCGTACTTGGTCTGTGAGCATGCATTGAATTCGATGAGCGCTAAGGTTTATAAGTTGGGAGATAAGGCCGGCGCTGGTAGTAAGGTTAAAGTGATCAACCAACTGTTAGCGGGTGTGCATATCGCTGCAGCTGCTGAAGCTATGGCATTAGGGATCAGGGAGGGTGTAAATCCTGAGTCCTTGTATGAGGTGATAACTCATAGCGCCGGAAATAGTTGGATGTTTGAAAACAGGATGCCGCACGTTATCAATGCTGATTACACCCCACTTTCTGCAGTTGATATTTTCGTAAAAGATCTCGGTCTTGTTCTTGATATGGCTAGATCCACTAAGTTTCCTTTGCCCTTATCGAGTACCGCACATCAAATGTTCATGCAAGCATCTAGCGCCGGATTTGCTAAGGAAGATGATAGTGCGGTGATTAAGATTTTCCCTGGAATTGAACTGCCCAAACCCCAGCAGAAGAAATAAAGATATGGACAAAATATTATTAGGCTGTATTGCAGATGATTTTACGGGTGGTACTGATTTAGCCAACAACTTAGTGCGCAGTGGGATGCGAACGGTTCAAACTGTAGGTGTACCTAAGAATTTTGAGCTCTCCAATGTGGATGCAGTTGTTGTTGCACTGAAATCCAGAACAATTGATCCAAAAGATGCAATCGGTCAATCTCTAGAGGCATTAAAGTGGTTAAAGTCTCAAGGTGCAAAGCAAATCTATTTCAAATACTGCTCTACATTTGACAGCACAGCAAAAGGCAATATTGGTCCTGTTACAGAAGCTTTGATGAAAGAATTGGGCACAGACTTTACTGTAGTGACTCCCGCATTTCCAGATAACGGGCGGACTATTTTTAAAGGTCATCTTTTTGTCGGAGACTTACTTTTATCAGACTCCTCAATGCGTCATCACCCTTTAACCCCGATGACAGAATCAAATTTAGTTAAGGTCATGCAGTCGCAGTACCCAGGCAAGGTTGGGTTGATTGATTACAAAGTTATACAAAAAGGTGAGTCTGCAATTTCAAGTAAAGTCCAAGCTTTAAAAAGTGATGGAATAAGTGCCGCAGTTGTTGACTCCTTGTCAAACGAGGATTTAATGGTACTTGGGCGTGCGGTAAAAGATTTATCTTTAGTGACTGCAGGCTCGGGTCTTGCAATTGGACTAGCTCAAAATTTCGGTCTTGAACCCAATGAATCAACTATAAAATTGCCAGGCGCTGTAGGTTTTAGAGCAATTTTATCTGGTAGCTGCTCGGAGATGACACTCAAACAAGTCAATCACTTTCAAAAGCTTGGGTTTCCTTGCTTTCAGATTGATCCAATAAAGTTATCAAAAAACTCAGATCACATTGGTGAAGCCATAAAATGGGCCAAGGATCAATTCTCGAGCTCTTTGGGCCCAATACTGATTTACTCCACATCTAATCCCCAAGAAGTCGCCAGTATCCAAAGCAAATTGTCAGTACAAGTTGCCGGTGAAACGGTAGAAAATGCAATGGCTCAACTTGCAAAAGAATTAGTAACCCTCGGAGTCGGGCAGTTATTAGTTGCTGGGGGAGAGACATCGGGTAAATGCATTCAGTCCCTCAATATCTCTCATCTGCAAATTGGTCCTCAAATTGATCCTGGTGTTCCTTGGTGTTATGCTTACACAGAACATGTGGAGGGTACAGTCTCGGGGGGAAAACAGTTAGCAGGACTTCATGTTGCTTTAAAGTCGGGAAATTTTGGTCGTGAGGATTTTTTCAGTTCAGCTTGGAAGTTAATTGAAAATTAGAAATCAGAGATTTTTTTAAGATGAATGAAAATTTGTGAGGTGTGGCTTGTGCTCAAGGAAGT
>Ga0208106_1000521_pt1 | contig 12787 bp, 4 predicted proteins | sample CryBogCBE25Jul08_FD_184577 | JGI IMG/M metagenome (GOLD analysis project Ga0208106, IMG submission 184577) | Freshwater microbial communities from Crystal Bog, Wisconsin, USA - CBE25Jul08 (SPAdes) | ecosystem: Environmental > Aquatic > Freshwater > Lake | place: Crystal Bog, Wisconsin, USA...
CTTAAAGATACATTGGGGATTTAATATATGGCAAATAATGGACAAAATAACAGCGGGCCATCGTTGTTTACTACATTATTTGGAAATGTTGGATCATCAAACGGTGCTAACAGAATTTCAATACCAAGTAACGCTTCGACACTAAATCCTAGTTCTGGATTTAACACAAATCCTAATGCTCAATCTAATTTTAGACAATCAGAGATTAAAGCACAGAATGCCGAAGGACGATTAACTACTCCTGCAGTTCCTAAAAAAAGCGGACCACCAGTAAGTAAAGATAGTAATATAACACGGGATACTTTAGAAGTAGTAGAAGTAACAGCTAAACGTCCGTCAAATAACGATTCTACATTAAACAAACCGCAAATTGAATCAAATGTATTAAATGGTTATAGGTCTTATACTTATAATTTTAAACTAGCCGGATTACCTGCGTCAGCGTTAGATAACCCAACACCAGAAAATTTTGAAAATGTTTCAAACAATTATGTTATTTTAAATTCCGCAGGTAAGGGCAATTCAAAAATAACATTGCCTAGTGGCCCAAGCCAAGCTCAACTAGATGCTAACAACTTAACACAAAATTATACAGAAGATCCGCAAGCAGTCATTCAATCGCAACAAAATATTGAATTCTTAAAAGCCGCTCCTGACATAGTAGATGGGTTTAATAAAAATAGTCCTGGTAGATTTGACATGTTCATCGATGATGTTCATTTTGACACATTGTTGGCATTTACTGGCGAATCAAATGTAACTTTACCGCAAACAATTAGTTTTGATGTTTATGAGCCGTACAGCATTAATGGATTTTTAGAAGCATTACAGGCTGCTTCAGTAGCATGTGGATATGTAAATTATACCCAATCATCCTTTGTGTTAAAAATATGGTTTAGCGGATATCCTGACAGTGCCGGAACTCCAGATCCTGTTCTTGAAATTCCTGGTTCAACTCGCTATTTTATTGTTTCAATAAACGAAGTGGCCGTTGAGATCACAGAACGAGGTACAAAATATGCCTGTAAGGCTGTGCCATGGAACGAAAGAATATTTGGTGACATTGATAATTCTTTAAGACAATCTATTCAGGTTGTGGGTAAAAATGTTGGTGACATTTTGAATAATTTTATGTCATCGTTGCAAACACAAAGACAGGATGCGTATAAAAAAGCTACAACTACTCCTTTAGGCTACGACAAGTATTCTATAATATTCCCATCATTAAATCCTGATGGAACACTTGATTACAATATACCCAACAAAGATATTGTCGATGCTAACTTTGCCATTAATTTAAAAGAAAATAAAATTTTTAAATTTATCGATGCAAGTGATCCTACAGCGAATCCCGGAGCATATAAGGTTTTAAATTCAGCAATATCGGCAGCAGATAAATCAACCGCCAAAACAGAAGCTACTGGGGAGAGTGTTGTGACGTTTGGCGATCAGGCTAACATTCATGAGTGTATAGCCTCAGTAATAGTCGATAGCGAATTTGTAAGAAAAATAGTATCATCGATAGGTAACGGTGAAAATCCAGATGAATACGGGATGGTGACATATTTTTCAATAAGAGTTGAAGTTACCAATCAAACAATAATTGATGATCAATCTCAACGACCGTTTCGAAATATAACATACATTGTAGCTCCGTTCAAGGTACCTTATACACAGGTACCTGGATATTCTATGGATGTTATTGATTATGATAAACTATCACCAATTGCTCTTAGACAATATAACTATATCTATTCAGGTAAAAATATTGACGTTTTAAATTTTAAATTAGATTTTAAAAATTTATACTATGAAGCCATGGCCAATAACATGGCTAATAGCGATATTGTTGCTTCTAGATTTGCCGCCACTAAGAAAAATATTAACAATCGAACAAACGATACAGAACCTATTTCTAGAAATTTATATGAAAGTACACCTACTAAAGGTCGAGATCCCAAGGCAGATTTAACATCGAACCTTAATCAAGGAAGACCAACAGCAGGCCAACCATATCAGGATGCTTATTGGGTAATGGCTAGAATGATGCACAATGCGGTTATAAATGCTAATTCCAGTATGGTTAAAGGTAATTTAGAAATTATTGGAGATCCTTTCTACATGGCCACTGGTGGTATAGGCAATACACGACCACAAACAGTATCTCGTGGATTGAATATTGATGGTAGCATTGATCAAAATGTTGGTGTATCTCTTATCATAGTCAATTTCAATAACCCTGTAGATGTACAACCGTTATCCAAGGGTGGTTTATTAGAGTTTGATACTAGACAAGTAGGTTTTAGCGGTATCTATCTTGTTAACAAAGTTAAAAGTTCTTTTAGAGACGGGGTGTTCAAACAAACATTAGAAATTACAAGAATGCCTCAAACTGATAAATCTAATGTCAACACTGCTATGGCTACTGGAATTGATAGCAAAACTGATAAACCTAATCCAGTGGACACCGTGTCTCAAGATCAACAAACAACAAATGCTAATGTACTGGCAGCAATAACTAGGCCTGGTGCTGTTACCTAATAAAGGAAAAGAATAAATGGCTGAATTTCGTAAAACGCCAATTAATAGAAGAACATTAAGTAATCCTCCTGGGCCGGGGCCGTTCCTTGCCCAAGTCACTAATCATTTAGATTCTAGTTTTATGGGAGGGTTAGAAGTTGTTTTAATTAATGACGTTCCTAGTAGCACAAAATTACAGGCCAATACCTATCCAGTAAAATACCTGAGTCCATTTTACGGTATAACTGCGCCTGAATTCCAAGGCAATAATGCTGCTAACTTCAATGATTCGCAAAAAAGCTATGGTATGTGGATGGTGCCGCCCGATGTAGGCACCATAGTCATGGTTATTTTTGTTAATGGTCATAGAAATCAAGGATATTGGATAGGATGTGTTCCGGATACCTTCCAAAATTTTATGGTTCCTGGTATCGCATCTACTTCAACGGCATTAGTAACTCCAGCACAAAAAGAAAAATATGGTAATGTAGCTTCATTGCCTGTTGCTGAATTCAACACTAATGTTGCTAGTAAAGATAATCCAATTACTTCTAAAATTGATGCTATACGTAAACCGGTTCACCCATTTGCTGATAGGTTGTGGGCGCAGGGTTTATTGGCAGATAATATTCGTGGAGTCACATCAAGCAGTGCTAGAAGAGAAATACCCAGCCAAGTATTTGGTATTAGTACGCCAGGCCCGATCGATACCAGTAACGGCGCCCAGAAAGGCAACATTGGTTATGGCGCTGGAACATCTGCGTTTGTTAGTAGATTGGGTGGTTCTACATTTGTAATGGATGATGGTGATGTTGACGGAAATAACGAACTGGTGAGAATCCGTACACGAACTGGACATCAAATTTTATTACACAATTCTGAAAATTTAATTTATATTGCCAATGCCGAGGGCACTGCTTGGATAGAAATGACGGCTTTAGGTAAAATTGATGTGTATGCGGCTGATTCTATATCATTACATACACAGGGCGACTTTAATTTCCGTGCTGATCGTGATTTTAATCTGGAAGCAGGTCGTAATTTTAATATAAATGTTGCTTCTAGCACACCTGGATCTGCTGGCGGCAACCTAAATATTAACGCACAAAATCATTTGAACTTATATAGTTCAGGCGCCAATTTAGATATACAAGGTAATTTAAGCCTAAATGTAAATGCTGATGTAAACATATTAGCAACTGGTGCTATAAGTCAGTCATCAGGAAAACAATTTAGTATTAATTCTAATGGTGTGTTAGCCTTGGCTGCTACTAATGATGTTTCTATAGGCAGCGAATCTATAACAATGGGTGCTCCTACGATAAATCAATTACCATCTAAGTCTAGTGCCACCGCCCCGACATCGCCAACAATAACTACTCCAACTGTAATTTCTCAATGGCAAGTGCCAGTTACAGATGTATCAGCAGGCTGGGCAAATCGATATCAATCTTCGACACCGCTATCTACTATTATGCAACGTGTGCCAATGCATGAGCCTTGGTCACAACATGAATCTGCGGCAAATCAGTTTAACCTAAATTCGACTGATTCAATATTAGGTTCATCTAATTCTTCATTCTATGCTCCGGCAGCAGTAGGTACTGATCAAGGAACCCTTCAAGCAAACGCTAGTCCATGGGGCGCCGACGCAGCATTTCTAGATAAAGTAAAAGGTGTATGTGCTGAATTAGGATTTAAACCTATTGATTTATTGAGTGTGATGTACTATGAAAGTGCTGGATCTATGGACCCGGCCAAACCTAATGGATTGGGTTATTACGGATTAATACAGTTTGGCAATGATGCCGCTAAATCATTGGGCACTACTACTGCGTATCTAAGAACATTGACTCGTGTACAGCAACTAGATTATGTTAAACAATATTTTAACTATTGGGGCTGGCCATATGCTAAATTTGGAACAGCTACATTGGGGCAAATATATGCCACGGTATTTTTACCAGCAATTGCTCAAAAAATTGGGTTCGCTCCGGAGCAAGTTTTATGTAGTCGTACAGCATATCCGCAGTATTACCAACCCAATTCTCGAAGTTTTGACCCAACTAACACTGGACAAATAACAATCAATATGTTGTCTATTGCCGCAGGTTCTCGCACTCCGTCAGTACTTAAAATATTGTCAAACAACGGGTATGATGCTAATTTGAACAAAACTTAACTCCAATAAATAATACATTATGCCCTACAAGAATATCGTAATTACCAATGCCAATGTTGTTCAACAACAGGCTCCCCAACAGAGTCAATTCTATGTAGGGTTCAGTACAGTTAATCCGTCAAACACTAATAGTAAATTGTATGATTACGAGTTAATCAAACAGGACTTGATCAATAATTTCAATACACGACGTCGTGAACGTGTTATGAAACCCAGCTTTGGTAGTGCTATTTGGGGACTTTTGATGGAACCATTAACTGATCAAACAGCACAACTCATACAAAAAGACATCACTGATATTTGTAATAGTGATCCTAGAATTTCGCCAACCTTGATAAAAGTGTCAGAATATTCTGGCGGATACTTATTAGAATTAACTTTAGTGGTTAATGCTACTGATCAATCTATAAACATGTCGGTGGTTTTTGATCAAGAAGTTGGTCTAGTGGCTCAATAATATATGCGGTTTATTGCCGCAATAAATAAGGTATAGAAGAAAAATTATGACCATTCCAGCAACCAATTCGCAATATCTAGTCACAGAAGATTGGACCAAAATATACCAATCATTCCGTAATTCCGATTTTAAAAGTTATGATTTTGACACTATACGTCGAACAATGATACAATACCTTCAGGAAAATTTTCCTGAAGATTTTAATGATTATATTGATAGTAGCGAATACATTGCTCTTATTGACCTAATTGCTTATTTGGGTCAAAATTTAAGTTTCCGTATTGACTTAAATGCCCGTGAAAACTTTTTAGAAACTGCTCAACGTCGTGATAGCATTTTACAACTAGCACAGTTGATTAGTTATAGTCCTAGTCGTAATGTGCCTGCTAACGGTTTATTAAAAATCATGGCAATTTCTACAACAGACAATGTCATTGACGCTCATGGTAATAATTTGGCTAATAGCACTATCCTATGGAACGATTCAACAAACAGTAATTGGTACAGTCAATTCCTTAGTATTTTTAATTCCGCATTGAGTGGTGTATCAAGTTTTGGTAAACCATCTGATCAAAGTGTCATTAATGGTATTTTAACCCAGCAGTATGTAATTAACAGCTCCAACGCTGGTGTGCCAGTTTATAGTTTTACAGAAAATATCAACGGCACTTCAATGAATTTTGAAATTGTAAGTACTACATTTTCTGGCCAAACTTACCTTTATGAAGAACCCCCACGTCCTGGCAATCAATTTGCTTTAATTTATCAAAATGATAATCAAGGAAACTCCAGCGCAAATACTGGATTTTTCTGCCATTTTAAACAAGGCACAATGGGTATAAGCAATTTTGAAATTAGTAACCCTGTGGCTAATGAGATTATTGGTGTTAATATATCTAATATCAATAATAACGATGTATGGTTATGGCAGTTAAACACCAGCGGTACATATTCTAAATTATGGTCTAGAGTTGATTCTACATCTGGTAATAATGTTATATATAACAATTTAAACAATAACAATAGAACTTTTTATAGTGTAACATCCAGAGCAAACGATCAGATAGATTTAAATTTTGCTGACGGTAGCTTTGGGGATTTACCAAAAGGTCAGTTTGCTTTGTTCTATAGACAAAGTAATGGCTTGACATATTCTATTACTCCTATTCAAATGAGCGGAATTTCTGTGGAAATTCCATATATCAATGCTTCAGGCCAACAGCAAACATTGACATTGATTTTATCTTTACAATACACAGTTAATAATAGTGTTGGTACAGAATCTAATGCCAGTATCCGTCAAAACGCTCCTCAAACTTACTATACACAAAATCGTATGGTAACTGCTGAGGATTATAACATTGCCCCGTTAAACATCGGCAGTGAAATTCTTAAAGTTAAAAGTGTTGCCCGTGTTACCAGCGGTGTTAGCAAGTATTTTGACCTGAGTGATGTTAGCGGCAAATACAGTAGCACAAATATTTTTGCTGATGACGGAATCATCTACAAAGATTACAATACACAAAGTTTTGAATTTTCTTTTAATTCACAACATGATATCTATACAGCAATTAAATCACAGTTAGAGCCAACATTAGTGTTGCCCTCTATTTTGTCTTTATATTATGATCAGTATTATAGACCAGAACTCACACAAGTATGGACGCAAACAAATACATCTGCTGGCCAAAGCCAGGGTTATTTTATTGATTCAGTAACAAACTTGCCAGTGACTGTGGGCTCGTTCTCTAACAATAACTTATTGTATGTTGGCCCAGGGGCATTGATTAAGTTTGTTCCTCCAGCAGGAAAATATTTCTTACCTAACGGGACTGTTGTTTCTAGACAAACAAGCAAAACTGTAAATTATATTTGGGCATCTGTAGTACAGGTAGTTGGTGATGGATCTAATTATGGATTGGGTGCCTTGAGCACTGGTGTTGGCCCCATTACATTGAGTACGACAATTTCCAGCTCTGCGTTGCCAGTGGAAGTTATTCCTGCATTTGTTAACAATCTTTCACAAGGATTAGAATCAGAAATAGTTAACCTATGTACCTTACAAAGAACTTTTGGATTGAGTTTTGACCAAATTCAAAGAACATGGCAAGTAATTGATGATACTAACATCAATTTATACGGGTCTTTTAGTTTAGAATATCAAAATGATGTTACTAATTCCAATAAAGATGGTAGTTGGATTGTTGCGTTTTCATGGACTGGTATCAACTATAAAGTGTTGTACCGTAACTTAAATTACATTTTTGAAAGTAACGGACAAACTGGATTTTTTATTGATAACAACTCTATCAATTATGATTATACTACTGATACTGTAGTTAAAGATCAAATTAAGGTACTATCAATTAATTCCCTTAACACTACTACATCTATTGGATTGGGCGTAGATTATTCTTGGCAAATTGACGGTCAATTCGTACAAGCTGATGGATATGTAGAGCCGAGACAAGTTGAAGTTAGTTTCTACAATAGAAATAATTCAGGACAAATCGCTGATCCTGATGCTTTTGAAAATATTGTTCAACCCGCTAGTACAAATAGTATAACAGGTTATTTGGACAAATTTGTTTATTTCCAACTACAGTCTGACGGCGTTACCTACAACCTTGTTGATAGTGCTAATTTTGCTGCCTATCCCACTCCAACTGATGTCCCATCTAATGATTTAATCGATGGCGGATTATATTATTTTTACGATCCTTCTTACAATGTTGTGAACGTATACAGCACAGCATCGACTAGTTTTGTGTATGATACTGCGGCAGCTTCATATGTTGCTTATCCTGGAAGAGATGGTTTAAAATTCCAGTATACACATAACACAAGTCAAAATACTAGAATTGATCCAAGTAAGAGCAACATTATTGATGTTTACTTATTGACTAGTGATTACGATACTGCTTTTAGGAATTGGGTATCAGGCGGCGCAGTTGGCAGTGCTCCACTACCACAAACCAGCGCAGCATTAGAAGATAATTATTCTGCCAGTTTGGAACCTATTAAAACTATCAGTGATGAAATTGTTTATCAACCTGTGAAATACAAAGTATTATTTGGTCCAAGTGCTGACTCAAGTCTACAGGCAATTTTTAAGGCAGTTCAAAGTCCTACAAGTACATTGAGCAGCAATGACATTAAATCACAAATCTTAATAGCAATAAACAAATTTTTTGCTTTAGAAAATTGGGACTTTGGTCAAAGTTTTTATTTTAGCGAATTGTCTACTTATGTGATGAATTTATTATCACCTGATATTACTAATTTTGTTGTAGTACCTGCTAACCCTAATAGCAATTTTGGTAGTTTTTATGAAGTTGCTTGTCAAAGCAATGAGATTTTTATAAGTAGCGCCGTGGCATCAAATATACAGGTAATTTCAGCAATTACAGCGGCACAATTGAATACAACAAACATTGTTACACAAAGTGGAATTTAAGATGGCAAGTACAAGCACAGTCCAATCAATTAATTTTTTACCTAGCTATCTACAAACAGATAAGAACACAAAATTCTTATCTAGTACACTTGACCAACTAATACAACCTGCTCAATTAGAACGAATTGACGGATTCATTGGTAGTAAAATAACACCAACTTATTCATCATCTGACAATTATATTTCAGAAGGTTCTAATTTACGTGATGCCTATGCGTTAAATCCAGCATTAGTGGTTAGCGATATTAACAGCACTGTTCAAGATGTTGTAGCATTAGACGACTTAATTAATGAAATTGCTGTTAAAGGCGGTATTAATAATAATCTAGATCGTTTATTACGCAGTGATTTTTATTCCTATGATCCACACATTGATTGGGACAAATTAATCAACTACCAAGAATATTATTGGTTAGTGTCTGGTCCAGCACCTATCTTGATTACTAATGATTCCATCACAGTTGAAACTGATGTTATTGGACAACCAACATTTACTACCATGATTGGCACAGCAACTGTGACTTTGTCTAATGGTATGATTGTTGGGTTTAGCGGTGCCAATGTTAGTGACACATACGTAGACAAATATTATTTTGTTGAAGGTGTTGGCAATTCTATTGTGTTGCTTAATTATCGAGACTTTTTAAATGCTGGCAGCATCTCATCAATTTTTAATGAAACTTTTGATGGTGACAATTTTGATAGTTACCCTTTTGACAGTGGAACTTCTTTACCTATTACACCTGACTATATCACAATCAATCGTGCTAGTCGAGATTTAAATCCATGGACACGCTACAATCGTTGGGTCCACGTAGATGTTATTACTGCTACTGCTGAAGCGTTAGGGCAACAGCCTGTGTACCCTTCTTCACAAAGAGCAACACGACCAATTATTGAATTTAAGCCCAATTTAAAGTTATACAATTTTGGTAAAACTGCTGTAAACAATGTTGATTACATTGATAATGTTACTACTGATGCATTTAAAACAGTTGAAGGTACTGCGGGATTTTATGTTGATGTTAACCCAAACAGCCCAGTACAATTAGAGCACGGTAACCGTGTTATTTTCAATGCCGATACTGACCCGTTAGTTCGTGGTAAAATTTGGGAAGTTAGATTTGATCTGTTAGGAAACAAACTTAAATTAGGTTTATTTCCAACTGATGATCATACTCCATCAGAATTCGCCAGCGTAAGTATTGTTAAAGGTTACAAATATGCCAACTCTAGTTGGTGGTTTAATGGTACAGAATGGGTATATGCTCAACAACATACTAAAGTAAATCAACCTCCATTGTTTGATCTATTTGATGATCAAGGTCACAGTTACGCTGACAGAACTTATTATAATAGTAATTTTAAAGGTAATCAAATTTTTGGTTATAGTGTTGGTACCGGAACAGTAGATCCTGTGTTAGGTTTCTCAGTAAATTATAAAAAAATTGATAGCATTGGCAGTTACTTGTTTGAAAATTATTTTACAAATGATTCCATTCTTGTATCTGAAGGTCCAACAACAATATCAGTATCAACGGCAATTACCTATTGCCAATTTGATGATATGTTTGTTAATGTTTGGGATCAACAAAGTGGATATAAAATACCTGTTCTACAGTTTCAAACAACTATTGAGTCAACATCCACACTGGCAGTCACTGCTATAGACAATCCTACAACTATTGATTTTGACCTAAAAGTTTATGTTAATAATATCTATACAACAGCCTATACAACTACTAGCACAAATACAGGATATTATGTAAATTTTGATAATACATTGGCCGCAGGCACTCCAATATTGTTTAAGATTTATTCAACTGCGCCTAACAATGTAAATGGGTATTATGAAGCCCCACTAGGATTAACCAACAACCCATTAAACAGCAATATGCCTTCACTGACTTTGACTGATCTAGAAGATCATTCATTGTCCATGATCAATAATGCTACTGCTTTTATGGGAAGTTTCCCAGGTGATAGTAATTTACGAGACTTAAATGGTATAGAAAAATATGGTCGACAATTAATATCAAATGCTAATCCAATAGCATTTGCTCAATTGTTTATTGGTAAAAAGGAACACAGCGTAGTAGATGCTATTACTAAAGTTGCTGATCAATATAATCAATTTAAATTAGGATTCCTGCGTCAACTTGTATTACTAAACAATCAAACAGATCCAGTAGGCGCTGTTGATCAAATATTGGCCACAATGAATTTGGATAAAAATTCGTTAAGTCCTTATTATTTGTCAGACATGGCTCCTTATGGAACTGATGTTGTTTCTCGTAGTTGGACAGTTACTAGTTCAAGAAATGTATCATATCCTATTACATTAAATTATAATCCTACTGTATTAAGTTTAACTGGTGTATTAGTTTATTTGAACGGTACTCAACTGACTATTAATACTGATTATGAGTTTGATACAGTTGATTCTAGAATTGTAATATTGACGCCATTACAAGTCGGCGACGTATTATTAGTAAAACAATATTCAGATACTTCTGGAAGTTACATTCCGCCTACTCCTACTAAACTGGGCCTATATCCTAAATTGATTCCATCAATTTATACTGATGACACTTATGTAACTCCTACCCAAGTAATACAAGGTCATGATGGTAGCGTTATGGTTGCCTACGGTGATTTCCGTGATGCTATTATTTTAGAATTAGAAACACGTATCTATAACAATATTAAAACCCAATACAGATCAGAATTGTTTAATATTGATTCTGTATTACCTGGTGCTTTTAAGACTACTGAGTATTCTTTGAATGAAATCAATGACATTTTAAGAATTGATTTTGCCAAATGGTCTGGAATTTATGGTATTGATTATGCTACAAATTCTACATATAACCAAGATGAAACATTTACCTATAACTATACAGGTGCTTATATACCTGCATTAGATATTGCTGTAAATGGATCTTGGAGAGCCATTTACAAGTACCTATATGGTACCGATAGACCACATACTGCTCCATGGGAAATGCTAGGATTTAGCGAACAGCCAAGTTGGTGGGAAAGCACTTATGGCCCAGCTCCATATACATCTGGTAATTTAGTATTGTGGGAAGACATTGCTGCCGGCAATATCAATGGAAGCATAAATCTAACCTATGCTCGACCAGGTCTGCTGAATATTATTCCTGTAGATGATGGCGGAAATTTAATTGATCCAACAACCATATTAACAAATTATACACCAGCAAATCAAATTGCTGATTGGCAATTTGGTGATCAAGGTCCTGGTGAAACAGTCTGGCGTCGAAGTAGTTATTGGCCATTTGCTGTACAACGTTTATTGGCATTGACTAAACCTGTTACATATTCTTCTTATATGTACGATGTTAGCAGAATGAATTTAAACATTGCTGGACAATGGACTTATGGTTCTAATAAGACCTTCTTAAATGTTCAAGATATTGTCATTCAAGGTAACAATAATGCGTTGACTGCTGGCTATAGCGTGTATGTCAGCGAAATTGGTCGTCAACGAACACAAAATTATATTGATGAATTGTTATCGGATATTACATATTTGAATTATAATCTATTCCACAAAGTTGGTGGATTCGTAAGTCAAGATACATTACAAATTACAATTGATGCTGTTGATCCTACCAGTCCTGGACCAGGCGCATTGTTGACTAAACAAGATTATTCTTTAATTTTAAACACCAGCAATCCTGTACAATCGATCAGCATATCTGGATTGATCATACAGAAGCTCAATGGAAATTTTGTTGTTAAAGGTTATGATAATGCCAAGCCGTATTTTAACACATACAAGATTATTAGAAATTCTAATACTCCTACTTTAACAGTGGGAGGAGTATCCGCATCATATGTAGTATGGTCAGGGTCTACTACTGGCGGACAAACTGGGTTGAGCGCAACACAGACTACTACTGCTGAATCTGCTCCAACATCTATATTCTACCAAAAAGGACAAATTGTTCAGTACGGAAGTTCTTTTTACAGAGTTCAGGTAGCACACCAAGCTGAGTCTACATTTAATCCTGCTTACTATCAAGTATTATCAGCATTACCAATTACTGGCGGCGCCACTGTACAAATAGCCGCATCCTATGACAAGAGTGCTGTAGTATCTATTCCTTATGGAACTGCGTTTACCACAGTACAAGAAGTATAT
>Ga0208106_1000522_pt1 | contig 12784 bp, 17 predicted proteins | sample CryBogCBE25Jul08_FD_184577 | JGI IMG/M metagenome (GOLD analysis project Ga0208106, IMG submission 184577) | Freshwater microbial communities from Crystal Bog, Wisconsin, USA - CBE25Jul08 (SPAdes) | ecosystem: Environmental > Aquatic > Freshwater > Lake | place: Crystal Bog, Wisconsin, USA...
ACATTTAATAATACAGTTGCTTCTCTAATATTATCTTCTGAAGTTGTAAATACAGGTCTAATTGTATATATTTGATTTGTTGCACCTGTAGGAACAATTCCGCTAGAAATATAAACAGAAATTACTTTACCAATAGCAGCCGTTGTTCCATCTGAAAATGAAACTGGAGTAGAGTTAATTGCAGGGGCGGTAAAAACCAATCCAGTTTGGTCTGAAGTAATAGAAGTTACAAACGTAATAATTTCATTTGTGTCTAAAAGATTTGTGCAATCTATATCAAACCAAATATTTTCAGAGGTTCTTTTTTGTAAAATATATGTATTAGTCATTTGCGTGCCAATAATCCCGTCTAGGTAAAACGTGCCAAATCTTTTCAGATGTATTAAATATTGGCTTGCAATAATAAACATCTATTGCATTGCCGTTTTCTATTATAGCAATATAAACATAAACTTTTTCTGATTGAGTATCTTGTGCGTTACCTGATTCAGATATATTAACAGGAGCAATTACAGCTTTTGACAAGAAATCTTGTGCGTTTCCTGCTTCAACAACAGAAACATTTGCTCTCATATTTTCCGTTACTGTATCTAACGCATTACCATTTTCTGCAACAGAAGCATAACCAATTAATTGTTGTGAAACAGTATCACTTGCCAAGCCTGATTCAATAATGCTTAATAAAGCAGACATTGCTTCTAATTGAATGTCTTGTGCATTGCCAGCTTCAGATATAACACAATAAGCCGTTAATGTTTGAAATACATTATCTTGAGCATTACCAGCTTCAGAAATTGTTGTAGGCGCACTTAATGATTCTGATTGTGTATCTAAAGCATTACCTACTTCAGAAATATTAGCAGGTGCAGACATTGATTCAGATTGCGTATCTGTAGCACTTCCTAATTCTGTTATTACAGAATTTGTTGCCATTGATTCATTTTGTAAATCGGATGCACTTCCAGCTTCCGTAATTCCTTCAAAATAAAGTGCGCTAGTCATCCATCCCGTTACGTTACTTACAATAGTATTACCTTGATTTGAAGGTGCATACCATGTGCCACCAGTTGCATTGTTATCTTGTAAAGAAGTATATGTAACTGTATTTACAACACCAGTTGGGCTGGTTATGATAGCTTGAGTACCTGCTACAGTGCTATTAATAGTAACTAAGTTACCTGCTGTGCCGTTGACGTTAAAGTTAGTTACTTTAGTATTGGTGCTAGTACCAAATGTAATTGTAGTAGGACTAACAGTATTACTAATAGTATTAAATGTGTTTGAGCTGCTAATCGTTAAAGCATTACTGCTAGATTGCGTTAAGTTATTAAATGTAAGTCCACCACCATTAAATGTGCCAATACCACTTCCGTTAAATACAATCGTAGAAGTTGATGGGACAAGTGTCATACCTGTTGTAGTAGCCCCAGCCCAAACTGTACCTGTACCTGTTAAAGTCCATGTGCCTGAACCCATCTTTAATGTTCTAGTATTGGTATTAGATGAGTTAAACAATCCTGTAGATACGTTTTTACCATTAGCATCAAATGTGCCTGATGTAAAATTAAATGTATTTGCAGAACCAATTGTTAAATTGTCTTGAAGTTGAACTGTTTGTGTTCCATTGGGGACTAATCCGCTATTTATAGTTACCCCATTTGTAGTGATTGTTTGTGTTGTTGCAACATTTGAAGAAAAGAATATGCTATTTGCAACAGCAGTATATGTCATACCACTATTTAAAACTAAATTACGATATAAATATAAGTTGAATGCAACCCTTGTGAATGTTCCAGTGAACCCTGTAAAGTTTAAAGTTCCAAGATATACAGTTGCACTCGTGGCAACAATGTCAGAACCTGCGGTTACATAAATATCAGGTACGTTTGCTTCACTTGCACCAACACTACCAAATCCGATTGTTCTTGTTCCTGTAGAACCTGAATAGGTTAAATTAACTGTTGGCGTACCTGTATAAGTATAACCTGTAGCTGTTGTCATATTGAACACAGTGGCACCACTACCTGTTACAGTAATATTACCTGTTCCAAAAGCAATTGCACGAGTACTGGAGTTTGAAGAACTAAATAATCCTGTTGTTAATGAATAGTTACCTGCACCACCATTAGTTAAATCTAGCGTACCTGCATTAAGTGTATAAGTTAATGTAGAGCCTAATGTTAAGTTACCATTAAGTGCTAATGTTCCACCATTACCATTTTGATTTATGTTTTGTGGAAAAGAAACTCCAGCGGAAGTAATGGTAGCTGTTCCACTTTGTTTAAAAAATTGTAATGTGCCTGTGCCACTTACTGTAATTGCAGAACTTAAAGTGTAATCACCATATAAACCTGGACTTGTTGTTCCTGTTGCAAATGTAGCAGCATTAGTTCTAGAAGCAAAAGATAAAGCTGGTATTTGATAGTTAGCATTTAATGTAATAGTGTTGCCAGTTGTTAAGCCAGCATTATCAATAATAATAGTATCTTGAGCTAATGGAAAAGCCGTTGTTGTACCGCCAGTATTGCCTGATGATGTAGACCATACGGCACCGTTCCAGTTAGCAGATGCAGCAGAGTTCCAATAAACAGTTCTAGCAGCATCAAAAGTAATATTTGTATTGCCAAAACAGTTACCAATTCTAGTACCTGACCAAGTTGCAGCACCAGCACCAGTAATATCTCTAAAATCAATATCAGTCATTGCTGCTAATGTAGCAACCGAAATTGTGGCTGGACTACCTTGATTGACTGCAAATAAACCTAATCTTGCAACACCTGTTGTACCTGACCCTAAAGTCAAAGTTCCGTTTACTGTATTTGTTGCGGCTGAAGGAAATAAAACTTGTCCATACCCAGCAGCGGCACGGGCAGCAAAAGTTAAATTATTAAATGTATTTGCACCAGTAATTGTAACAGTACTAATAGCTGTGCTTGTAAACGATACGTTATAAAATGTAAGTCCTGCACCAGCAAAAGTAGGTGATGCGCTAGAACAATTAATTGTTGATGTGCCAGCATTGAATGTTAGATTCGTTGCAAGCATTGTTATAGAAGAAGTACCCGATAAGGTAATTGTTGATGAACCTAAATTAACTGTACATGCGTATACACTTGCATTTCGGATAATACTACCTGAGGTAATATTAAAATTGCCAGTATTAAAAGTACCATAATTGGTATATATGGAGCCTGTAGTTAACGCACTTCCTAAAGTCCATCCCCCACCTACACCATTAAAAATTAAAGTTACATTTGATAATGCTATTCCATTAGTAGTTAGCGTATTTCCAGTTGAAGTGGATGAAAAAAGAATAGCCCCACCAGCCGTACCACTAAAAACAAAGTTGGTTGCTGGTATTGTCATGGAAGCATAGCAATTTAATTGTGCTGTAGCCCCCATAGTAAGTGTCATCGCACCATCTAAGCCAGATGTGCTGAAGTTTGCACAGTTAGAAGGCGCAGCAGATGTACCTGTTATTGTTACAGTAAACGCAGAAGTACCTGTATTGGAGTTGGCATCAAAGACCACATCGTCAGCAGACGTAGGCGCACTTGCACCACCAGCACCACCTGATGTGGCTGACCAATGGGTAGTAGTTGTACCATCCCAGTTACCACTTCCGCCAACCCAATATCGTGTCGCCATTTATTAAGCAGCAGCTAATTCTGATTGTTTGAAATAGCGTTGTTGCGTTTCGCCATCTGAATCAACATAGGTTACCAAAACAGTAATTTCACCTGTTGATGAATCAAAAGCAAAACCTTCTACTGTTCCTTGAATTGGAGCTGGAAGAATTTGTGTTACTGATTGACCGTTTTTTAATTCCATGATTTTATCCTTATAGGCTTAATGAATAAGTAACTTGAACTACGTTACCAGTATTAACAGGTTGGTCCCCACCAGTAAACAAGCCAGCAGAAAGCAATGTACCTGCGGTGCTTAAAATAGTAGTTACTGCACCAGTACCATAAACAATAAATGCGCCTTTTAATGTGCCTGTGCTTGTCATTGTAAATGTTACGGCAGAAGCAGTAGAAATAGCACCAGCAGAAGCAGTACCAAAGCTAGGAGCAACACGAGCTGAGAATGTTGGAGCATTAGTTGTACCGGCTTCAGTCCATCCGCTATGTGAAGCCATTGTATCGCCAGCAACAGGACCTGTTGTGTATGATACAGATGAAATTAAACCCATGTATGGACCAACTACGGTATAAGCAGAACCTGTCAATGCTGTTTGAAGCATTAAGTTTTTACCAACGGTTGCAACTACATTGTGTACGGTATCTTCCCATAGCAATGGACCACCTTCGTATTCAAAGCACTTGAAAGTGTAAACACCTTCAGCTTGGCAAGACTCACCCATAACAGCTAAAGAGCTGATAGAAGCGTTTGCTGATTCAACAGCGTTTAATTTATCTTTCATGTTTAATCCTCTAAATCAAAGTTAATAACGGGCTTGCAGATACAACGACAATTGGGTAAGTCACCAGGAAGCCCATGAACATCACTTCCGTACATCACTCCAATGAATGGCGGGTTATCGAAAGAATACTCGTTCCCACTCATTCTTATATGCAATTCACGAGGCTCTTTACCACCGCCCGAATGAATCCAAATAAACTTTTTAACGCCAATGGCTTTTAACCTTGTCGTGTTAATAGATTGAAAAGCCTTGCGTGTTTGGTCTAAAGCAACAAGCCTTGCGTGTCTTACGTTGCCTTTATATTTCTTCGTTAGGAAAGGAACTAAATCTTCCATCCCTTTGCCTGTTGTAATGGAGCGCATTACCTGACTTTGCACTTCATTCAAGAACTTATAAGGTATGATTTTAATCAAGTTTGCAGCCTCTAATGTGCTTGCCTTGATGACCTCTTGTAATTGTTCATTAGAAAATGAAGTATCTATGCTCAAATCAGGTAATGCTTCTTTTAACGAATTACGCAATGTAATCGTTGAGTTCTTTATAGTACGCTGAATCATACGCTCAGTCGCACTCTTGGCAATCTCATCAAATCTAGGCTGCCATTTTCTTAATAACCAATTGAGCAAGATACGGGATTGACTTGCCAATGAAGCATCCATTGCTTGTCCGTAATGATTCTCGTTAAAAGTCTTTTTCAACTCTCTTTGAACGTCACGAAACATCAATCCTAGTTCATTGACAATAGGCTTTGCGTAATCAGTTGAAATCCCAACATTAGGACGTAAAGCAGAACCGATTATATTATTTTTGGATAATTTTTTTTGCACGACTTGTTACTTTTGGTGCGGTATCTTCAGCTTTTAGATAATCACGTTCGGCTAATTCTTCACCTTCAAGTGATTCTTCTTCCATAATGCCAATTTCGTTGTAGCCACTTGTCTTGTCAGTCGCTACACGCTGACGTTCTTCTTCGCTTGAAATTGCGCCTACTTCAATCAATGCTGCGCCTACTTGCGCTTTAGCAAGGTTAGTTCTTGCCAATTCTTCAGCAGTTGGTGTATCAAGTGGCAACCAATTCAATGTTGTTTCGACATTAATTTTCTTTTTAAGCTGTGGCTCTACAAATGATTTAATGACTAATTGGTGATGACGTTCTGCCAATGGAGTAAGGTCATGCGTTTGGATAGATTCAAGTAATTCATGGTAAGAGGCTTCTTCGTATTCACCCGTTGAATTAAAGCCTTTTGGCGTTGTACCGATTAACTTAGTAGCAGGTACGCCAGCAATAGCAGCAACCAATTGGTATTGAGTCATAATCAATTGGTCAAAATCGGCTAGTGATGTATCGAATTGTTGAAACTCGTCACCTTCTTTATCGCCTAGTTTAATACCGTAATTGTCACGCATTTGCGCCCAATAATTCAAACGACCAACAGCTTGTTCGGTGTTTGACATTGCAGCTTCCATGTCAGTCAACCAAACAGTTGTACGTTTAGACATGGCTAATTGCGGAGCTTCGTTAGCTACACGTTCGGCAGCATAAACACGTTCCATGATTTGTTGAGTGAGTGGAACACCACCATAAATGTATTGAGGCTTCAATACGTCCACAGGTTCCGCATGACGGAATATGATTAAGTGTGAACGATGAACTTTCTTACCGTTGATTATCCACCAAGTTGGCTCGTAGAAATGTAAAGTATCAGGCTGACTAGCAGCAGCTCCATCCAACATAGGGGCGCACCAATACGGGTCAACTTGCACAATCCCTTTATAACTATTAGCAGTGACGCCATCAATATTAAAAGGCTTTTCATAGTATTCAGGGTCAGTTGATTGAACTTTGAACATTGCAACACGAACGCCAAAGATACGACCTTTGCGGATAAACTCTCGCATGTTCCATGTGAGGCGCATTGAACGGTCATAAGATTTAATAATCTTTACAGCTTCTTCGTCTAGTTCGTCACCGTCAATAGATACTACGTTGTAACCTTTACGGATTGCATCATCGCCAGGCATTGCACAGGCTTTGTTGACAAGCCAATTTTGAGCCAAGATACCGCAAAGCTGTGCGCCAATGAAGCCTTGAGATGAATACCAATAGACTACAGCGTCAGATACAGAGTTATTGCCAGCAGTATACATCTTGAATGATGGAACGCCATTAGAGCTATCATCCATCGCCATGCCAGTAACTGACGGGTCAAATATTGGTTGCTGTGATTTTAATGCAGCAAATTTGTTAGCTACATAATCTTTAATGTTGCTTGAGCTTTCAATGTCCCCAGCATGAGTGCCGAATAGACTTTTGCGAGCGATAGCCTTAGGCGCATCTTCCGCCTTCTTGACTTCTTCTTTCTCGCCTCTAAACCAATCTAAAATTGACATTAATAATCCTCTATCCAAAGAAACTTCGTCTTGGTACCATTACTTCGCTAAATGCTCTTGACAACGCATCAATTTGGTCATCATTAGAACCGTTAGGAAACATTCGCATCTCATTAATGAGTGAAGCGTTCCATTCGCCCCTGAGCATCATAACATTACCGATATTTACTTGTGAGCCTAAAGGTTCAGCTCTAGTAATTTTGTCACCGCTTTCAGGTGAGCTTTTCACATTATATCCAGCTAACTCTCTAGTCAGGTATATAACTTGTGTTTTACCAGCTTGACCAGGGTCTTGTGGTATTGAAATCTTTACGCTGCGTCCGTCTAATGAAGCAGTGTTTTTAATGGCAGCATCTCGTTTATCAGGACCATCTCGTAACCGAACCATGTCAGCTATGATAAATCGCCCATCAGGCAATCTTCCAATCTTTGCGCCAGCAGTCCAATCGCCATCAACAGTTGAAGCCAAATCCCAACCTCTACACCATTTAATCTCGCCAGCAGGTAAGTCATCAATGATAGTTATTTGGTCGGGCTTAAATATACCGCCTTCTGCTGGTGCTGGTCTTTGCATATACTGACCAGCAAATACGTATGGACTAGCATCTTCCATTCGTTTTAAATCTTCTATGGTATGTTTAGCTTCCCATAGTGCTGTTCCATCCTCTTTGATAGCAGGTAAGCAGATATGTTTCCATTTTTCGCCATTACCGCCATTAAGAAGCCAGCCTGATAAATCTTCTTCATGCAATCTTTGCATAATAAGAATTATTGGAGTATCGGGGCTATTCTTACGACTTTCTAGCGTGTTTTGAAACCAATCAATAACATTCTCACGCATTACATCTGAACGAGCTTCATCTGCTTTATGAGGGTCATCGATAAGAATTGCACCGCCAAATCCTGCTCTATGTTTACCAGCACCATAGCCAGTAATTGAACCACCAGCACCGACTGAATAAACTAATCCATTAGCAGTAGTGCGCCATTCATCTTTTGCTTTACTGTCACTTTGCAAAATTGTATTAGGAAATATCTCACGATATTCATTGCTATCTACAATTTCTCGTGTTTGCCAAGAAAAGTTACTTGCTAGTCTTGCTGAATAACTCGTATAAATATATTCACTATCAGGACAATGACCTAAAGTCCAAGATATAAAGTTTTTAATTGCTAATTCTGTTTTTGAATAACGAGGTGGAATATTAATAATAAGACGTTTACATTCGCCCCTATAAACTTCCATTAAAGCATCGCATATAGTTTTATGATGGTCTGACTGTAACCAATAATACCCACGCTGCTGTAAAAACATCCAGCGACTATAAAAGTAAAAGTCTGTTCTAGCTAACTTAGCAGCAGACTCGATTTCTTCACGAGTATGCTCTCTCATACTTCTCTCAATAATCTTTGAGCTATCTCTTCAAATCTATCAGGAGTTAAAGGAGTATTATTTACTTGAGTATTAACTTGAACTATTGCATTTTTAGGTTCGATTACATCCCTAGCCTTTAGGATTGTATCTGCCCTATGTTTAAAATCTTGCTGGTCAACGCATTTTGCTTGCATTGCATCTGATACATTTTTCATTGCTGCATTGTCTAAGAAGTTTAGTCTTTGAACTCTTTTATCGACTACTTCTTTGACTGCGTTCACGGAATGTTCATCAAGTTTTCCAAGTGCCTGTTCTGATTGAACAATTGTGTTCACCAAATTCTCGTTAGATTTCTCTAAGCCTTTAGTGTGTTTATTAATAACACCTACGCTTACTTTATATTTATAAGCTAAATCTCTTTGAACAAAAGCACCTGTTTTCCAATCGGCTTGGATTGCATTAATAGTGTCTTGAGTAATTACTTTTGATGCCATAGGTTAGATTTGACCTACGTTTTGTATAGGCGTGACTTCGCCCACCGTTAAGTTATCATATCCACAGGATATGTCAATAGTTTGATTAAAATATTTATCCATGATTTTTACGCCATAAAGTAGTTTTGTTTGGTGTAGTGCGTAACGTTACAGCTAACAGCAATCCCGTTGCAACACCTAGCAAGTAAGCTGGTGAGTAACATAATATGTAATCTTTAAGTGTTACTAGCATTCTTTTCCTTTAATGTCAACTCGTATGACTCCCACAATCTCTCAAAGCGATAGTGATATAGTTCTGCAGCGCCTTCAAGTGTTGCGGTAAAGTCTGAACCATTATTTACCTGTTTGGCTAATAGTTTGAAGTCGTCAACTACATTCCAGCATTTTAAAATCTCTTGCTCCATATCATACCAATGATAGGTTTTCTCATTGCACATGATTCTTTTCCTTTAATGCTTGTTCAATAGCATTGGCAAATACCTTATCGTATTCATCTAAAAAACCATCAAAGGTTAATTTCCTTATTTCTTTTTCCGTTAATCCGACCCATTGATGAGGGTGGGTGTAAAGTGGATATTTAGGCAAAGGCATCCAGTAAGTAACTTCATAATAATCTGATGTAAGTCTTGGACAATACCAACCTTTTGAGCCATTCTTTTGCCAACTCCAATCATAATATGTGGCAGTATCAACTAAATCGTAATTACCACTTCTTGATTTTTCTAATTTATGTTTTCCATAAACTAAAACAATATCTAAAACTGATGGCAATTTATCTTCAACACTAATCCAACCCACAGGTTCTTGCGCTGGTTGTTCTAATCCAATCACATTGGTATCACGCAAGTATTCATTGTTTAACTCTGCGACTGTTGGTTGTTCTAGTGCTTCTTCACACGCATTGATTGCGCCTTTTACCCAAGCAGTTTCATATACTCTGTTGTTGTTTAAACAATTTAAAACTTTTAATGCTTTGTGTAATGCTTCGTCTTTAGTCATAATCTAATCCTAATTCTTGTGCATTTTTAGCCATTTTCCATAATATTGCTTGTTTTTTCATATAAATAATTGCTTCATCAAATTCCGCTTGTGTTTTTGGCAACGGAACAGTTGCAATTAAACTATTTGCCCATCTGTCAAAAGTAACAAAAGTTTCTGACATTTGAAATTCGTTATAACAATTAATTCTCCAATGACGATTTTTACTTTTAAATACGCATTTAATATCTCTCTGTTGTTTAATGCCATGACGTTCAGCCCAATATTTTAATTGCTTTGGTATTTTTAATGCTTCGTCTTTAGTCATAGCAAGCACTCCTCGTAGTTATTCCAATCCACTATATATTTTGGTTCTTTGATTTCAATAGTGCCGTCAGCAGGATAATCAAAGTATCTAACTGGCTGACCTTTATCATCAAGTAATGCGTAAACTTTTTTAGTAGCCATTACCACTCCGTTTTTTGCGGTTCATCACAATCATAAGGGTCTATCGTGGCTCGCCACATATCCCACATAGTCCATGAATCACCTAAATGGTTAAAACTATGCTTGGCTATTCCGTAATTATCTCTTACTGAAGCCCAAACTTTAGAGTCCATTGGTAAATACATTGCGCCAATATCAATCAATGGTAAATTGCGTAGATGGTGTTCTTTGGGCAGCGTTTTAAGATTAACGTCAATGTGTTTCATCAAACTACTCCAGCTACTGTTAGCTTTCGCCACATATAATCGTGGGCAAATGAAAGCGCAGTTTCGTATTGATAGTGATATTTCCAGTTATTAGGCAGCAGACCAATAGAGATTTGTATTGCATCTACCATAAATCCTTTGCCTGATTGCGTTAAGCTGGTCATGGCTGCATCTACGATTTGAACTGTGTAGTTGTCGCAGTCATCGCCAATGTCATCCCAACAATTTACGCCACCGCTAGAGATACCCATAGATTTTTGCGGATAGCCTAAACGTGAACCATCATGGCGCATCCATATAGCCCATAGTTCAAGACATTCTTTAAGTCTGATTACATCAATTACCATATAAATATCTAGCAGCTTCTCTTATTGCTTCTGCTAATGTGGTTTCTCTCGTGTTTTTTGGCAGCTTGGCAAGTTGTTCTTCGGTAAAGATTGCAACTTTATTTTCTCGCCATCCGTTTTTTTTAATAACAAAAGGGTCAGGTACACTTGAAACCATGTTAGCCAACGAACTTCTAATTCTTGCCATTAGAATGAAACCCAAATGCAAATGCCAAAATTAACCACCTTATTTCAAATGAACTACGTTTAGTATAAATTACAATTGTTGGAATTAAATAAATGGAACGTAAATCTAATCCCAATACAAAAAACATAGTTTACTCCCAATTTGTTATGTAACTATACCTCATTTTTTACAATGATTGTATAAATCTTGAAACCAAAACCAAACAATTACAAAAGGAAGCCATATAGGAAAAGTTAAAACAATTAACCATATTTTATGTTTCAACTTCAATTATTTATCCCAATAATTATTAAATGCTTTTAAAGGATAAAATACAAGAGAGTTTCTATAGCCTTTTTCAGAAAGAGGAACAATAGGAGTAACGCCATGAACGTTGCGCCAAGCAGGGTAAACAAGCATACTATTGTCGCTAGAATCAACAGTCGCACCGTAATCAGGAACGGTAGTATTGCCACCTCGAGCAAATTCTCTTTTTGCAATAATAACATTTACGCAATCCTTAAGGTTAGCAGAGTCGATATGATAATTAGCTGCAATGTTAAAATTTGAAATAGAACTTGTAAACAACTTTCCAAATCTAAATTTAGGAGGCACATTTTCTTCAATTGTTTTTAACTGTTTGTCATAAACATTAGGTATTATTTTTTTTATTAATTCTTCCGATTCTCTGCAAGCAAGCAACATAGCTTTAATAAATGTTTGAGCCGATTTTTCATTGTGAATTGTTGATATTCTAGGGTAAGGCATCCTCATGTGAGGTCTTGGAGCACAAGAGCCTATAATCGCGCTGTATTGGTCAACAAGCAACCTTCCTTCTTTTTCAAGTTTTTCAATGTACCATTTGCTTTTTGGACCACGATTCATTACTGTTTTTGGTACTCGGTCAGATAAAAATTCAGCGTTTGCTATTTCTACATATTTTTTTAATTTGTCAGGTATATTTTTAATATAAAAACCAATGGGTTCGCCGTCGGCAACAAAAATAGTGTCCTCAATAACATTTGGTTGCAAATCAGGACATTCATGACCTATTTTTACATCGTGCGGTTGTTTTTTAAGATGCAATATTTTCATTTAACATTCTCTTTATAATTAAAAGTGCTGTGTCACTATCCAAAACTTCAATATTGTGTTTAATGTTATTAACTCTTGTTTGAATAGATTTTAATTGCCGTTCACTTTGATTTGATTTTCTTTTTTTTCTTCCAGCTTCACCGTCATCCATGATTTTTACAATTGTTGGTGAAAATTTAGCTATAAAAGTGCTGTTAGTAAATCTATCGCCTTCACATACGATAATTGAATTGTATTTTTCTTGCAATTTTTTAAGCAAATCGCAATCGCTCATAACAGCCATACTTAATTTATCGCTACCTTCAAACGTACTTTTGTCATAATTTCCAAGAACAAAGATTTTATCGTTTGTTTGAAATACAACTTTTCCTATTTTGGCTTTTTTATTTAATTTAAATTCTTCTATAATTTTATTCATTACCCAAGTTTTACCGCTTCCGCAATTACCTATAAGCAATATGGTTGTCATAACGATTCAACTCCTGTTAAGCCTTTAGTAGTCCAAAGTTTTTTTCTTTCTTTTCTAATCCCTTTCCATCCATTAAGTTCGCCTAACAAATTGTGATTAAAACTTTTGTATCTTATTTCTAATATTGTTCTCCAAAGCTCTTTTTTTTCAGGCCAAATTTTGTTGTATTCAATAATGTATTCTAATTGCCTGTCATGATGATATCCGCCATACCTGCTGTTTTTAAATAAATTTCTAAAACTACATAATTTGGTTATAAATAACGGAATATCAACTTTTTGTTTATATTTATTTTCAATTGCTTGTTCAATGGTTTTTACAGTATTTAAT
>Ga0208106_1000524_pt1 | contig 12748 bp, 7 predicted proteins | sample CryBogCBE25Jul08_FD_184577 | JGI IMG/M metagenome (GOLD analysis project Ga0208106, IMG submission 184577) | Freshwater microbial communities from Crystal Bog, Wisconsin, USA - CBE25Jul08 (SPAdes) | ecosystem: Environmental > Aquatic > Freshwater > Lake | place: Crystal Bog, Wisconsin, USA...
AACTATTTAAATGTGCTTGAAGATTTAAATGAATTGATAGATCAATATAAAATCAAGCAAAATCAATTAAGAAAAAAAATGCGGGTATTGCAGATTAAATTTAATAAGATTGAGAAAAATAAGGAGAAAATAGTGTCTAATACCTAATTGTTTACATTTTTCTAAAGCTTTTTTATGCTTTTAGTTCCCTTTAGGATAATTGCTATTACCTTTTGCATAAAACCATAGAATCCGATTCATTTTATCATCCTCCCCACTATCAAGGTCTTTAAATACTTCGTTTTGAGATTGCAATGCAAACTTTTTTGCTTTGCCAGAAAGTGAATGAACATCAGGATTCATTTGATCCAGGGGAATATTATTAGCTAGGGCTGTATATTTAATATTATTTTTTTCTAATTGAAAACAATCGGTCATTAGTCTTGCACTCGCATCAATAATATTCATAGGCGGAAGCCCTAATATTTGCTCAATGCTTCGCAACATGGAAGTTTGATTATAGTTTGTGCCTACTAGTTTTCCATTACTATACGGACTTATTACCAACCCAACAGTTCTGTAGGAAGATATATGATCCCAACCACCTTGGGAATCATCTTCTGTAATAAAAATAGCTGTGGAATCCCAATACTTACTATTGCTAATGGCTTCTACAATTCTTCCAACTGCCAGATCATTATCTGCAACCATCGCATTCGGGGTTGGAAATCCTGGCGAAGTACCTGCACTATGATCATTGGGTAATGAAAGAACCAACAAATTCGGAAGATCATTATTGGCTTCATAATTTTTCCAATCTGATAGAAATATATCTGCTCTTTGTTGATCTGTAAAATCGATATTATCACAATCAGGGTAGGTATTTGACATGACAGGACGGATTCTAGCGATGGTGCTAGTATTTCGCCAGTCGGGCTTAACCCCATTTTTATAGTCTGCATACAATTTCGACCAGTTTCGTTTTTTATCATAAATGGTTTCACAGGCTTCCCCATAAATTTTTACTGATTTTCCATGGTCCAATGCTTGATTCCAGATAAATCCATTTTTATTATAAACTAACGCATCTTCTTGTCTATGCGGATAACTTCTAAACCAAGCGCGAACCATTTTTTCAACGTAATCAGAAACCATACCTGCATCTGTCCATTGATGGCCTTCTGCAGACGATTTTCCAGAAGCATAATAATCGTCCATCCATCCAAACTGTTTAGCAAGGGCATGCATGTTCGGCGTGATTTTTTCTCCGAAAATAGTCAGCGAACTATCATTTCTTCCTTTAGGTAAATCACCAAATACCTGGTCGTAGGTTTTGTTTTCTTTAATAATATAAATAACGTGTTTAAAAACAGAGGGCTCACCTAATCTTTCGGGTATGGGTTTGGGCGAAATGTTTTCTCTAGGAGCTAATTGTAATTGTTCTATTCTACTTGTTAAGTTCAATTCCACTACTTCTTGTGTGAAATGTGCCAGTTCTTTTGCATTGGGTAATGGGATGGTACTTACTGATGCAATTTGCTGATGTATCGTTCTTGCTTTTTTTCTTTCATCAATTACATTGGAACCATTAGATTCCAAATTTGTAACAATCAATAAGTTATTAAATATTTTTAAACCTCCTGGATAGGCTTCCGTGGGAATGAATCCAGTTACAACAGATCCACCTTTTCCATTTTGAGATACATTTTTTCCAAGTTTTACCACTGCTATGGCATTATTTAAACCATTTGCCACATACAAAATATTTTCAGTTGCATTTAATTCAAGAGCATTTGGGGTACTTCCATGAAGACTATCGTTCAGAAGACTAACAGGAATTGTTTCAATTACGCTATTGGATTTAGTTTGGATAACCGAGATATCATCACTTGATCCGTTTGACACGTACACGAAATTTCCATCCGTAGAAGATTTAATAGCATTCGGATGAAGTCCTACATTGATATCTAAATGTTTAATACCAGTAACTGCATCATAAACAGAAACACTCCCGGTTGAAGTGGCACCTGTTCTGGGATCTGTGTAGGCTAATCCCCAAGGCAAACCAGCTCTTTCTTTAGTAGTATCAGTTGCCATACTTCCTGCCCAGTTTGTCACGTATATTTTTTTATTTGCTAATGCTATGCCATATGGGGCATTGCCTGTATTTGTTTTCCAAACAATTGATTTATCTGCCCATTTTATTTTCACTATTTCATTATTACCATTCAGAACGATATATAAAAACCATGCTTCATTTTCTTTTACTACAACGATATCATTAGGCAAGGCATTTTTGGCAGGTTCAAAATTTTCCATTGGGATAGAAGCAATATTTCTAAATCCATTATCCCATTCTGCTATCATAACAGCTGCATGCGATGAACCCGGTTCTGATGCACCCCATACTACATAAAGTTTTCCATTTGTTTGAAATGTTTTAATACCGGAATAAGTACTCATATAATTTTTATAAGGCTGCAAATCTGAGAATGTCCATCTATCAATAATTTTTTTCTCCTTTGCATCTAATGCTACAATTCCAAAACGGTCTTCAATTACCATTAATCCAGTGTTTGTTAAGGGAGTAATATCTAATGCGTGATTCTCTAATGCTGGGTTCCCAAATCTGATTACATTTCCTGCAGAATGAATAATTCTATTAAAAGGCATCAAATGTAGCTTTGTATTTTTTTGTAACAAATAATCAGAAAGATTTAAAATATGATCTGTATTAATAAAATCAACTTTAAAGTCAATCATTTGCTCCCAGGCAGTTGGATAATCAGGGACACCCCAAAAACGTACCTTTTTATTTTCACTATGTGCGTGATTAATTAATTTAAGTATAGTTTCTTTTTCTTCATCTGATATTTCTAAGGGATATCTTTTTTTTACATAATCACCTAAATCATCACTAAGCATTGCAATCTTAATTAATGCTTCTTTGGAATAATGCTCTTTTAAGTTTCCATCGAATGAGATAAACGCAGGATACTTTATAAATGAGTCTGGCGCTGGTCTATTTCCAGAAATAGTTATGGTAATTTTTTTATTGTTGATGATGGATGGATATTTTTTCAATACTTCAATCAAAGCATTTAAAGTACTTACCCCTTCAGTTTTTTGATCAATCAGCAATTGTAGTGTCTTATTGGAATCAGGATAAGGGGAGCCATTATTTTTTTTGACAAAGTCTGCCAGGGGATTTAAATATAATTTTTCTAGGCTTCTTTCAATAGACACTTCTTTAGTATCATGTGCCACCAATATTTTACCATTGATTAAATGAATATCTGCTTCAATGGATCCAAATTGTTCCTGGTAAGCTAAATAGAATGGTTTCGCTTGCTCATAGTCGTTATGAGAGTGTGCATTAGTGGTGCTATAAACGATCTGTTGAGCATGAATTACAAAAGTACAATTGATGCCTATTATTAATAGTAGTAGAAAATGTCTCATAAATCTATTTATTGTATTAAACATCGTAAAGTTAAATAGGGGTTTAACAAGTAATATTATTTAATTAAAAACTATTAAGTGTAAGCGACAAATAATTTGTACTTCAAAAAAATCATCACAAAATCTCTAATGTTAACAAATTGGAAACTAAAAATTACCAAATTATTGCCAGAACATTACCCCTTTATTAATTCAGTTCCAACCCTTCTCTTTCAGTTTTCTTAACAATATTTTCGCACTTCATTAACAGGTTTGACCCACGGAATCGACTTTAAGAAACTGTTTATTTATCATCAAAAAAAATAAAAATGAAATTGAGAACAACTTACAAATTTCTGTCTTCAATGCTAGTGATAGTATTGCTTTTAGGAAATTTGAATGCTTTTGCACAAACCCAGAAAATTTCTGGTAAAGTCACAACTAAAACCGGGTTAGGTATATCTGGTGCGATTGTACGGGTTAGAGAAACCAATTATAGAACTACTACAGATGATGCGGGTTCTTTTATTATTCAGGCCGATAATAAATCTACTTTAGTAGTTTCTTCTCTTGGTTTTATTACCATTGAAAGAAAAATTACAGGCGCTGATAATATTACCATTGCTTTAGCAGATGATCCTACTTCATTAACTGAAGTGGTTGTTACTGCTTATGGTGTAAAAAGAGAAGTAAAAAAAATCGGTTATTCAGTTCAAGAAATCAAAGGAGCAGAATTAACTATTGCAAGAGATGCTAATCCAATCAATTCATTGGTAGGTAAAATTTCCGGTTTATCAGTTGGTGCTAACCCAGAAATGTTAGGCCGTCCTGAATTAGTATTGCGTGGTAGTAAAGATTTATTATTTGTAATTGATGGAGTTCCAGTTAATACCGATACCTGGAACATTAGTCCTGATGACATTGAATCTTATACAGTCTTAAAAGGTGCTAATGCCTCTGCACTTTATGGATTTAGAGGTTCAAATGGTGCAATTGTTATCACTACTAAAAGAGGAACAAAAGAAAAGAAAGGATGGGCTGTTGACGTGAATTCTAGTACGATGTTGGAAAATGGTTTTTTAGCTGTTCCACAATCTCAAACTGAATATGGTCGTGGTAAGCAAATGATTTATTCTTATGGTGATGTTTTATATGATAACAAACAACGTTTAGCAGAATGGGGCCCACGTTTCGAAGGTCAAAATATTAAGCAATATGATAGTCCTTGGGACCCGATTTCAGGTGTTAGAACGGCAACTCCTTGGACTGCTCGCGGTAAAAATAACTTTGAAAACTTTATGCAAACTGGTATCATCAATACGAACAACGTAGCTTTATCAGCTTCTAATGATCGTTCTGATATCAGAATGTCTTTCTCAAATATGGATCAAAAAGGGATGGCTCCAAACACAAAGTTGAATAGCTATACCATGGCATTAAATGCTTCCTACAATATCAGTGAAAAATTAAAGGTAGAAGCTAGTTTAAATTATAACAAGCAATATTCTCCAAATATTCCTGATGTTAACTATGGTCCAAACTCATATGTCTACATGTTTAAGGTATATGGATCTGCTGACTATAATATCAATGATTTAAAAGATCTTTATAAAGGACCTCAAGGGGTACAAGGTTTAATTCCTTATGCTCAAGAATATGGTCGTGAGAACAGTGCTTGGTTTATGGCTGAGAAATGGTTACGTAGCCATGATAAAACTGATGTGAATGGATATGCAAAAGCAACTTACAAGTTTAATAGTCATGCAAGTTTGGCTTTACGTACTCAGATCTCAACCTGGAATCAAGTTAGAACGGAAGATGTTCCAGCGGGTATTAACTTAAACACTTATACTCCTTGGTATTATTTTGGTTGGTATGGTGATTATAGAGAAGACCGTAGAAACTTGTTTGAAAATAATACAGACTTGGTTTTCAATTACGATAATAAATTGGGTAAAAATAAGGATTGGTCATTAACTGCTTTGGCAGGTGTTTCTGAGCGTTCATTTAATTACAATTCTTTTTATGGAACTACAAAAGCGCTAGCTATTCCAGGACTGTATGCATTATCTAATTCTCAGACTCCAGCATTAACTTACACTTGGGGTTCTAAAATGCAAGTGTATAGTGGATTCTATTCACTTGATTTAGGATATAAAAATTACTTTAGTATTGCTCATACAGGTCGTGTAGATAATTTGTCTACTTTACCTACTGGAAACAATACTTTCTACTATCCTTCTGGTTCTATTTCTTCCGTATTATCTGATTATATACATTTCCCTTCTTTTATCTCTTTTGCAAAAGTAAGGGTGTCTGCTGCTGAAGTTAAAGGAGCATTAACCCAATCAACTGTTGCATCTGCCTTTACTCAAATTACAGGTCAGAGTACTAATGGTGGTTTATTAGGTTATGGTACAGATTTGATGAGTTCATATGATGGACCAAGCTATGCAAATCAGAATTCTTACACTATTGCATCTTACTATAACAACCAACCAAGTGTAAACTATTCTACCACTATTGCGAATCCTTTATTAAAACCTTTCAAACGTACTTCTCAGGAAGCTGGTTTGGATATGAAGTTTTTGAAAAACAGATTAGGTTTTGATTTCACTTATTTCCAGAGTTTAAACGGACCTCAAATCTTTGCATTAGGAGTTCCTAACTCTACAACTTTCTCTGCTCAGAATGTGAATGGTATTACTACACAGAAGAAAGGTTTTGAGTTTAGTTTAAGTGGATCTCCTTTAAGGTCAGCCAAAGGTTTGAATTGGGATGTATTATTTAACTATAGTTCTTACAAAGAAACTTTATATGATATCTATGGTGGACAAACTACTTTAAATATGAACGGACACAACTATGTGAAAGGTGATCGTCTAGATGCTTTCTATGGTTCAGCATTTGTAAGAGATGGAAGCAATAATATCGTTTATGCCGGTGGTGTCCCCTTGTTTGCACCTTCAGATATCAATAACAAGAAGTTCTTAGGAAATATGAATCCTGATTACATTTTTGGAATCAACAACAAATTCGGTTACAAGAACTTTACTTTAAGTTTCCAATTTGATGGAAGAATAGGTGGTAAGATCTGGGATGAGGTTTATAAAGATGGTATGAATGGTGGTACTTCTATTGAAAGTGCTAGTGGTGCTTTTGGTGCTGCGAGATTGGCTGAATGGAAATCTACTAACCAAAATGCAACAGGTAATGTGGCTCAATATGTGGCTCCTGGTGTTGTTATTACTGGTGGAACTCCAATATATAGTGGTGGAAATATTACCAATTTGAAAGATTTGACTTTTGCAGCTAATACTACTCCAGCAAAAATTCAAGACTTCATTTCTAGTGGTATCTGTAACGTTCAAGAATATTGGATGGTTGATCGTTCTTTCGTGAAATTACGTGAAGTAACACTAGGTTATTCTCTTCCACAAAGTATTATTAGTAAATCCAAATACTTTAAGGCTGTAAGCTTTGCTTTGGTAGGAAGAAACTTACTTTATTTTGCTGCTAGAAAAGATATCGACTTAGATCAGTTTGCTTCTGGTTATAACGATTCAGACAGATCTTTAAACAATGGTGGTTTATTACAGAGCGTTAACGGAAGAAGATTTGGTTTCAACATCAAACTTAGTTTCTAAATAAAAATCTTAAAATCATAAGCAATGAAAATTAATTTAATACTAATAGGCTTACTTGCTACTGTAGTCGTAGGACTTAGTAGTTGCCAGAAAGGTGATTTATTCGCCAATCCGAATGTTGCTGCAGAGTCAAACACGATACCAGCTTCATTAATTCTAAATCACCTGACTTCAAATTTGATGAAGGAAGAAGAACCAGTAATTTCACAGGTTTACAAGTGGAATCAAAATATCGTTTCTAACTATTCTTACTATTTTGGAGTTAACGCTTATAACTGGTCTAATACGAGTGATACTTACGATAATATCAAATATTGTAATTTGATGGAAGCGCAAGCTAAAAAACAGTTAAATAATACCACGAATGTGTATTTTGCATTGAGCAAATTTTTTAAAGCATATTCTTTCGTATGGATGAGTCAGCGTTTAGGCGATATTCCAATGTCTCAGGCTGGAAATGCTAGCATTTCAACTCCTAAATATGATAATCAGCATGATGTGTATAAGCAATCATTGGCTTTATTAGATACTGCAAATATGATTATTGCTCCATTAGCAACTGGTGCTAATGCATCTAAGGTTGTTGATGCAACTGGTGATATCTTTGGATTAACTTTTGCACAGTGGCAAAAAGTAATCAATACTTATAAATTGAGAGTGTTGATCAGTTTAAGCAAAAGAGCTACTGATAATGCAGATTTAAATATTCCTGCACAATTTGCAGCAATTATTAATAATCCAAGCCAGTATCCAATTATGACTTCTACTAAAGACAATTTAGTATACAAGTATAATACGATCAATTTGTATCCTCCGAACCGTGCCGGTTATTCTCCTTATAATATGTGTGAGAACATTAGTCAAACATTCTTTAATGTAACGGCTAATTATAACGATCCACGTGTTTATGCGTTAACTACTCCTTCAGCTGCTCAAATTACAGGTGGAAAAAGCGTAAGTGATTTCACTGCATATGTGGGAGAAGATAATTCTAAATCAATTGCTTTAATGAGTTCATATAGTACTGATGGTAAATATGCCAATTTAAATTATACTCGCTATATGTCTTCAGCTACAGGTGCAAATGCAGAGCCATATGTACTTATTGGATATCCAGAATTATGTTTCAATATTGCTGAAGCAGCTAACTTAGGCTGGGTTACAGCAAGTGATGCAACCTGGTATTTAAATGGTATTAAAGCTTCTATGTCTTGGTATGGTTTAACTCAGGGTGGAACTGTGGCAGTTTCTAACTTTGATGGATCTAAAGTATTAGGAAATGCAACTGTTGATATCAATAGTTTTTTAGCAAATCCAAATGTGGCTTATCAAGGTGGTGCTGCTGGTTTAACTCAAATTCTTACTCAGAAATATGTGGCTTTCTTCATGAATTCTGGTTACGAATCTTATTATAACTGGCGCAGAACTGGGGTTCCAACTTTTGTACAAGGTGGTGCTGGTATTGGTACACCTAGTAATACCATTCCTCTAAGATGGTTATATCCTCAGGGTGAGATCAGTTATAACACTGCTAATTACAATGCAGCACTCACTAATCAATACGGTGGTAAAGATGATTTAAATGCTAAAATGTGGTTAATCAAATAATCAGTGTTTAATAATTATAACATAATAAAAAGGTCCCGATTTTCAGTCGGGACTTTTTATGTTTGCACAAGCCTATGTTGTTTTAAAAAATGTAATTATGAAAAAATATATTTTATTCTTTATCGTATTAGTTCCCATCATTTCATACTGTCAAATTACCGATAGTTTAAAGCGAGAAGTAAAATTACAAGGCGCCATTAATTTTAGAGATATTGGTGGATATAAAACCAAAGATGGTAAAGAAGTAAAATGGGGCAAAATTTTTCGCTCAGCAGAAATCAACCGATTAACAACCACTGATTTAGAAAAATTAGCATCATTGAAAATACATTATGTGCTAGATTTTCGTGGTCCAGCTGAAGTAGCTGCTGGTGCAGACAAAATTCCAAATACCGCCATTAGAATTTCTTTACCAGCAGGTTCAGAAGAAGTGGGAGATAAATCAAAAATGTTTAAATCAATGACTACTGCCACAGTAGGAGATAGTATCATGCTACCTTTTTATTCAAATATTGATGCATTCCCTAAACGCTATAAACCTATGTTTGAAGCATTGTTAAATAACTCAAACGATAGCGCATTAGTATATCATTGTACGGCAGGAAAAGATCGAACAGGAATTGCAACTGCCCTTATTCTGTATGCTTTGGGTGTAGATGAACAAACGATTATGAACGACTATCTGGCTACTAATTATTATCGCCAATCCGACAATGTACGGATGCGTAAAATGTTGATGGATAATTATCACCTGAAAGAAGCTGTTGTTGATGATGTTCTTGGTGTAAAAGAGATTTATTTAAAAGCCACTTTTGATGCCATCCAAAATAAATATGGTTCAGTGGATAAATTTCTTCAATCTGAAATGGGATTAAATAAGTCTAATCTTAAAAAATTGAGGCAAAAGTTTTTAAACTAATGTAAATTAATAACTATTAGTTAATAGTCATGTAACTCTAGAGATAACTTGTTTATTTTCTTTTGTAAAACATCGCTATGAAAATTTTCCTATTTGTTTTCGCAAGTATTACTTTTTGCAGTAGCTCTTTTGCACAATCAATAGCACAAACTAAAAACATTATTATTATCACTACCGACGGATTTCGTTGGCAGGAAGTTTTTCGAGGAGCAGATTCTACTATCTTACATAATACGCATCAGGTAAAAGATACGGCCCTAATGTGTGCACAATACTGGGATGATAATGTAATAGAAAGAAGAAAAAAGTTGATGCCTTTTTTTTGGAACGTTATTGCAAAACAAGGTCAGTTATCCGGTAATAGAGATGTTAACAATGATGTGAATGTGAAGAATTTGTATAAAATTTCCTATCCTGGTTATAATGAAATCTTCACAGGTTCGGCGGATAGAACTTTGAATCCAAATCTTGCTATTCGTAATAACAATATCAATATTTTAGAATGGTTAAATAACCAAGAAGATTTTAAAGGTAAAGTAGTTGCTTATAGTTCCTGGAATATCATGCCTTATATATTAGCTGAAAAGGAATCTGGTTTACCAGTGAACAGTGGATATGAAATGCTGAATGATGAGGAAGATTCTGTGAATGCGATTATTAATCAAGCTCAAGCAAATGTCATAAATAAAACACATTGCCGTTTCGATATGCTAACGTATGGTGCTGCTAAAGAGTATTTACAAGAGAAGCATCCAAAAGTGTTATTTCTTGGTTTGGGAGAAACCGATGAATTTGCTCATAAGGGTGAGTATGACCACTATCTACAAAAAGCACATCAGTTTGATGAAATGGTTTCAGAATTATGGTACTTTGTTCAAACGGATCTTTTCTATAAAAACAACACAACATTTATTATTACTACAGATCATGGTAGAGGCAAAAAGTCTTCTACTTGGAATGGACATGGATTTTGGGTAGCTGGATCTGGTCAAACCTGGTTAGCCACAATCGGGCAGGGTATTGCACCTCTGGGTGAATTAAAAGAAAAGAATCAGATTTATACCAGCCAAATTGCAGCTACCATTTCTCAATTATTGGGTGAAAAATTCAAATCTAACCATCCTGTCGATGATCCTATTACTTTGAAAAAAGTTCAAAATATATTGCCTGTTCCAACTTTTACGGAAACTTTAGCTGCTAAAAAATAGCAGAATCATCTGTACAAATTTTTCTTGCAGCAAGTGTTTACAAATTGAACAAGAATGATTAATGATTTAAATCGAAAAGAATTTTTAAGGTTATTAAGTTTATTTGCATCAGGTTCTCTTTTGAATCCTCAAAAAGTACTTGCTCATATTTCTAAACCTGCTGAATTATCAAAAGCTGCATTCGGTAAAGAATTTTTGTGGGGAGTTTCTACTGCTGCCTATCAAATGGAAGGGGCTTTTCGGGAAGATGGAAAATCTAATTCCATCTGGGATACATATACTCAGAAGCATCGACATATTAAAGATGGATCTACTGGTAATATTGCCTGCGATTTCTATCATACCTATTCTTCCGATATCGATCTGGTGAAGTCATTAAACATGAAAGTGTTCAGATTTAGTACGGCTTGGTCAAGAGTGCTACCCAATGGAATTGGTCAGGCAAATCAAAAAGGGATCGATTTTTATCATCGGGTGATTGATAAATGTTTAGAAAATAATTTGCAACCCTGGCTCACGCTATATCATTGGGATATCCCACAAGTATTACAGGACAAAGGTGGATGGATGAATCGAGATGTGATCGATTGGTTTTCTGAGTATACTTATTTAATGGCGAAATCTTATGGGGATAAGGTAAAGGATTGGATCATCTTAAATGAACCAACTGCTTTCACTGTAGTTGGCTATGGCGTTGGTGTTCACGCACCTGGAATAAGAGGGGTGAATCATTTATTGCCAACGATACATCATGCTGCATATTGTCAGGCAGAAGGTGGTAGAATAGTACGATCTAATGTGACCCAAGCAAATATTGGAACTACTTTTTCATCTAGTCATGTGATGCCATTAAGGAGCTTAGAAAAAGATCATATTGCAGTTGAGCGATGGGATGCATTATTAAATCGATTATTTATAGAGCCTTCACTCGGCTTGGGCTATCCTATTTCAAGCTTACCTTTTCTTAAAAATATCGATAAACATATCAAAGAGGGTGATATGGAAAAGCTGGTGTTTGATTTTGATTTTATAGGTGTTCAAAATTATACAAGAGAAGTAGTGAAAAATATTTGGTACATCCCTTATATGCATGGCCTTGAAATTAATCCCGCTAAAAGGGGGGCAACAGAATATTCTGAATTAGGTTGGGAAGTGTATCCAGAAAGTTTGTATGAAACTTTAAAAAGATTTAGTTCATACAAAGCTGTTAAGAAAATATATGTCACAGAAAATGGCTTTGCCAGCCAGGATGAATTAATCGACAATAAGGTACATGATATTCAAAGGGTCAACTATTTTAAAAGTTATTTTGCGCAAATGCTAAGGGCAAAAAATGAGGGGGTAAATGTGGGGGGATATTTATGTTGGACTTTATTAGACAATTTTGAATGGAGAGAAGGTTTTAAGCCAAGATATGGCTTAGTATATGTAGATTTTAAAACGCAACAACGTATTCTTAAAGATAGTGCTATATGGTTCCAAAATTTTTTGATGTAAAATTTTGGAACCAAAAGCGGCCTATTTATTTTTTACAGTAGCTTTTTTTGCAGTAGCTTTTTTTACAATTGTCTTCTTTTTTGGTAGTTGCTTCTTTGTTTTTTTAGCTACGGTCACTTTATTTTTTTTAGTCTTCACTTTTTTTGTGGTAGGTTCTTTCTTGTGAAGTACATCAGTTAATAAGAGAGAGGCTTTTTTAATTACTTTTTCGAATTTTTTTTCTGTTCCAATAGCTAAATAACCAAAAGCGGTATCTAGTTTGCTTTCTATTTCTTTACGAAATTGCTTTTTGTTCATATGATTTGTATGTTAAATTAAATGGTAACATAAAAATAATGTATGTTACCCAATCTTTATGTTAAGTTTTCGACTCTAACTATTTATTTAGAGCGTAATACTTCAATTTATGAGAACACTTTTATTGAGTCTTAGAACCTAAACTGTAATAA
>Ga0208106_1000525_pt1 | contig 12745 bp, 12 predicted proteins | sample CryBogCBE25Jul08_FD_184577 | JGI IMG/M metagenome (GOLD analysis project Ga0208106, IMG submission 184577) | Freshwater microbial communities from Crystal Bog, Wisconsin, USA - CBE25Jul08 (SPAdes) | ecosystem: Environmental > Aquatic > Freshwater > Lake | place: Crystal Bog, Wisconsin, USA...
AAATTAGAAGGTAGGCGTACAGGTACTAAAGGAGAGCAACTGGCCTTAAATTATATCGTGCAACAATATCAGCAAATCGGGTTGCAGCCTAAAGGAAAAGAGGGTTATGTTCAGACTTTTGAAATTAATGAAGGAAAGAAAATAACAGCTGCTACTAATCTTACTATTAATGATCATGTATTAGAACAGAATGCTGAATATTTTCCATTGAGTTATAGTGCACAAAAATCTATTAAGGGAACTCCTGCAATGGCTTTAAATGAAAAAGGGCAGCCTTGGTTTAAAGATTTGAAAGATGTATTAGAAGAAAACAAAACAAATCCGCATTTCGACATTGATGAAATCATTCGAAAAGAAGCAACTGCTGTAGCTTCCAAAGGGGCAACCGCTTTATTTTTATATAATAGTTCTTCAGCAATTGATAATGTTCAGTTCAATAAAAATGATACTACTATTTCGTTAGCAATACCTGTTATTTATATTACCAAGCAAGGATTCAAACATTATTTTTTCGATAATGCCGCTAGTTTGGATTTAACCGCACAAGTTGAAATTGTAGAACAAAAAAGAAATTGTAGCAATGTGATTGGTTATATCGATAATCATGCAGCAAACACCATTATTTTAGGTGCGCACTACGATCACCTAGGATATGGGGAAGATAAAAATGCATTAGATACCGGGCATATTATTCATAATGGAGCCGATGATAATGCAAGTGGAACTGCAGCTTTGATAGAACTAGCAAAAGTTTTGGTTAAGTCGTCTCCTAAAAACAACAATTATTTAATCATTCATTTTTCTGGCGAAGAGCTAGGATTATTTGGTAGTAAGCATTGGCTAGATGATCCTACCATTGTCATTACACCCAATTATATGTTGAATATGGACATGATCGGGCGATATGATACCGCACATAAATTAACTATCGGAGGTTATGGAACTTCACCAACTTGGGGCGAATATTTTGCTTCATTAAAGAATGATCAATTGATTTTAAAGTTTGATAGTTCTGGTAGCGGACCTAGTGATCATGCCAGTTTTTACAGAAAAGATATGCCCGTATTATTTTTCTTTACAGGTAGCCACCCCGATTATCATAAAGCAACTGATGATTGGCAAAAAATAAATTACGAAGGAGAAAAAAATATTGTTCAGTTTGTACATCAGTTGATCATTGATAATGATAGTAAAGGCAAATTAGTTTTTACAAAAACACGAGAACAAGCTGCTGGTCGCAGCACTAAATTCAAAGTTAGTCTGGGTGTTATTCCTGATTATGGTTTTAGCGGAACAGGGATGCGAATTGATGGAGTTAGTCCAGGTAAATTAGCCGAAAAAATTGGATTGCAAGCTGGGGATATATTACTTCAATTAGGTGAAATTAAATTTGTGGATGTGCAAAGTTATATGGGTGCATTGGGAAAATTCGAAAAAGGGGATAAGACTAAGTTGCGGACATTAAGAGGTAAAGAAGAAAAAACTTATGACATAGAATTTAAATAATTAGTTATGTCAAAACTCCGTTTGAATGTAGATGAATTGAACGAAGATTTCTTCGAAGACACTCGTCTGCTGGGTATTACAGCTCCTATTAAGAGTTACCAATTTTGCTGGCATTTAAATAATTTATTGGGATATCAATTCAGATTAAACAATGATATTGAAATTCATTTGCGCAAGAAAGAACGGAGTTATTATTTTTCTGTGTATGAATCAATTGTACCCAATAGCTTTTTAAGTCACTATGTATATCATAACCAATATGATGGTGAATATTTGTTGCCCGAATTTAGGCATATGGATTTCCTTTGGTTAATGAAAGGAGATTTTGTGGATGATGAAAAATGTACCTGGATCAAACAAACTATCAACAATATTGCTGGTGTGCAGCTGGTTGTTGAGCTTACCAATGAGCAGATCAAGAATAAAGGCAATATGGTTTTTTAGGAGCTATAGCTAGATAAAGTGAATTACTTTATCTGTTCTCGCTTTTAATTTTCCAATTGGTTTTGCATAAGCAGCAATTCCGAATGATTCAAATACGGCTATTACTTCATGAGCTGCTTCCGGAGCTACCGCTATTAATAAGCCGCCGTTGGTTTGTGGATCTGGTAATAATTGTAATGCTTCTTCTTCATTGATGTTACCGGCAATAGAAACTTTTGAACAATAACTATTCCAATTGCGTGCGGTAGCGCCGGGTCCTATTTTTTGTTTTTGATATTCCAAAGCTGCTTCCAAAATTGGAATATTTGCATATTCAATTTCTGCACTCAATCCACTTCCTTCGGCCATTTCTGTTAAGTGCCCCAATAAGCCAAATCCAGTAACATCGGTCATTGCATGCACACCTGCAATTTTTCCTAATGCTTCACCTGCTTTGTTCAGCGTGCCTAATTGTTTCAGTAATTGTTGTAAATGTGCTTCTGAAATTTTTTCTCTTTTTTGTGCTGTTGCCAGGATGCCTACACCAATAGGCTTGGTGATAAAAAGTAGGTCGTTTTCTTTTGCGGTATTATTTCTTTTTAAGTGTTCGATATTAACCAATCCACTCACTGCTAATCCAAAAATGGGTTCAGGGCTGTCAATGCTATGTCCTCCTGCAAGAGGGATTCCTGCTTCTAAACAAATGCTTCGAGCCCCTTCCAATACTTGTTGTGCAACTGATGCCGGAATTTTATCAATGGGCCATCCTAAAATTGCAATTGCTAAGATGGGTTTGCCACCCATGGCATATACATCGCTGATAGCATTTGCCGATGCTATTCTGCCAAACGAAAATGCATCATCCACAATTGGCATAAAAAAATCTGTCGTGCTAATCAGTGCAGTTCCATTACCTAAGTCGTAAGCAGCCGCATCATCATTACTGGCATTGCCAACGAGTAAATTTTTATTTTCAGGAACAATAGTGTCTGATTGTAAAATGCTACTTAAAACAGAAGGTGCAATTTTACAGCCACAACCACCGCCATGCGAAAATTTGGTTAAACGGAATTCAGACATCTTATCGATTATTTAATTTTTGCAAATTAAGTTTAAATGAATCGGATTTCAACCATCATACTATCCAAACAATCTCACCAAAATGAAAACGATCTTGTAATCCATCTTTTAATAATAGCTCTCCAATTTCATTGACAGATTCAACCTGCGCGCTAAAAGCGATATTCTCTTTTCTAAATCTAACGATCTCGTTTTTTTTAAATAAGTGCAGATTGTATTCTTTTAATTGATCAGATCGATGACCTGCTTTTAATGCATCGTATCTTTTATCTAAATAAGCACATAATTCTTTTGCTAATTCAGAGGGATGATAATCTTTCCCGGTAATTTGCTTCAAAGAGGCGGCATGTTGTACGAGGGGCGAAAATTGGGTTTGGTTAATATTTATCCCGATTCCTATCACTGAATACTGCCATTTAGTGCCCTGAATATGGTTTTCAATTAAAATCCCTCCTGTCTTTCTGTCACGCCAAAACAAATCATTTGGCCACTTTATTTTGGTTTCTTCGCCTGCATAGTATGAGAAAAAATCAAAAACAGCTAGTGATGCCATCACGCTGAGGGCAAACTGTTGATTGATTAGCAGAAAAGAGGGGTCAATTACTACCGATAAAATGATATTTGAACCGTTCTCGGAAATCCAGGTCTTTCCGCGCTGACCTTTCCCTGCAAATTGTGATTTTGCAAAGAATGCCGAACCGTGAGCAGCCAAATTAGACTGAACCTTGTCAATGGCATAGATATTGGTACTATCTACTTCATGTAATTCGAAAAATGGTTCTCCAATAGGAGTTTTAGCATTTATTGGTAACAAAGAATTACTATTTTTGACGAAGGTAGCACTGAATCAATCACACTTAAACAACTTAATTTATTGGCAACGCTCTCTGTACTCAACAAACTCCCTACTGCAACTAGTACTCGTATTACTCGGATAAATAGGAATTCCAAAATTTTTAAGACCATTATTAAAGCCATTCAGGATAAGAAGGGGGAAAATATAGTAAGTCTGGATCTTAGAAATATACCTGAAGCCGCAGCCGACTTTTTTATTGTATGTGAGGCAACATCCACAACACAGGTTCGTGCGATATGCGATTTTGTAGAAGAACAGGTACAAATTGGTTGTTCTGAAAACCCTTATAAACACGAAGGAAGAGTAACAGGACAATGGGGATTGATAGATTATGTAACAGTAGTCTTACACGTCATGCAGCCCGATGCCCGAAAATTTTATAAGTTAGAAGAAATGTGGAGCGATGCGGGTTCTGTGATGCATGATGAAGTAGAAAAAACCAAATAAGGATATTTAAAGAAACATTATTTATAATAGAGGAAACAGATATGTCACAGGAAAATAAAAAATTCAACATCCAGAACGATAAAGGTGATGCTCCACGTAAAGGTCCAAAATTCAGTATTTACTGGATTTATGGCATCATTGGTATGGTATTACTATCAGCCAATTTTTGGAAAATGACGCCCGATATTAGTCGTGTTAGTGAACAGGAATTCAAAAAAGAGATGCTTGCTAAAGGCGATGTGGATCGTTTGGATCTGGTTACCAATAAGCAAGTGGTAAGGGTTTATATTAAAGCAGATAGTCTTGAAAAAGAGTACTATACAGTTAAATTTAAAACCAAACTTGCTAAAGAAAAATATAAAGGTGTTCCTTTATTCGAGTTCAAAGTAACTGACTGGAAAAGCTTTAATGATGGACTGAAAGAGTTTTATGCAACTAATCATATAGGTGAAGTTTCAACTAATCCAATGGATGAAGGCGAATGGTTTGGACCAGTAGCTAACACCATCCTTTCTTTATTGATTATCATTGCAGCATGGGTATTGTTGATGCGCAAGATGGGCGGTGGTGGCCCTGGCGGCGGCGGCCCTGGCGGCATATTTAATATTGGCAAATCAAAAGCAACTTTATTTGATAAAGGCGCTAAAGTAAATATTACTTTCTCTGATGTGGCTGGATTAGATGAGGCTAAAGTGGAAGTGATGGAGATTGTTGACTTCCTGAAAAATCCTAAAAAATATACGGCTCTGGGTGGTAAAATTCCAAAAGGTGCTTTGTTAATCGGACCTCCAGGGACAGGTAAAACCTTGTTAGCTAAAGCAATGGCAGGAGAAGCACAAGTGCCTTTCTTCAGTTTGAGTGGAAGTGATTTTGTGGAAATGTTTGTGGGTGTGGGTGCAAGCCGTGTGCGTGATTTGTTTAAGCAAGCACGTGAAAAAGCGCCTTGTATTATTTTTATCGATGAGATTGATGCAATTGGTCGAGCACGTGGTAGAAATGCCATGATGAGCAACGACGAACGTGAAAATACTTTGAACCAGTTATTGGTGGAGATGGATGGATTTGGTGGAGATACTGGTATCATTATCTTAGCAGCAACCAACCGCCCGGATGTATTGGATTCGGCATTACTTCGTCCAGGTCGTTTTGATCGTCAGATCTCTATAGATCGTCCGGATGTTGTAGGAAGAGAAGCCATCTTTAAAGTGCATCTAGGTGTGATTAAAGTTTCTGAAACTTTAGATATTCATAAATTGGCAGAGCAAACTCCAGGTTTTGCAGGTGCTGATATTGCGAACGTTTGTAATGAAGCAGCATTGATCGCAGCAAGAAAAGATAAAGCAGCGGTTGACATGAGCGATTTTCAGGATGCGATTGATCGGGTGATTGGAGGATTGGAGAAAAAGAATAAAATCATTTCTCCAGACGAAAAGGAAGTAATTGCTTATCACGAAGCAGGACATGCTATTTGTGGTTGGTTCTTAGAGCATGCTTATCCATTATTAAAAGTTACGATTGTACCAAGAGGAACGGCAGCATTGGGTTATGCGCAGTATACACCTAAAGAACAATACTTATATACTACAGAGCAGTTGATCGACCAATTGTGCATGACATTGGGCGGTAGAGCCGCGGAAGAAATTTTCTTCGGTAAAATATCTACGGGTGCAGCAAACGATTTACAGCAAATTACTAAGATGGCTTACAGCATGGTAACCACTTATGGAATGAACGATAAGATTGGTAATATCAGTTTCTATGATCCTTCACAGGAAAATACCTTCACTAAACCATTTAGTGAAGAGACTGGTAAAATGATTGATGATGAAGTTCGTAAGTTGGTAGCTAATGCTTATGTAAGAACGATTGCTTTATTGACAGAGAAAAAAGCACAGGTTGAATTGTTAGCGAAAGAATTATTGGATAAAGAAGTGTTGCATAAATCGGATGTGGAAGAATTAATTGGGAAAAGACCTTTTGAAGAAAAGAAAATTTTGGAAGTTCCTATTCCGCCGGTTCCTTTGGATTTGCCGATTATTCCAATAGTAAGCAATGATCAAGAAGAACCACCAACTACTATTCTTCCTTAAATTAATCAGTAGAACATGTTAAACAGTTCTAGAGATAAAATATTAAACAGGATTAAGCAGGCACTGAAAAAACCAGTGCCTGTTCCCTTTCCTGCAGTAGAAAATAATCCTTTTCCTTTTCAACCATCTATACAAGAATTAGAAATCGAGTTTGCTGAAAACTTTGCCAAATTGCAAGGACGATTTTCTTTTTGTGCCAATGAAGCAGAGTTAGCTGTTCAGTTAAATCTTTTGGCAGCACAAAGAAAATGGTCTAATATTTATTGTGTGGAAGAAGATTTGAAAACCAAATTATTCGAAAAAGGTTTTCAAAATATTACAGGCAATGATTTAGCGGATTGTGAAGCAAGCATCACTTATTGCGAACAATTAATTGCACGAACAGGAAGTCTCTTATTAAGTAGTGCACAAGCAAGCGGCAGAACGATTAGCGTATATGCACCCGTGCATATTTGTATTGCCTATACTGATCAATTGGTGTATGATATCGCGGATGGTTTTAATCAGTTAATTGATAAATACCGCCTCAATCTTCCCTCATTAATCACCCTGGCTTCAGGCCCCAGCAGAACTGCTGACATTGAGAAGACTCTGGTGGTGGGCGTACATGGTCCAAAAGAAGTTTTTTGTTTTTTGATTGACAGGCAATAAAAGATAGCTTGTATCTTTATCATTATGCAAGAGCCTGTATTCCAAATATTTGTTTATGGATCATTGAGAAGTGGTTTTCATGCGCCGGCATTTGAATATATCAGTCGCTATTTCGATTTAGTAAGCGATGCAAGGGCAAAGGGTTATTTATATGATATGGGCGAATTTCCTGCTGCCCTACCTACAGAAGAGGAGGCTTATTTAGTAGGTGAATTATATCGGATTAAACACGAAGAGGAATTCAATTGGGCAATTGAACAATTAGATGCCTATGAAGGAATTCATGCTGATCCTGAAGAAGGAGCAATTCCTTATAGAAGAGATATCACAACTATTTATACTCCCCATGGAAATACAAGTGCCTGGATTTATTGGTTCAATGAATCCATCGGGAATCAGCCAATCATTGCTTCGGGTGATATGTTAGAATACATGCGTCAAAAGAAAAATATAGGTTAGTATGGAGCTCGAATCTGGTAAAAAAATTTATTTTCTTTCCGATTTTCATTTGGGTGCGCCAGATAGAGTGAATAGTTTAGTGCGCGAGAAGAAAGTGGTGGCGTTTTTAGATAGTATCAAAAATGATGCAGCAGAAATTTTTATTGTTGGAGATATTTTTGATTTTTGGTTTGAATATAAAACGGTTGTGCCAAGAGGATATACCAGACTTTTTGGAAAGTTGGCTGAGCTCTCAGACGCTGGAATTTTACTGCATGTATTTGTGGGTAATCACGATATGTGGATGAGTGATTATTTTCAGCAAGAGTTAAATATTCCCGTGTATTTCGAGCCTCGCATTTTTGAATGGAACGGAAAGCAATTTTTTATTGGACATGGAGATGGCTTAGGTCCGGGTGATCATGGTTTTAAGTTTATCAAAAAAATATTTCGAAATCCAGTTTGTCAGTGGTTGTTTGGTATGTTACATCCTAATTGGGGCATTGGGCTGGCTAATTATTTCAGCAGAAAGAGTAGAGAAAAAACGGGTCATTCAGATGAATTGTTTTTGGGTCCGGATAATGAATGGCTGATTATTTTCTCGAAAGAATATTTGCAAAAAGAGCAGGTAGATTATTTTGTTTTTGGACACCGACATTATCCCATTGACTATGTATTAAATGAACGAAGTAGGTATATTAATTTAGGAGATTGGATCCGCAATTTTACCTATGCATGTTTTGATGGTAAAGAGATGGAATTAAAAAATTGGGTGTCAGCATCGAACATCATTAATTGAGTTTCATGGAAAAGATTTTACAGCAGGAATTATTAAGCAATACTATTGGAAGTTATTTGTGGGTAATAGGTTCGATTTTGTTAGCGCTATTTTGCAAGCGGTTGGTATCTAAATATTTTGCTTCTTTACTATATCGAATTGTAGGAAAGAAAACGGATAATATTCGAAAAAAATCGTTTTTAGAATTAGTAGTACAACCCATGGATGTTTTCCTGGTATTGTTGGTATCTCTAATTGCGGTAGACAAATTGCGATTTCCTAAAGCACTCGATTTTAATATTTATCATATTACATTTAAGCAGTTATTGGATACTGTTGCTAACGCCACTTTGATCCTAGTTTTTATATGGTTGCTTACACGGGTAATAGAATTTATTGCTATTGTTTTAGAAGAAAAAGCTAATCGCACTTCAGATCAATCGGATAATCAGTTGATTGTTTTCTTTAAAGATTTTTTCAAAGTTATTTTAGTCATCATTGGTATATTAATGGTTTTCCGTTTTGCATTTAATAAAGATGTAAGTAATCTTTTAACTAGTTTAAGTATTGTGGGTGCAGCAATTGCATTGGCCACAAGAGAAAGTATGGAGAATCTGATTGCCTCTTTTATTATTTTTTTTGATAAACCTTTTATGACGGGCGATTTAGTAAAAGGGAATACCTTTTCAGGTTATATTGAAAAGATTGGATTAAGAAGTACCAGGATTCGTACCCTCGAAAAGACCTTTATTACGGTGCCTAATAAACAAATGGTTGATACCATCATCGATAATATCAGTTTGCGAACACAAAGGAAAGCAGAGATCAGATTAGAATTAAGTGTAAGAGCAACCAGTTCAGAATTGTTGTCGTTTTTAGAATCGATCAGACAAATGATTCTTGAGAATAAAGAGGTTGAAAACTCATCTGTCTTTTTATCAGATACGGGGAAGAATGCACATTTGATTTATATTGATTTATTCGCAGGGATGCAGATGACTTTTGATGAATTTAATCAACTCAGAGAAAGGGTCAATTTGTCGATTATAAAAAAATTAGAAGACGCAAAAATTGATTTAGCATCTTCTAATATGTATGTTGTTATAAGCCAGAAATAATGGCACCTAATTCTTTTTCCATAAAACCTGTTTTGCCATATTCAGTAACTCGACCTATTTCTTTTCCATGCTGCATTACCAGGAAAGTAGGGGTATTTGTGATGTTGTATTTTTCTTGAATATTATGGTATGCTTTTTTATTTCGATCTACTGCGACCAACAAAACCTTTGATTCAGGGTATCCCGATTTATCTAATAAACGGTAGAGTTTAGGTAATAAATTATTACTATCGTGGCACCAGGTTCCGAAAACAACAACCAGGGAAAATTTAGTAGCATTTTTTTTGAAAGCTACAACAGCAGTTGGATCTGCCTCGCCCCATTGCATATTTTCTTTGAACCAGGCAAATGTGGTATCGCCTTCTAAAACGGTGCGATTGATTTTGCCACTTAAGATGTTAGTTTCATGATCTGGTAAATAAATGAAATCTTTATTAGCAGTTAATTTAGAACTGGAGCAGGAAACGAAAAAAGTCAGAGCAATTAAAACGATACAAGTTAGGCGCATATTAAATAGGAATCTTAAGTCTATGAAACAGCTAAGTTTACTTTCAATTCTAAGAGAAATGATTTGAATTTTGTGAGTGATTGAACAAGCTGCGCTTGCATATCGGCCTGTGCTTTATTATTTTTTAAATAATTTTTAGCGCCTTCGATAGAAAATTTTCTTTGTCGTAAAAGAAAATAAATCAGTTGAAGATTTTTAATGTCTTCCACCCGAAATAGTCGGTCTCCTTTTCTGGTTTTTCTAGGTTGTAACACATCGAATTCATTTTCCCAATACCTGAGTAGCGAAGTGTTAACTTTAAACCATCCTGCTACTTCACTGATACTGTAATATAATTTTTTTTGAAGTGTTTCATCATCAGGGATCTCAATCAAGTCAACCTCCGTATCCATATCGCGAAACGATTTTCTACCTCTTTTGCTAGGCTTTTTCGTTTCCAGGTATGTCTTAGGTTTAGATGCTTCAGTTTTTTTCTTGATGCGTATAGCGATGGACTTGTCTTCGTAAACAATAGTGGATTCAGCTACAGGGATGGGCTCAAGAATGGTAGGCTGTTCAGCTTTTGGTGTTTTTATAGCCTTTTCCTTTTTTACTTTAGGAGTGATAGGTTCTATAGGAAAACCAAATAAATCTAATTGTTGCAATGGTCCTGCCATAACATAAAAGTAATACAAGAAAAGTACTGTTTTTGTGAACTGAGAATTTGGTGGAAAAGATGGCTATATATGGGGATACAGTACTAACTACTAACTTTACAAAATGCATCAGATAAGAACCGTTTGTGTATGTGGAGCCGGTACAATGGGTATGGGTATTGCGCAAATCTGTGTGCAATCGGGATACAAAACCCTGTTATATGATATCAATGAGGAGAAGTTAGAAAGCAGTAGGGTTGTTATTCAAGGATCCTGGGAAACCCTCTTAGTAAAAGAAAAGATTAGTCAAGAAGCGATAGTAACATTTAACAGTAGGCTGAGCTATAGCAGTAATATCAATGATTGTAAGTCGGATTTAGTGATTGAAGCGATAGTAGAAAAAGCTTCTGCTAAAATAGATTTGTTCAGGCAGTTGGTGGAAATCAATCCAATCAATACATTATTCGTCAGTAATACTTCTTCCATTTCCATTAATTTAATAGCAGGCAAGTTGCAAGATCCTTTTCGTTTTGCAGGGATGCATTTTTTTAATCCGGCCACTTATATGAAGTTGGTTGAAATTGTGAAGGCTGATCAGACCAGTGATACGCTGATTAATATGCTGCAAGAGGTAGTAAGTAGGATGGGCAAGACTGCGGTGGTTTGTAAGGATTCACCGGGATTTATTGTAAATCGGGTGGCAAGGCATTTTTATTTAGAGTCTTTGCAATTATTGGAACAGGGGAAAACGGATATAGAAACGATCGACCTGGTATTGGAAGCAACAGGCTTTAAAATGGGGGCATTTCGATTAATGGATTTGATTGGCATTGATATCAATTATGCGGTCAGCCAACATATTTGGGAGGGGTTAGGAAAACCTGTTCGTTTAAAACCTTCATCTATTCAGGATCAAAAAATCATACTGAAAAAACTAGGAAAGAAAACGGGGGAGGGCTTCTATAAATACTACAAATAAGCCACAAACCCACTACACTAAAATCCTTGTTTCAATGCTTTTTTAATAATAGAACTTAGCTAATTTCGTATTGAAAACACGCCCCGTTCGCTTACATATTCAGCACTTGCAAAACAGTTTAGTTAAAAAGATTGATAAATTGACTAAACTCTTATATTAAGGCAAAAAAAATACAACATTGTTGGTATTTGGACGTTTACTGATGCAGTAGACCTTTATATATTAAATAATTGTGTTGGAATAACTGTGCTATATCGAAAGAGTAGCACAATAAAATCATTTTTAAAACGTATTTAGTTATTTGGTTTTCAAGGCTACTATTATATACTGTATTCTAATAGGTTTAACATGAGATTAGGAAAATATCTTTTCATCAGTTGCGGACTCATAGTAGCAATTCTTGGAACCCCCTTTATTTCGAATGCACAGCTTTCGAGAAATGGCATCAACTTTCAGGCGCTTGCGAGAGACCATTTTGCGAATCCTTTAAAGAGTACTCCTATTTATGTACAAACAACAATCATTCAAAACCAGCCAACAGGAAGTAAAATGTTGGTGGAGGAATTTTCAGTAACAACTGATCCGACAGGGGTTTTTGCGGTAGTAATTGGTCAGGGTAAAAGAATTAGCGGCACTGCGAATGATTTGGAAACAGTGGATTGGGCAAATGGGCCTTATTTTTTAAACATACAAATTGCTTTAAATAATAGTACCAGTGGTGTTTCCAATAATAACCGTGTTTGGATAGATTTAGGAACTACACAATTTGGAACAGTTCCTTATGCTTTATATGCGAACAGTGTGCCGGGTTTAGATAATAAATTAAATATTTCTGATACTGCAAAAATGTTATCAGGTTATATGAGAATAGGTGGCGCTTTTGATCCAAACTTATATAAATCATTACTTGCAGGTAAAGTAAATGTGGCGGATAGTATTACAGGTTATGTAACTCCCTATCAGTTAGCGTCCAAAACTGCTACGATTGCTTCTTTTGCAATTAATAGCACGCTATCTTCTTTACTTGGATCTAAATTAAATATTTCTGATACTGCTGCGATGTTGTTCCCTTATGCAACGAAACAGGAATTGTCGGATGCCATCGCAAAAATTTCTTTGACGCCCGGTCCTCAAGGAGCCACAGGAGCAACCGGAGCCACTGGTGCAACAGGATCAAATGGATTAAACGGAGTTACTGGAGCTACGGGTGCCACAGGATTAAATGGAGCTACCGGA
>Ga0208106_1000527_pt1 | contig 12731 bp, 17 predicted proteins | sample CryBogCBE25Jul08_FD_184577 | JGI IMG/M metagenome (GOLD analysis project Ga0208106, IMG submission 184577) | Freshwater microbial communities from Crystal Bog, Wisconsin, USA - CBE25Jul08 (SPAdes) | ecosystem: Environmental > Aquatic > Freshwater > Lake | place: Crystal Bog, Wisconsin, USA...
CTCCAGGCCGCTCGCCGTCGTGCACGTGATGCAGAGATCAAGGCATTTGAGGCCTTCCAGGCCACAGAGGAGACTCGCATCGCCGCCATCAAGGCCGCACAGGTCATCTATGCTGCAGCCCTCGCAGCCGCAGATGCAGGGGCCAAGGAGACTCGCACAACCTACGAGACTGCTGCAGCGGCCGCTCGCGCCGCAGAGAAGACTCTTGACAAGGCCCGTATCGAGGCGGGCGGTCGCCGTCCTGTTCGCTACCAGGTCTCAGATGACATTGGTCAGCGTGCTTTGGATAAGATGATTGCCGACCGTACCTACTCAACAATACTGCCAGCAGACACCTCCTACTATCCGCATTCATCTACAGACTTTCTTGCGAGGATGCATGCCGAGGGTGTAAAGCTCGGCAACAATACAAATGTCTGTGATGTATTTGTGTGGCGGAATCTGAAGGAGATAAAGAATGGTGATGTCCTCTACATGGTCACCTCATCTGATTCGCGCACCTGGGTTCCCTCCAAGATCTACAAGGGCGCAGTCCGTAGCGGCCCTGTTCACACTCTGGAGATGAACTATGGTCGTGACTACCAGTACCATCGCACCCCTACGACATCTCTGAAGATGACATGGGAAGTCAGCTGGCGTCTGCTCGGCGACTACGATGAGAGCTACAAGGATTGCTTCATTGATCTCACAAATGGCTCTTCAGTCATCAAGATTAAGAAGCCTCTACCGCAGCATGTAGCTTCTGATGCTCTGCCTACAGCGACAGAGGCATAAAAAAAATTGAAATACCTGGTTCCAAATAAACCAGGTACAGCAAGACAAAGCAATCAAAAATGTCTATCTCATCCATCATCCGCAAGCTCTACCAGGCACTGGCGACGTGCGACAATTGCGGCGGCGACGGCGGCGTTGCACGCTCTGGTGAGCTCGGTGGTCGCACTCTTTGCGGCAGCTGCTACAACGCATGGAAGAACTAGAAACCGAAAAAACTAACCAAAAAACAAAAAAAGCTGCATTCGCACCCCAGTTCTTTTTAATTAAAAAAATTTGAACACATGTAGTCACTATTTTTTTAGCATAGCTAATATCATCATCCAAAATGTCCAAGGCAATTATCTTCCTCAGCATCATTGCGTCAGCGGCGGCCATCTACACGGCCATTCCCAGTGGTCATGTTGGTGTCTACAGTTGGATGGGACAGATTCAGGAACAGCCGCAAGAGGGTGTTGTAACCTACAATCCTCTGACTTCAAGCATTCGGCATGTCAAGTACATTCAGGATACAGACAAGCTCACAGATGTTCGGTGTGTCTCGAAGGAGGGTGTCAACATCAATGTGCCCAGCATTGAGATTGCCAATCGTATTGAGCCAACCTCTGTCATCTCTACAGTAAGCCGCTATGGCTTCGAGTATGATAAGATTCTGGTTCTCAACCCACTGGGTCAGCGCATGCGTGAGCTTTGTGCAGAGCGCACGGTTGATGAGATTGAAATCACTGACTTCAAGCTTCTGGATGACCTTCTCAAGCAGGAGATTCAGGAGCAGGTTAACCAGGTCAACTCTGGTATCACCATTGACTGGGTGCGAATCACCAATGTCATCATTCCAGATACCATTAAGCAGAAGCGTCTGGAACTCGCTGCTGAGAAGGCCAATCGTCTTCTTGCTGAGGAGAATGCAAAGCGTGTGGTTGTAGAGAAGCAGACAGAGGCATTCATTCAGAAGGCGGATAATGAGCGTGCTCTGGCTGCCACCATGCTACAGGCTGAGCAGATTCAGCGACTTGCAGTTGCTAATGCGGCTGCGGATGAACTTTCTGCTGGAGCCATGGCAAAGTTCTACCAGATTCCTGGATATGCAGAGGTTCTGAAGATTCAGGCGCTCTCTGGAAACATGAAGATCTACTTCGGTGACCATCTCCCTGGAAATATGTTCCTCGGCGCACCTACTGCGGCCATGCCTCTAGATGTGCCTGGATCGGTTCCAATTCCTACGATGCCTCTGCCTCCGCAGGTGCTGAAGATGTAAAAAAAGAATACAAACACAAACAAAAAATAAAAAGAAAAAAGAGGGACTCCAGTCCACACTCTTTTTATTGTAATGACAGAGGGACAGAGGGATAGAGTCAAAATAAAAAAAATTTGAAATTAAAAATCGTCCTAGTAGTTCAGTACAGCAACAAGTATTAGCATATTCTACAATGTCTTCTACCAGCAACTCCAACGCAATCAAGACGGCGATGGCTCAGCTCCACGCAGCAATTGCAGCTCTGGATGCAGCTCTCGGCACCCCTTCAGCCCCTGCGGCTGCTCCTGCGGCCAAGAAGAAGGTGGCTAAGCCTACTGGCACAGAGGATGATGAGGTTCCTGCGCCAGTGGCCGCAGAGCCCAAGGTTCGCAAGCCGACCGCATGGAATGCCTATGTAGTTGAGAATGGTGGCGTGAAGGCTGCCAGTGCTCTCAAGAAGGCGGACCCCGCAGCCTATGAAGCGTGGGCGGCAGAGTGGAAGGAGAAGAATCCTGACCCTGCAGCAGTTCCTATCAAGGCAGAGGCCGCTGCAGAGCCGAAGGCGCGCAAGCCCCGCTCTGACAAGGGCAAGCCGCGGGCCAAGAAGCCGGTGGCAGATGAGTCGGCCGCGGAGGATGAGTAAACACAATAATAAAAGGGTGTAAATAAGAAAAGAAAAAGAAAAAACCACACCCAATTTTTATTTGGAAGATGGGCAAGAGCAAATAAAAAAAATTTGAACATTATTTTTATTGGTAGTTCAGTACAACCAACATTCATCGCAAAAATGTCCAACCTCTCCAACGCACAGATTCTCCAGATCATCGCATCGCTGCGGGCGCAGGCAGACACTCTTGAGGCATCTCTTGGGCCTATCAAGGCACAGGTCACTGCTCCAGAGCGCAAGCAGCGCTCGGATAAGGGTAAGTCTCGCAGCAAGAAGCCTGCGGCCGATGAGGAGCCTCCTGAGGAGGCCGAGCCCAAGGCCAAGAAGGAGCCCAAGGCCCGCAAGCCCAGCGCATGGCAAGACTTCGTGAAGCAAGAGGGTGGCATCAAGAAGGCAAGCCTGACCAAGACCACTCATCCTGCGGCCTACCAGGAGTTCGTTGAGGCCTGGAATGAAGAGCATGGTGTTGCGCCTGCTCCAGCCTCAGCCTCTGTAAAGAAGGCACCTGCGGCAGAGCCCAAGCCAAAGACCAAGAAGGAGTTGCCTCCTCTTCCTGTGTCTGAGGACGAGGAGGATGCTAAGGAGTATGAGCTAATCAATATTGATGACACCAACTACTGGCTTGATGCAGACATGGGCATTCTCTACCATGACAATGATGGAGAGAGTGGTGACTTCGCCCACTTCTACAAGGACGGCGAGATTGTCAATCATCTGTAAATAAAAATCAAGAACCAAAAATTACAAAAAAAAGAAAAGAGGCAAAATGCCCACTTTTTTCTTGTATAAAAAAATTGAAATTTGCTTTCCCTACAACTACTAGTATCAGGCAAAATGGCAACCAATAAGTCTCCTACAAAGCACTATACGCCTCGTCTCTCTCCGATCATGGGAACCACAACCTATACGTCAGAGAATTCTGCAGAGAATACTCCTCGTCCTCCGTTTCGTCTACAGGCTGCTCCGCCTACTGCAGAAGAGGATGGCAAGAGTCTTGACAGTGATGACTATGAAGTACTCTCTCCACAGGCCATTGAGCATATGCGTGAAGAGATGCGCCAGATGTATGAGGAAGCCTATGATGTCTCAGACAGTGAAGAGGAGGAGTTTGCTGTACAGCTGGCAACTGTTGAAGGCCCTCTAGTCGCACGGCATCCACGAGTGCTTCTCGCCTATCTCCGATTTCTTGACCTCTACAATGAGGTCGCAAAGCCAGATGAAGTGTTGCCACGCTTCAAGATGAACCATGCCGAGCAAGCAGATATTCTCTATCACTCTACAGTCTTCCATGCACCACATGAATTCAAAGCAGAGGTAAATGAACTCCGCGCAAGGATTCTTGCAGCCACACAATAAAAATTTGAACAATTACTTACTTATTTATTTTTGTAGCACACACAAAGCAAAAATGACTACTCTCACCATTGATATGCTAAAGCGGGCGTTTTGGGCCTCAGTCGAGAGTGCACCTGACTACGATGACGAGAAGCAGTACATTATGCCAGACTTCAAGGATGACTGCGCCGAAGGTGAATATGAGAAGATTCTTCTGAAGTATGCAAATCTGGCAATCAAGCATGGTATCTTCAAGGTTGCGCATGGTGACGCCTTTATCTGGCTTCATGAAGGATATCGCAATCAGAATCTCCGCTTTTACGACAAGGACCAGGGTGTAATCTACCCTTGGTCAGATGGACCTGATGATTACGGTACTGTACCCTATCAGTTCAAGGTGGGAGACTTTCCACCTGACAAGTGGTCAAATATGGTCGACCACAATGATTATGTCTTTCTCCGAGAGGACCTTGTTGAACAACTCAAGGCCACACTGAAAGAGGTGAAGCCTGATATCTGGGAGACAACCCTTGAAATTCTGGGTGTTACCTACCCAGTTACGCTTACGATTGAGCGGAGTGGGGAGACAAAAGATGAAGTGATCTTGTTAGATGAACTCGAATATCTTGACATGGCTCACTTTACAAGTGCAGAGACTGTAGCAAAGTACAATCAATGGGCAAAGGAATCGCCTACATTTAAGGGATTTGCCGATGCAAACGCTCAGCATGCCACAGGCTACTTTACAATTGAGTGTTATGTCTAAAAGTATAAATAAAACCAAAAGAATAAATTTATTTATTTTTTTTGGTCTTAATAGAATGGCGGATACATTAAAGGTCAGGGCGGCAGATATCAAACGAAGGGGGGATGAACACCATGCAGCCTTGAAAGAGTCAAATCGTGCTCTTTGGGATATGATTGAGGCTGCAAGAGCGAGGGGTTCTGCTCCTATTAGTTCAGGACTCAGCTCAGGACTCGGCTCAGGCCTCAGTTCAGGACTCAGCTCAGGACTCAGCTCAGCCCTCAGTTCAGGCCTCAGTTCAGGCCTCGGTTCAGGCCTCAGTTCAGGACTCAGCTCAGGTCTCAGCTCAGGACTCAGCTCAGGGATAGCTTCTAGTATAACTTCGAAAGGTGGTTCAGGATTCCTTGTAAGAGATTCTATTCCAGTTGAAACTGTTATAGATAATTTAAAACCATTTATCTTAAATGAACCACCTGTAATTCAGAAGTTAACTGAAACAGATATTGCAAAATTAAATAGTAGAAAGATTCCCATTAAAGTATTTGATATTTCACCTAAATTAGATCACACGATTAATATTCCAAAAGTAGAACCACCGCCATATTATAGTATTTATAAATTCAATAATAGTATCATACACATTGATACTAATAAATATTTAATGCCATATCGTTCATACTGGAAGGGGAATTATGGGTATAAAATAAATGACAAAAACGATGAAAATTCACAATGGTGTAATAGACCCATCTTAAACTTTAATGGTAAGAATGAAGATTGGTTATATATTATTAATTGTTTATCTTATGCATTTATTGAAATAGAGAATGATAAAATAAAAGTACTAAATGATGCACCATTTGATATATTTAAGCAACTTGAGGATCCCAGAATATTTAAATTCAAAAATGAAATATATTTATATCTTCAAGGATTAAAACAAGATACTATATCATTTAATAGTAAAGTAATTAATTGTAAAAAGGATGTTTGTGTAACACCTTCTTTATATAAAGTAAAAATTAATAATTTAAGTATAGATCTTGAACCAATTCAGTTAAATCTATGTCACGACATTTCAAAGAGAATAGAAAAGAATTGGACTCCCTATGAACATAATAATGAGTTATTTTTTATTTATGATTTAACTGAAGAGAAGGTATTTAAATTTGAGACAGATTCATGTGATATTTATAAACCTGGTAAGCCAGATACACTAGTAAAAAAATTAATAAGTAAAGTTGGTAAACCTTCTTTTAAATTATCTGGAGGTACACCACTACTAGAAATGACAAATCCAGACTATGGACCCTACTTAGGCGTTGGGCATATTAAAATGAAAATTTCAGAGTTCAAAGAACTCTTTCCAACATTTCAAGAAATTGAACCAAAATTTCTCATGCATCATACACTAGTATATTTTATGTTCTTTTATACATATGACCATACAGATACAAAGGTTACAAAGATAAGTAAACTGTTTATCTGTCATTCTGGAAATGAAGGTATTGAGCCTTATCTTCTACAATTTCCATGCGGAATTGAGTATACCAATGGTGATATACTTGTATCCTATGGCGAAGGTGATGATAGATGCAAACTCTTGAAGATAAAATTAGGTGATATTAAATTATATGATAGTCTTGATAGTATACCAAGTAGTTCAGACTTATTTGAACTAATATATAATACACTTATACCTACAACAAGTGGCGGCAATCGCAAATCAAGAAAGCATCGCAAGAACAGAAAAAATAGAACCTATAAGAAGTAAATGGCTGACTCACTAAAAAACTATAGACAAGTCGCAAAAAATCTTAAAAATAGAGCAAATACTCTGAAAGGACAGGTTGAACGGCGCAAAATAGAAACATCTGCTATTGTAGGAATGGCTCCGCGTAATACTCGTCGTGGTGGTGGTCGTGGCAAGCGTCGTCCGGCAAAGCGTGTACCGGTTCAGTTTGGTCCCAAGACCCTAGAAAACACAGTTAAGAATGCGCTTGCTAATGTAAGTAAAGCGGTGAATGAGGCACGGACTTGGGGTGACTTCCAAATTGAGGAGGATGCAAAAAAGAAGAAGAAGGGCGGCCGCCGCACGCGTAAGAATAAGAAGGACTGATAAAGTATAAATTTGAAGTAGTTGGTCATTATGTATATAGTATACACAATGACTACCTGTTGTGCACGTGATTATAAGACCTATATTCTATGTACCGCTGCCACCCACGCAGGGCTCGAAACCTGTTACGACCATCGCGGCTATTATCAAAAGCATCTTTGGACCCAGCGATATCTGCGACCCAATAAGGTCCATAATATTCTATCACGCGGCTATCCCCTAACCTCGTCAATCGGCCGCCATCAACAGGCCATTGAAGACTCTATTATCTCTAAGCGTATTGTCTTAACTGAAGAAGATATTAGGTCCATTCCTGACCACCGTGACCTTATGACAGTCTATCTAATTCTCTGTCCCTTTATTGACCCTTCATGGAATCTACCCCTGCTCGGCAGAGCCATCCGCATCTTCTTTGGCCTACGTCAGCCTGGTGTAGAAGATGTATCACCCAGTTTTCACCTCTACTTCAAGACTCTTCTGGAGCATCCACTCTTCGGTCTAGAGAAACTGATTCCAGAACTTGTGCGAAATCAATATCTCTTTCTTGAGGCCCGCCCAAATGCCCGAATCAACTTCACTCGGATCTGGAAAGAGGCACTTCATGAACTTCGTCCAGACCTCTGCTGGTATTCCGAGGAAGGGCTAATTAACATCTGGGGACAAGTCATTAATACTACACCTACAAAGAATGAACTCAAAGTCTTTACAAATACAATTCTACCTGCTATGCGAGAGAATCTAATCACTCTTAATCAATGGAAACATTCGAGGAAAATGTCAATGGCACCTTTGAAGGAAGAGATTGTCGCAAAGGTATATCATCCGAGACATGTGGAGCGCTGGCTGGAGACAGGCGGCTGGCCTCTTATGGATATGATGTTTTAAACAATTAATAGATATGTAGTAGAATGGAATCCCTACAAGATTCTGTAGAAACATCAGTAACCTTAAAACTTTTTTCATCATTAAAGACATCTTCATACTATCATATTTTCAATAGCAAGTTATTTGAGTTTCCACTAGAAAAATGTGAAGAACTAAATAATTTTAATCCAGCTCGTCTTTCAAATAATCCTTTTCCAAACAAAAACCGGCCTAGAGGACAGAAAGATTTGGAATCAGTTGAACATCATAGACAACAAATACGCCAACAAGGATTCACAGAGCCCATATGGATTGCAGTGAAAAAAGGAGAGTATACTTTACTAGACGGCGCACATCGTATTATTGCGACCTATTTAGAAAAGAAACAAAGTATTCTCGCACATATTGTGGATGTTGATGCCAAAAATGCCAATTAAAAATTTGAAAGTTTATTCCCTTGTTTTTATTAGTACACACAAAACGCAACCATGTCTACTAATATGAAGAAGATGGAGCAGAAGCAGAAGCGTGACGCAAAGAAGTCTGTCCGTAACTCAAAGGAGGAGGACAAGGCTATGGATGATGAAACAACTCTCTTTGGCGTTGCCAAGAAGCATCTTGGCAATGGCATGTTCCTTATTGATGTCCAGGATGAGAAGCATCGTGAGCATGTCTACGAGGTGACAGCAAAGGCTGTCCGTACGAATATTGCCCGCATCGTAGTGAATGATGTTGTTATTGTAGCACAGAGTGGCAAGCACTTTGAACTTGAAGGCACAATGTCTAGAAAGAATATCAAGACACTCATTTCTGATAGGCGAATTCCTGCCAGCTTTATTGGCAGTACCACAGAAGAGAATGAGGGCGGCATTGAGTTTGAGGCAGAGGAGGCTGCGCCTACAGAGGATGTGAATATCGATGCAATCTGAGAACCACCAATTACAAAAAATTCACAAAAAACAAAAAGATTTTTTTCTGCCAATTTACATAATAACTCCAGAGCGCCGAGCCCAGCGTCTGAAATTGTTGATATCTACATTACATTCCTGTCCAGATAGGTCTGAGAAATTACTCATATCCATCCATTGTGCTGCTTCAATTTCGGCAGTGTGATGCGGAAAGAGTTTGGGTTCATTAGGAAGGAAATAGAAGAAGTAGCCCTCGGCCCCTCCACGACCAAGATCATCTCGTGCTGTGAACTTCTTGAATGAACTATAAGGTACAGAAGGACGAATTCCAGTCTCTTCAAAGAGTTCACGGAGTGCGCATTCACTACCTGATTCGAATGGCTCCATATGACCTTTAGGAAAGGACCATTTGCCACTGAGGCGACCCTTCACAAGAAGTACACGGCCTTCACTACTGATACATATAGTACCATAGACTTTCTGATGCCGCGGACGAAAGGAAGAAAATGCGGTTGGAAACTGCGTCGCAGGACTTTGCGCTGAGAGGCCCATACTAAATAAGTGAGTACCTTCAGTAAAAAACAGTTTTCAAATCAAATTTTTGATTATAGAGCCTGAACAATGATTGCTGAATCCAGAGAAGCCCCACTTGGATTAATAAACTTCTCACCCTCCTTATAGACGAGGGGCTTGTTAAATGCTCCATAGAGCCCACTTTCAAATGATTTAAAACCTTGAGGGAAGTGATTTGTTCCTGAATCATATCGAATACGCTCAGAAGTATTTAGGATTGCAAGAGTATAGGCTGTGACCTCTTCACCCAACAAGATACGAGTCTCTGTGTGGTAATTCTCGAGCAGAGGAAACTTGAAAGGATGCCAAACATCATTAAATACATCAAATGAGTCAAGAAGAATTCTATTCTCATTTGAACGGTCTGAGTGAAAGACAAAGACTCCAGAAGGTCTATCCTCTCGAGTATAGCATTTGATGCCTACAATAAGTGGCTTCATCTCTGTCCAGCTACTATGACCAAACCTGCGAGCCATGGAGTCCAGATTTGTCTTTACCCGAAACTCCTGGTCTTCAAAGCGATTCACGGTGACTTTCACGCATAGATATTTTGAGATATTATTCTCAAGAGGAAGGTTGCGACGAAGTACATCAAATTCGGTTGCCATTTTGTGTATACCCTTGTAAAGGCAACACACAAAGTTCAAATTTTTACGATATAAAGCCCCTCCTAAATTTGATAGTAGCCCATGGCTGATATCTATCAGATAGAGATGGATGACCAAGGAAAAGCACTCTTACTTACTCTAAGACAACTCTGTAGTCAGGTATACCAAACTCTTGGAAAGGGATATCCCGAGGCCGTCTATCAGCGTGCACTTGGTGTTGAACTACAGTATAAGTTTCTTAACTATGATTCAGAGATTACGATGAGTATCCCCTATAGGGGGCATGTTGTAGGTCAGGTTCGGGCTGATCTAATTGTACGAGGTGATACTCCTGTTGTCATTGAAACAAAAGCAACCGCTGCGGCCTTGAAAGTGGAGGAGCGCTGGCAATTGAGTCGCTATATGAAGATTCTGGATATCCAGCTTGGATGTCTAGTAAACTTTCCACAAACGGCAAATTCAAATGAGCCACAGATTGAGTTCTTTATCTTGGTAGATGATAGTGTACTACTGTATAATATTGATACTGGCGAAGCAGCTGCGTTTTAATCCTTAATCCCATTTAAGTGAATACTTTTTTGTCTTATTATCATATGACAGTTCGCAATCAGGAAACATTTGAATAACATTCGCCTCAATCTCAGATACAATATATTCACAGGTTTCTACACTCATGTGACTGTAGGGAGAATATTTGCACCCTTCAAAGGGTTCTGAACTTATTTCTGTAATGCCGTTTGTAGCCGCCTCAAATACTAACTGTTTGATATGTTGTACTGCACCATTTATCTGTAATCTGTTGTTTCTTTCTTCCTCAACTCTCTTCATATCACGAAGGTAACTACGCGAAAATGATTCAGCCGATACAGTTGAAAGAATACCAAGTAGAATATACATCAACATCTTTATTACTACATTGTATTTTATAATTAAACTATATCAAATTTTTTTATAATAATAAAGGCCCAAAGCCGCCCCACAAAGTCTACCCATGCCAAATACGTGGGTTGCTCCTCATATTACAGGAGGCCTTGGAAATCGTCTATTTGAACTTGCTGCTGCACTTGGTGCTGAAGAGAAATGGGGTCATCAATGTGTGTTTTTTATGAAGATGTTTCAAAGCAATGACCATGATGATGCTGATACAATCACAAAACTCTTTCCGTATATTTTCCAAGTGGCCGATGCTCCTTCCTACTATATTCATCCTGAACCGAATGGACATGTCTTTACTCATACACCCCTACCAGTGACTGCTCCAGCAGATAAAGTTATCTTAGGAGGATACAGACAAACAGACAAATATTTTCCGCTTGGCCGGGCAATTTCTCCCGTTTGGGAAAATATTCTGGAAATTCCAGAACAAGAAAAACTTCTGAAACTTTATAAATTAGAAACTTCTCAAGAAAAGTTTTCCACTTGGTTTTTGCATTTTCGTCTGGGAGATTATAAAACTCTTCCGCATCACCAGATTCCAATTGTAGTTTATATGCTTGAATGTCTTGATAAGATTCCTAAGGGTTCCCGTGTTCTTCTCTTTAGTGATGAGCCTGATTTCTGTAGTCAATGGGTATTTCAGGAGACTCATAAGCGTGGGCTAGACTTTGATATTTGTGGTGAAACAAAAGACTATAAGGCAATGTGGCTCATGAGCCACTGCTTAGGTGGAGCTGTTGTCTGTAATAGTACCTTTAGTTGGTGGGGAGCCTATTTTGCGAGGCAGAATTCCTTAGCGACACGACCCTATACAGCCTATTATCCAGATGTCTGGGGTCAAGGCCTACCTCCTGCAAAGGATGTAGTACCGTCATGGGGAACTCCCATTCATGTAGTACTGCCACAGTAAAAATTTGAAATAGGCAAAGTCATTTAGTAATTTTAGAGTTACAATGCAGCGTCCGTTATTTATTGAGCCAGTGGCTAAGCCTACAGTAAAGAAGGAGGATACATTTAGTATGAAGGTAATTGAGGAAGCAGATAGGAAGGCCTATGAGTACTCACTCCTAGACGATCCAAATACTTGGAAGGCACACATCAGGAAGTTTGACTTACAGATTCAGGCCATCTACAGAAGAACAGGTATGCGCGGTATTAGCGCAAATCAGCTCAATGAAATTCAGCGACTTGAAGATAATATTAGTGAGTGTCTACAGATTATTCAGACTCTACAGTAGATGGCACAATTACTTGCAACATTTGGACCACGGGTTGTTATTCCTACCTTTTTTGTTGGTCAAAAGATCAGTAAAATGACAGATCCTGCTGCAATTTCACAGACAATCGCATTCTCTGCGCTTTTTGTTACAGCAGTTGTCACTCTCTTCCAGGGAACTCCATGGCTTGCTGTAATTCCTGGTGTAGCAGCAGTAGCATATTATAAAATGCTAAATGATCCTACAAATGTTAAGAAATATCGATATGCTGATTGGGCTATAACAACTCCTATTATGCTTACGGCAATTCTTTTGGCAAATAAAAATCCAATTGGATTAATTTCTGTTATGGCTATTGCTGACCTTGTAATGATTTTAGCTGGTTATATGGGTACACAGACAACAGATGATGAAAAGATGTTCAAGTATTTCTGTTTGAGTTGCTTAGCTTTCTTGCCAATTCTATATATACTGGCAATACAAAAAGGCAATCCATCAGCAGTATATTTAACACTAGGAGTCTGGTTACTTTATCCAGTTATCTATTATCTGAAGGAAATTAATATGACAACTGAAGAAAATACTACTATTTATTATTCAGTAATGGATATGATTGCAAAGATTGGTATTGTACATCTTCTGCACTTTTAAGATGAAATCACATTGAAACAAGTTTCAATATTGGAGTTTTACTCCAATGTGATTTCTGAAGTAAGTTCCGAAAATAAATTTATTCTCGGCAAAAATCATT
>Ga0208106_1000529_pt1 | contig 12696 bp, 19 predicted proteins | sample CryBogCBE25Jul08_FD_184577 | JGI IMG/M metagenome (GOLD analysis project Ga0208106, IMG submission 184577) | Freshwater microbial communities from Crystal Bog, Wisconsin, USA - CBE25Jul08 (SPAdes) | ecosystem: Environmental > Aquatic > Freshwater > Lake | place: Crystal Bog, Wisconsin, USA...
TGAAAAAATTGTATTCGCTGGCATTCCTATTCTTTTTAGCTGCGTCGTTTACTTGATGTCAGCATTGAGCAGTGCTAACAACGAGATCATTCAACTCAAATCTAAAATTGCCGTAGTTGTTAATGCTGATAATAAGGCTATTCCTCCACAAGGAACAACGATTGACATGGCACAAATCAGAGAATCGCTGAGTGAAAAGATAGACAAGGTGGAAAAAGAAGCAGCTTTGGCAAGAGCCGCTATGACTCTTGACAGAGAGAAGAGCATCGCATCCAATCAAAAGATTACACTCGAGATGCAGGCAGATGCTGCGCAAGCGAGGGCAGCGATAAGAGCAGAAGCTGCATTGGGTAGACAGCAGCTGAGAGAAGAATTTGGCGACCGTATAGATAAACTAGCTTTAGACGCAGCCATGTCAAGAGGCAACGTCGATAAGAGATTGTCGATACTAGAATTTAAAGCTGGTATAAAATAATGGCAATCGTAGATCAAGAAGTGAAACGTAGATATAGTCCTGAAGTGAAGATTCAAGCTTTCTGGCTTAATGAAGTTGAAAAATGTAAGACAGAGGTTGAAGCAGTTAGTCTTCTCATTCGTGAACTTGTACGAGTAGAAAACTTACTTGGAACAGCCTCTGTCTTAATTATTCTTAACCTAATGGTTACAATAGGTATGGCTGCTATTTTATTTGTAATGTCATTTGGTGATCATGGTGTTGATTCATCACAAGCATCAAAAGCATTTGGAACAGCCAAAGGTCTAGTTGGTGCATTCAACGGTAAGTGATTAACCTAGACTACAGAATTCATCACAGATCTTTGCACTAAACTGTCTATCTCTTACCCACATATTAACAATACCAATAGCACGACCATGTGCTTCAATTTCCCATGGATATTCCCAATAGTCCATCTTAGCACAGTTGTACTCTTTGCTATTATAGCGATGTGTACGCTTCTTTGTTTGAACCTGCCACATCTCACCTTTAGCCCATTGCTTAACATGGACTAGTTCGTGAGCCATACTGTTAACAAGAGTCCTTGTAGGTTGATCTTGCTCAAATCTGATTGTGAACTCTCTAGGACGATAATGTTGATCTTCCCAGATACAATCAGCTAACACACCTTCCTTTTTAAGAAGGTTCTTTTTGAATATAATATTGAATTCTAACTTATCTCTTAGTCTTTGTGTGAAGAACTTTTCACAAGTGTAGTTTAACAGATCCTCCAGATATTTAATTTTTCTTTTAGATACCTTATCCTTACCTGTGTACTTGATAAGCATTAATTGTCCTCTTTCAATCCAATTTCATCCAAGAAAGGGAAATAATACATCAATTGGTACCAACAGTCAACAGCTATTTCTTGATGTTCTTTTTGTGTACCATTTGCTGCTCTCAATTGGCAATAATGGATCCAGGAACGCAAAGACCCAGCCATGTACATACGAGAAGCTGTGAGACCTTCTGGAAGGACTGCTCTTGCTTGTTCTTTTGCGATTCCATTTTGAATGGCCCAATCATATGCACTCTTTGCTGCATCAATCATATTTTGTTGTTGCCAGTGCCAATCACTCATAAGGTTGGCAACATTCTCACCATCACCTGGATTAATTGCTATACTGTTTTGACGATTCTTGGGATCTTGCATACGAGCTTCACGAGTAACAAAACCTAAGTCATTTGTTGGATCAGCATAGCGTTGGCTAAACTCTTGGAATGTAAAACTACGATGACGAAGAATCTGTCTAGCAATATCTCGAGTTGTATTGATCTCCATAACAACATGGACCATCTCAAATGGTGACCAATGCTTATGTTTAGCAAGATACTTTAGCAGCTTTCCAGCTGTTAGTTTGTTATTTTGATTTGAAGGATTACTTACTCTAGCAACATACGCTATAAAATCTTGAATACCAACTTCTGCACCAAATGGATCGTTTTGATCCACCAGTACCGGTTTAGTTACAGCCACAATTTTCGCACCCACACTCATCATCCTTTTTCTTTAATGTAAACGAACCGTCTTTATTATCAATCCATGAAATAGTATCACCAACGTTCAACTGTAATATAGCAAGCAGTGAGTCAGGAATGGTAATACAAGGAAATCCCCATTCATCTTGCTCAACTTGAACAGTCCAACGCTCTGTCATACTTTCTCCTGTGAAAACAACTTTGCAACTTCTGCTGGACTTTCCTCAACAATCCATTGCTGACCAAACACAGAAAACAATGATGTAACAAACCCACCACCAGGATTAAACTCGTGGACTGCAGTTATGTGGTCAGGGTTAATGTATATTGGTTCACCCTTGTTTGTATCGTTGTTGTTAGTTAACTTCACGAAATTTGTCACACTTTACTCCATCTTTTTAGTGCTAGCTTTGCAGCTAGATCACTGAATGTATTATTATCGATTATGTCTTTGATTAAGTCAACAGACAACCCAGCAACGACCATATCATTTATGTCTTTCTGATCAACGTTATGAGGCCAGATACAAACTTTATATCCCTGATTGATAGCTTTTTCTAGCTTCTTTTTAGTATCACCACTTCTTGGTTCATTGTCATAAACAATTACCATGGAAGATTTGGTGGACTGAACATTACTGAGAGCAGAAACCAAATCACCGCCAGCAGTAGCAATACTATTAGGGATAAACATAGAATCAATTGGACCCTCCGTCACGTAAGTAGTTTCAGTAAAATCAACAGCATCAAGACCGTAAACCTTTGGTACATCTTCGTTTGTGACGATGGTGATATACTTGAGTGGGTTCTGATTGAGAGCGCGGCCTTGGAATGCGTGTACCTGCTTCTCTTTATCAATAAACGGAATAAGGAGGCGCGTTTCATCGTTTTCTAGGGATTGCTGTGAGAACTTATCAGGAATAATATTATTAACAAACGCAAAAAAATTAGGACAAACAAATAGCTTATGATGATATGAAGATGGTATTCTTCGTTTATCAACATATTTTTTAAGCGGGTGATCAGGTTTGAGTTGACTAACTTTCTTAAGTCCATTTAGTATACCCTTAGCAAATTCTGGGCGCTTCATCTTCATTTCAAACTGTTCAACTTCAATCTGCTGAGGAGATTTCTCATCCTTCAGCTTTTCAATAACATATTCGTTATACAGTAATTGATCTATTGTCTTAATAAGATTAGGAACGCCCATCGTTGCACTGCAATTGTGGCAGTGAAACACGCTCTTTCCCTTCTTTTCGTAAATATATCCTCTGGCCTTACGCTGATCGCTCTGTGAGTCTCCGCAAATAGGGCAGGAGAAGTTATACAGAGCTGGGCCTTTTCTCTTGAAATTCCTTAGCCTATTGCTAACCATTCCAATATATTTTTGTTCTAACCATTGCATATTGAACTCCTAACATCACAGAGCCCATTATACGCATGTTAAAATAAAAGTAAACAGTTAATGGCCAAGAATCTTAAAATAATTTGCTACGTAAGAGAGTAACCATGTAAATGTGATACCACCACCAATAGCAACCCAAATATACTTTTCAAGGCCGGACATTCTCTTTGAAAGTGCTTCATGCTCAGCTCTTGAAGCTTCGCGGTGTGATTTCAATTCTGTGAGGATCTGATCGTCTTTTTGATTCATGTGAGTGTAGACCTCATCAATCTTGTCATCATATTCTTTTCTTCTACTCTCAGCTAATTTGAATAGTATACTGCTATCCTTTTCAGCTTGGTTCAAGCGCTGTTCATGCGCTGCCAACATTGCTTTAAGGTCTGTTGATATGTCTGCTAAGCGCTCAATAGCACTTTCGATACGGTCTATTTGCTCAACCATTATACTGGCTTTCTTCTTACGATGTCTCTTAGTTTCTTTTTCTTGTTTTGCATAAGAGGATCATAACCTTGGATAGCGCCCTGGCTAGTTGAACCCATACCACCAGCACCAACAGCATTTACTGCAGCAGGAGCTACACCATCTTCTTTAATAATCTTTTTAACCATTGCTTACAACTCTTAGTGCTTTGATAATTTTTTCATCCATAACAATTAACGATGTATCAATGATACGTTCGTCATTGACATTATGTAATTTTTCAGGTAGTATATTTAACAAAATTAAAAATGGCTTCAAATATGTAAATTGATTTTTCATCTTTAGATATAGTATTTTACAAAGATGTTCAGCGCCAAACAGATTGTTCAAAATAATAAGGTGGTTGAGTATAAGGCGTTCCTTTAACTCACCACCTTCATTGTATCTTGTTATTAGCTTCTTAATATATTTTATTCTCTTCAAATCCTCAAGAAACTCTTCCGTCGACTGACAGTGAGGATTATCATAGTGTTTAGCAGCATAAATTATAAAATTATCATCAGTCAAATTATCACTCATTAATTATTACCATGATGTTAGGTTTAGGGCTACCCTTTTCCATGTGTTTGTTGCAACACAAATATAAATGTAGTTTGTGTCATAAGCAATTTGACCTGCTGAACCAGTAGATGTAGAAGTTGCTGGTGCTGCAACTTTTCTAAATGCAGTATTTTGATATGTACCATCAGAGAAGCTAATGTTATTTGTAACAGCAACATTACCAGTTACAGTTAAACCAGTTGTGTTAGCAACAAACATTGGTGTTGTACCAACACCGCCAGTATAGAATGTTATACCATCAGCAGAACCAACAGAGATACGTCCATTGTTGCTAATATAATCCATAACGATACCATCACCATATGGTGGCACGTTTCTAAATTGTGAGTAAGAATATACACCGTTAGATGCAACAATTTCAGCATTTACTACTAGAGCAGCATTAGCAAAAACATTTGCATTAAACTGAACGTTTGCACTGTATGTTAATGTGTTTGTGAATGTATATTGTGCAGCAGTATTGATCTGACCAATAGCTGACATACCATTTGAATACTGAATATCACCACCACTTGGAAGTGCTAAAACACCTGTTTGGTTAAAGTACCAGTAGTTGTTATTTGCTGAAATACGAGTTGTTGACGAATCGACTAAAATATACGTATTAACACTAGGACTCATTATTAAAGCATAACCAGTTCCATTAGCCTGTAATGCAGCAATACCTGCACCATCACCAAATGGATCTTGTGGCATAGAAGCACCACTAGGCAATGTCAACTGACCGTTAGCGTTGAATGTCCATTGTGTAAGACCACCATCAGCACCGTTAGCAGTTCCTCTCCAAAGTTGAAGCTGCATTTGATGGTCTCTATTAAGATCTGAACCAGTTTTGTTTAATGTGATATAACTTGCATAACCATTAGCTGGATTAGTACCATATGTGAATGCCATATAGTCTAGATTAGCAGATCCGTAAAAATCAAATCCTGTATTACCTTCACCTTCTACGTTTGCTCCAAGTTGAATTCCTAGAGGAAGGTTCAATACACCATTATTATCAAGACTAATATTATAACCACCATTAACGAGGTTTGATACTGGTGTTACTGTTAATCCACCAGAGCTGTTTGAACTGATGGTGGTTCCATCTACCTTGACTAATCCAACATGTGATGTATTAGCAACTGGAAATGTATTTACAATAGATGTAACAAAGTTATTAACAGCTATTGTCTGAACGTTTGGAGATGTTGAAGGGTTTGTAAGAACAACGACCCTATCGGTATTAGCCGTTAGAGCCGTTGTAATACTTAATTGCGAAACTCTTCTAGAGTCATTGGCCATGATTTAAGACCAATTATACTAGGATGTCGACTGAAGCGTTAGATTGTACTGTAGCTGTACCAACAACGTCTGTTGAAGAAGCAGTTGTATTTGCGCCAATTGAACCAGATGCGATAAGTGTTTCGTAGTGGATACGACCAGCACGACCACCTGTTCCTTCACGGCGAACAACCCAACCTGTGTGTGCTACTTGTGGAAGAACGCTGTTAACGTCTACGTAACCAGTTGCTGTATCACCCTTGATTGTATGGGTTTCTGGTGAAGCTGCTGTTGGAATTGAAGCAGCACCAAATGTGATGTTTGCACCAGTTGCAGTGTTAGCAAACTTAATACCAGTTGTGTTAGCAAATGCTACGTAGTAGTAGCTGTTACCTGTCAAACCGCCAAACGCTGTGTTTGATGTTGGAACGCCGTAGTAGAATCTATCACCAACCTGCCAGTATGAGTTAGCAGATGTAACTTTAACAAACGATGCATCGCCAGTTACTGTGTGTGTTTCTGTTGATGAACCTGAAGGTGAAAGAGTAATAAGTGTACCACCAGGTGTGTTTGCTAGTTGAATAGCAGATGTGTTAGCTAGGATAACATAGTAGTATGTGTTAGCTGTTAGGCCTGGAATTGCAGTGTTACTTGTTGGAACACCGTAATACAATCTGTTACCAACACTCCAGTATGTATTAGCAGTTGTAATAAGCAATGCGTTATTAACAACACCAGTTGTGTTTGCTGTAATGTTGTTTGAAGCTGGAACTGGAATTGTTGTTGTGTTAGCTGGAATGTTGATTGCAGCAGGAGCAGCAATTGCAACTGTTGGAGGTGTAATGTATCCAGAACCCTTTGTAGAGATTAGAAGTGAATCAATACGACCTGGATTTGTTGATGTATTAGCATGTGCGTTAACAACTGCAGATGCACCACCGTTTGTTACAGTTAATGTAACAGTTGCGTTTGCTTGATAACCAGACCCACCAGATGTAACAACACCAATAACAACGTTACCACCAGTTGTTTGCATCATTGTTGCATTAACAGCAAAAACACCAACTGCCATACCAGGAATAAACGCACCAAATGTTGTGTTACCAAACATGTTAACGTCAACACTTGCACGTGAACCAGATGATGTGTTACCAAAGTGTGCGTTTGAATCCATTGGGATTGGGTTTGTGTTAGAATTACCACTGCCCTTTACAAGAGCATATGTACCGATAGGAGCACCAGTAGAAGTCTCCTTTGTTGTACTGCTTGTTGCAGTAACAGACTGATCGTTTTGTCCCCATTGTGCCATTTCTATAGTCCTCCTAAGGAATTGTTTTTTATATTTATATTTTGTGTACTATTGTCATATCGCTATGATAAGCAGATTTACGAGGTTGAGGCTTTGGTTTAACAGGTGTAACTGGCGCAACAGGTAAAATTTGTACGTTTTGCGGTTTGTTTATCACAACAACATTGCCTGCATTTATTGCTGGTATCAAAGCAGAGGAAGAAGGTAGAGGTTTTGGGGCTTCATTCCTTCTTTCGCCAACTATGATGTTATTTGCTATCAGCGGCATTCTTACTACCACCTACGTTTTTTGAACCACCAAGAGAAATAGCTGGCTTTGATTCTGGCTTCTTACCAGCAAGAGCATCTTTCATACCTTCAAGGCTTGAATGTGCATGTGCAGCAAATGCTTCTTTATCAGCTGGCTTAGCAAGATTGTCGTGATGGGAAATCAAACGATGCGCAGTACCAGGACTTACAGCATGTGTCTTACCATTAGCAAACGTAATATGATGAGCACCACGAGTAGAAATAACCTTACGAGCTTGCATGATAATGTGACGATCACCAAGATCTCTTGCTTCTGCTTCTTTCTTTGCTTCGATAATTTCTTCTTCTTTCACCATACCCTTGTGAACTACCTTATTTACAGAATAGCCCATTTTCTTACCAAAGTCTTCATACTTACGCTGAGTCTTGAAGATAGCAGCATGCTTATCTTTTGCATGCACTTCGTCTTGATACTTGCGGTCTTCACCTTTGCTTGTTACAACGTGAACATCAACTTTATGCTTTTGTGGCTTAGACATATCCGTTTGCTTGATAGCAAAGCGCTTTGGGCTAATACCATGAGTCTTCTTGTGCTCTCTATCAGAACTTGCTTTTTGTCTTTGCTTTAGACCTTGCATAGCTGCTTTTGCTTCTTCAAGCTCTTCTTTTGTCATTTGCTTCATAGCTTTACGAGCAGCATGTTTTGCAACATTCTTGTCTTTTGCCTTTTGATCTTTATCATAAGGACCTTCAAAAGGAGGCTTTTCTTCACTAGCTTCCTTAACAGGCATATGTTCTGGATTCTTTTTAATTACAGAGTTAATAATTTGAACTGTTGATCTGCGTTTTGCAGGCTTACCATCCGGACCATATGTAAAATGTGTGCCTTCTAACGGTTCAACTTCGTGTCCTGGTAGATTTGCTTTTTCTTGCATTGGAGCCTTCTTTACTAGTTTTGCTTGATCTTTTTTTGCTGCTTGTTCGCGCTGCTTTGTTTGCATCTCGCGATCTTTTTCTTGCTGATCTTTTTGTTGCTGAGCAGCACGATCTAATTGAACAACACGCTGGTTAGCAGCATTCTGCATCGTACCAACATTCTTTGGAGAGTTTCTTGTTTTAACTGTACCAGAACCCTGACCCATATTAGCTGGCTTGTTTCTAATGTCACCAACACCAGCGATCATTCCTTCGCCAAAGTTGTATGAATCGCTGATTGTGTAGTCTGCTGTATCGTTTTTCACGTTAGTTCCTGAGTAATCTTGGTTTGCACCACGAAGCGGAGAAGAAGTAGCGGTAGTCTGGTTTTTAGGCTCAGACTGCGCTTTTTTCTTCTTAGCTGCTTCGAGTATCTTTGCAAACACACTTGACATTATAGACCTTTTGCGATCTCTTCGATACGTGCAAGTTCATCAGCTGATAAAACAACTTCTTCTTTCATGCGCGACTTGATCTCAGCTTTCTTAGAAGCGACGTCTTGCTTGTGGATTTTACCTGCAGAAGTTTTTCTCATATCTGACGAGGGCCTAGCGTCTTTTAGCTTATCTCTCTTAAAGTAATCACGTGATGTCTTACCTGGCTCGCTGCGGCCGTACGCGTCTGAGTGAGCGTGTGCGTCTGCGTGCTTGCCAGCTTCCGCGCCGTGCTTCTTTACGATCGCGGCTTTGATTCTGTCGCCTTGGTCGTAAACTTTATCGCCGTAGTTGTAGTCGGCGTCGGGATGCTGAGTAGCAGCGTACGCGTGTATCTTTTTCTTTAAGCTGATCTCGTCGATCTGCTCAACTTCTTCATTATGTGAACACTGGCATGGATCCATACCACACTTAGGGCACTTACCTTCGTTCATCTTGCCCTTCATATTCTTAGAGATAACATCACGGCGATGCTTTAGATACTTGTCTGTGCCATCAACCTTACCATCGTTGTTAACATCAGCATCTTCTTTACCAACTGGATCAAGATGCTCTTTGCTCTTCTTCTCAAGAACCAGTCTAGCTGCTTCACGAAGACTATCGGAAATACCGAATAAATTTCTACCTTCTTTCATTGGGGACCCCTTTGCTCCTATTTTTTTATTTTCTTGAGATCTAGCTTTCATTGAAGCTTTGTCTTCGCCTGTTTCATCGTTGACTTTGTCATCTGTCTTTGGATTAAGTTCAACAGGTGTAGTACCACCCTTGATTTCTTTTGCATCATCTAGATGGTCTTGGCTGTTCTTATCTTTTGCCTTTGTTTCGCCATCTTTCATCTTCTTAGCTGCAACAACAGCACCTTCTTGATCATTGTTTGCTTCATCAATAACCTTAGTCTTGATCTCGCCTTGTTTAGCTAGCTTTGCACGTACATCTGTTGGATCTTCAGCAGTGTCTGGACGACCAACATTAGTCACCTTCTTACGTAACTCTGTGTTACGATTCATATTCATTTCTCTAATAATAGATTCTAGTGACTTGTACTTGCTCATTTATTTTGCCTTTAAAATAGATCTAAGCATCCAATCATGCTTGTAGTGTTTGTCAACGCGATCTTGAAGAAAGTTACATAAACCAACAGCATTTTGTTCTTCTGCCATTTTGTTAGCTTTCTTCATTTCAACAATTAATCTCAAATTGTCAGCTTGAAGGATCTTGAACATTTCCATTGGTGCAGGAATGTTTAGCTCGTCTTCAACTTTTGATAATGCTGTAAATCTTGTAAAGCTGCCTGGAGCATAAGCTTCCATTGTACGAATCTCTTCAGCATGAGCGTCAATAGACTCATAGATTTCTTCGTAAAGCTTCTGCAAGAACTTGTGGTCTTGCGCAAAGTTACGACCCTCTACGTTCCAATGAAAGTAATGTGTCTTTAGATACAAGGCAAAGGTTGTTGCGAGAACAACCTTCATCTGCTCAATTAACTTATCCATTACGCTTTTTTCTTTCTTGTCTTCTTGATCTTAGCTTCTACTTCAACAACAGCTTCTTCAACTTTTGTTTCTGCAGTAGCAACTACTTCTGATACAACTTGTTCTACTTTTGCTTCAACAACAGGACCTTCTGCTTTGACTTCCGCTTCCACTTGTGTTTTAACTTCTTCCACAACCTTTTCAACAACAGGTGTAGCAACTGTTTCAGCTTCTTTTACAGTTTCAACAGTAGCAACTTCAACTGTTTCTTTCTTTGTGATCATTTTGTAAACAACAGTAGATACTACTGCCATAAATCCAATTGCAATTAAAAGTTCCATAATCAATCTCCATCTTTAATTCTAGTTAAGGTTCCGTCTGGTCCTACGTGCATAGCAATGAAAGTCACGTCAGGATATTCTTTCTTCATATTTAGCAATGCTTTAAGGTTAGTTCTACTATCATCATACATGATAACTTTTTTGTGGCTGTTCTTATCTAGGTATTGTTTAATAATCTTAACCTTCTTGAGAGCAGGAAGTTCATCACCAGGAATATTACCAGCTCTATGAACATGGATCTTGTCAATATCCATTCCTTGTTTACGAAATGTGTTTAAGAACTCTCTCTTGTTATCAAAGTCAGCACGTGCTGTATTAATAATAACTCTACTGTTCTTTTTCTTCTTTAGATTAGATTGAATCTTGTTAATCTTATCAATCACTTTGTGAATAGGTTTAGATTCTCTACTAAACTTTCTTGCACTCTTGAATTCTTTGTAGTCGTATCTTTCACCTGGCTTCAACTTATAGTCGTTGAACTCTTGGTTTGTTAGATATCTAATAATCTTTCCTGCAGCATTTCTAACACGAACACGAGCGGTTGTATGAAATAGAGTATCATCTACGTCAACAACGTGTAAACTACCATGTCTCTGTTCGTTTAGATACTGAATGAACGATTTCACTTTCCACCACTTCTTGAACTTGCACTTTTAAATATAGGAGTTGTAATAATCTTGCCAGTCATATCACGAGCAGGACCATAGTTCATATGTGTTTTGTTTCTCTTGCCAGTTGTCCCAGCAGGAGTTGTCATTTCTTTTACAAATTGCTTGAACTTCTTCATCAGCAATTCCACTTTCTTAAAGCTAGTGCCTTACGAGTAGGTTCGCCATTTGGCTTCTTCATTGGACCTTCAACACCACTCATACGAGCGCAGAATGACTTACGACGATTAGCTGCTTTACTTCCAGCCTTCAGTTCAGATGGCTTCTTTGTTACAGCTGTCTTTAGCTTGCTACCAGGATGCTCACGACGATATGCTTCAACACCAGCTTGTGTCATACCACCCTTTGGATTCTTATACTTTGCATGTTGCCAAGCTTCTGTCTTCTCACGAATTACTTTTTTAACAGTTGCTTTTACTTTTGATTGGCCTGGTGTCATATCTGTATAAATTTTTGTTGCCTGTGTCGTACCAGTGAATCTACTCGATGGGTCTTCCATATTCTTAGATACTTTTTCAGCACCAGTATATTCTTCTTTTGTCTGAGATCTCTTCAAATCTTCAGGTGTAGGAGCACCTTTTGATCCAGGCTTACGCATATGTTCACCTGATCCGTGTTTGATACGCTCACGTTTTGCGTGGATGTTAGCCCAAAGACCTGTTTTTTCCATAAGATCGGAATCTAGTTCCATTGCCATACCTCCAGCAATAAATGAATTAACTCTATTAAATGCAAATTGTTCTGCTGATTCTTTGACCTGTTCTTGTACTAACATGTGATTTAGTATACCACGTTGATACACTTCGATCAACGCGCTGACAGGAATATTTGATTGTTGTGATTTTTTGTAAAGTGCAACGAGTTGCTTTGGGGCTACGGCAACCCCTTGTTGTTCGAAAACTAGCTGAGGACTAGAGTGGAGACTTTTTTTAATCGACATTGGTGTTTCCCTAAGGCTTAACCATACAACGCAGGATTGCCGTAGCCTTCTGCAACGTAATATTTATAAAATAACTTATGTTATAGCAGCTACGAACGTGTTGTTTGCAGTTCCATCTAAGCAAAAATACTTAACATACATCGTATTATGAGAACAGAGATAAAAAGATTGACCGCCTGTAGCCTGTGTTGAGGAAACGCCATGGTTGAACTGCTGAGTACCGCCGACATTGTTGAAGATGAATAGCTCGACTACTTTACCAGCAGTGAGATTCTGCAAGTTAGCAGTAACGGTTCCATCGTTGGTATGAATATGGACAAAGTTGTCCGATGCAAAATCAATCAAAACTGTATTTGATATTACGTTTGCTATTCTTACGTTAGGAATCTTGTAAGCTGTCGTTTGGCGTGTAGAATCATTAAACGTAATCCCACCATTTGAATTGTTGGTAAAACTCATACCGTTTGCATAGAATGCAACCGATTCTGATTGGATTGTATTAGAACCAGCTGGTGTTAATTGGAAAGTAATTTTAGTTCCAGTATTAGCAGTATAAAAGTTTTCGGCTGCTTGCATATTGATACGACCGATCGATGAAGCATATGTATTACCATCGGCAGTC
>Ga0208106_1000538_pt1 | contig 12515 bp, 14 predicted proteins | sample CryBogCBE25Jul08_FD_184577 | JGI IMG/M metagenome (GOLD analysis project Ga0208106, IMG submission 184577) | Freshwater microbial communities from Crystal Bog, Wisconsin, USA - CBE25Jul08 (SPAdes) | ecosystem: Environmental > Aquatic > Freshwater > Lake | place: Crystal Bog, Wisconsin, USA...
ACCAAGGAGATCGACCGAATCTTGCGCTGTACCGACTGGGCCTTTTATGCCACGAATCGGATAGCGCGAAATTAAATTATCTAACCGCTCGTACGCGAAGAGCAGCTCTTCTGCCGCGGAAGCAAAACGCTTACCGAGCGTGGTGACTTGGGCCGGAACGTTATGCGAACGACCAGCGATTGGTTGATCTATATATCGCGTGGCGCGCTCGCCCAACATCGCGAGCACGGCGACAACGCGGTCGCGAACTAAATTTAAGCCATCGCGAATCTGCATCGCTTCAACATTTTCGGTCAGATCACGCGATGTCATTCCGGCGTGAATCGCCTCGTGACCCGCGAGCGCGTTGAACTCTTCAATCCGTGCCTTCACATCATGACGCGTCACGCGTTCGCGCGCATCGATGGAAGCAAGATCTACCTTCTCGATTACCTTTTCGTAATCTTTAATAACCGCTTCAGAAATCGCGTGACCCAACGTGGATTGTGCGCGCATGACCGCGACCCACAATCGGCGTTCACTGATAATTTTTGACTCGGGTGAAAATATGGCGCGCATCGCGGCCGAGGCGTATCGATCAGCAAGGACGCTCATGGTCGTATTCTCCCCTAATTACCCTTCTCCGCGACAGCCGCGTTGAGGGCGATATCGCTGCGGTAATGCGAACCGTGCAAGGTAATCGTGGAAATAGCGGAATACGCCGCCGCCCGCGCCTCGGTCAGATCCGAACCCATCCCGGTGACCGCGAGCACGCGACCGCCCGATGAATGAACGACGCCATCTTTCTCGGTTGTGCCCGCGTGAAAAACCTGTGCGCCTTGAACAGAAGCCAATCCCACAATCGGTTCGCCAACCTTTGGCGCCGCCGGGTATCCCTCGGATGCCAACACCACGGTGACCGCAGATTCATCCGACCATTCCAACGTCATATCCTCGGTCAGCCCACCAGTCGCTGCCTTGTGCAGCAGGGTCGCAAGAGGAGTCTTTAGTCGAGGCAGGAGAACTTCGGTCTCCGGATCGCCAAAGCGCGCGTTGAACTCAATAACTTTTGTGCCACGAGTAGTAACCGCTAGACCCGCGTACAACAGACCAACAAAGGGCGTATCGCGCGCGGCCATCTCTTTGACGGTGGGATTCAAAACTCGCTCGAGTGTTTCTTCAATGATGTCGGATGGCGCCCAATGCAATGGTGAATACGCACCCATGCCGCCGGTGTTGGGACCGGCATCGCCGTCGAACGCACGCTTGAAATCTTGCGCGGGTTGCATCGCGATCACGGTCCGACCATCGCTGATTCCGAATAACGAGACTTCTGGGCCATCAAGAAATTCTTCAATCACAACGCGCGGCGATTGCAGCGCATGCTCGATTGCCGCATCACGATCATCCGTGACGACGACGCCCTTACCCGCGGCCAAACCATCGTGCTTCACAACATACGGCGCGCCGAATGTGTCTAACGCCTTCTCAATTTCAGCGCGATTAGTGCATGTAAAACTCTTTGCGGTTGGAACACCCGCGTCACGCATCACTTGCTTTGCAAAATCCTTCGAACCTTCGAGTTGGGCCGCTGCTTGCGATGGACCAAAACAAGCGACGCCCGCCTTCTTCAAAACATCGGCGACGCCGTTAACCAACGGCGCTTCTGGACCAACAACAACTAAATCAATCGACAAATCGCGCGCTAATTGAAGAATCTGATCATTCTTCGTGATGTCGATGGCATGACACGTGGCAATCGATGCGATACCCGGATTGCCAGGCGCGACATGTAATTCAGTCAGAGCGGGATCTCGTAATAGCGCGGCAGCGAGCGCGTGTTCGCGTCCGCCGGAGCCAATCACGAGAACTTTCAAATCAGATCCCGAACCGAAATCGTTTCGTCGCGACCAGGGCCAACACCAATCGCGGACATCGGAGCGCCTGAAATATCTTCCAGGAACTTCACATACGCGCGTGCGTTCGCAGGCAGATCTTCAATCTTTCTCGCATGGCTGATGTCTTCGGTCCAGCCAGGCAGATATTCATAAATCGGCTTTGCGTGGTGGAAATCGCTCTGCGACGAAGGGAGTTCTTCGACTCGCTTGCCATCAATCTCGTACGCGACGCAGACCGGAATCTTTTCCCAGCCGGTCAATACATCGAGCTTGGTCAAGAAGAAATCGGTCAAGCCATTAACGCGAACCGCGTAGCGGGCAATCGGCGCGTCATACCAACCGCAACGACGGTTGCGACCTGTGGTCACGCCGACCTCGCCTCCTATGGTGCGCAGCTTCTCGCCGTCTTCGTCGAACAATTCGGTGGGGAATGGGCCGGAGCCAACACGAGTCGTGTAGGCCTTCACGATTCCAATAACGCGTGTGATTTTTGTTGGACCGATTCCCGATCCAGTCGAAGCACCACCAGCGGTGGGGTTTGACGATGTAACGAATGGATATGTGCCGTGATCAACGTCGAGCAATGTGCCTTGTGATCCTTCGAGCAGAACGTTCTTGCCCACCTTCAACGCCTGATCCAATAACAAAACGGTATCCGCGACGTATGGACGCAAAACTTCGGCGTAACCCAAATACTCGTTTAATACATCTTCGATCTCGATGCCCTTGCGATTAAAGACCTTGATAAGAACCTGGTTCTTATCGCGCAGCGCGCCTTCGATCTTCTGACGCAGGATGGATGGGTCAAAGAGATCCTGCACGCGGATTCCGATTCGGTTGATCTTGTCGGCGTAGGCCGGTCCGATACCGCGGCCGGTCGTACCGATCTTGCTGTTGCCGAGGAATCGTTCAGACACCTTGTCGATGGTGCGGTGATACGGCGTAATCAAATGCGCATTAGTACTGATCTTTAATTTGCTGGTGTCGATGCCTCGCTCGTTCAAACCCTTTATCTCTTCTAACAAAACCGAAGGATCAATCACGACGCCGTTACCGATGACCGGAACTACGTTGGGACTCAAGATGCCGGATGGCAAAAGGTGAAGCGCGTACTTCTGATCGCCGATGACAACGGTGTGACCAGCGTTGTTGCCGCCTTGATAACGAACCACATAATCAACGCGGTCGCCGAGCAAGTCGGTCGCTTTACCTTTACCTTCGTCGCCCCATTGAGCGCCGAGCAGAACGAGCGCGGGCATTAAGCGTTAATCGATGTGCCGGTTGAGCGAAGGTCTTCGCAAGCAACGCCAACACGAGCGGCCAAACCAGCTTCTGCTGCCTTGCCCCATGCGCGTGGGTCATATGCCTTCTTATTACCGACTTCGCCGTCAATCTTGAGAACGCCGTCGTAATTCTTAAAGACGTGGTCAACGACCGGACGGGTAAATGCGTATTGAGTATCGGTGTCGATATTCATCTTCACGACGCCGTAATCCAATGAATCGCGGATTTCAGAAAGGAGCGATCCTGAACCACCGTGGAAGACCAAGTCCATTGGCTTTGAACCTGCAGGAAGACCGAGCTTTGCGGCGACCGCATCCTGAAGCGTCTTCAAGATTGCAGGCTGCAAGACAACGTTGCCTGGCTTATAAACGCCGTGAACGTTACCGAATGTTGCGGCGACCATGTAACGACCTCGCTCTCCCGCGCCCAGCGTCTGCAAGGTAAGGAGCGCGTCTTCTGGTGTGGAATACAACTTGGCGTCGTGCTTTGCCTCGATGCCATCTTCTTCGCCACCGACAACGCCGATTTCGATTTCAAGAATTGTCTTTGCCGCGACCGACTTGGTGAGAAGTTCATCCGCGATCTTCATGTTCTCGGGCATAGAAACGGCCGAGCCGTCCCACATATGTGAATTAAAGAGTGGCGCCTTGCCGGACTTAACGCGCTCTGCGCCGATCTCGAGCAACGGGCGCATGAAGCCGTCCAACTTTTCTGCTGGGCAGTGATCGGTGTGAATTCCAATATTTACCTTGTAGTTCTTCGCCACGATGTGTGCGAACTCGGCCAATGCGACCGCACCATCCACCATGTTCTTCACGGTCGAACCAGAAAGATATTCCGCGCCGCCCCAAGAGATCTGAATGATTCCGTCTGAACCCGCTTCTTGGAATCCGCGAATTGCGCCAATCAAAGTTTGTGATGATGAAACGTTGATGGCTGGATATGCAAAGGCGCCCTTCTTGGCGCGATCCAACATCTCGGCATAAATTTCTGGGGTTGCAATTGGCATTTTTAATCTCCCGAAGTCGTTGTGTAAATCTCGACCGGGGGCGCAACACTGGGCGCGGTGAGGCTTACGGGTAATTCCACCATATTTTACGGCGAAATAGAAAATAGGCGCGGGTGCTGCCACCCACGCCCGTTCATTTTCCGGCTAGATCAGCCGCTTTAGGTCGCTAGAACCCGATAGCCACTAGAAACCGAAGTGCGTAAAGAGTCGGTCCAGCCCGATCAGCCCGAAGTTGGAATGGGCCATCATCACGACCACTCGACCGACGGCGTGAATCGCGGTGGTGATCAGATGTAACCGAGATGCTGCAAGAAATATTGCACTCCACATAATGCGTTCTCCTCAAATTTAAGACCTCGGATGGCGAGGTGTGTTCTGGAAAATTAGGTCCTGGCGCTGGGAATGCGGCTGAGAAAGTAAAAAGCTGTGGCAAAACTCTGGTGTGGAAAACTCGGCGCTGGTACCGTGGAAACATGAGTGAAGCTCTAGATAACCTCTCGCAAGAAGACCGCACCTTTGCTCCTTCGCCGGAATTCGCGGCTCAAGCAAATGCGCAACCATCAATATTTGATGAAGCGAATAAAGATCGATTGGCCTTCTGGGAGAAACAAGCGAGCGCTCTGCATTGGGATCAGAAATGGTCCGAAGTTTTGGATTGGCAATCGCCCTTTGCGAAATGGTTTATCGGCGGAAAGTTAAACGCGTCGTATAACTGCCTCGATCGTCACGTCATCGAAGGACGCGGTGATCGCGTTGCATTCCATTTCGAAGGCGAGCCGGGCGATACCCGCACCATTACATATGCCGAGATGTTGCAAGATGTGAAGAAAGCCGCCAATGCGTTGATTGAGTTGGGCATCAAGGCCGGCGATCGAGTCGCGATTTATATGCCGATGATTCCGGAAGCCGCGGTCGCGATGTTGGCGTGCGCGCGGTTGGGCGCGATTCACTCGGTCGTCTTCGGTGGCTTCTCCGCCGATTCTTTGTTAGCGCGTATTCAGGATGCCGACGCGACGTTGGTCATTACATCCGATGGTGGATACCGGCGCGGCGCTCCGTTTGCTTTAAAGCCCGCGGTGGACGAGGCGTTGCAGGGTGCGCACAATGTAAAAAAGGTGTTGGTTGTTAAGCGCACCGGCCAAGAGACTGCTTGGAATTCGGATCGCGATATCTGGTGGCACGAGATCGTGAATCGCCAGTCCGATGAGCACGAAGCCGAGAGCTTTGATTCTGAACACGGCTTATTCATTCTTTATACATCAGGAACCACGGCGAAGCCCAAGGGGATTTATCACACGACCGGTGGCTATCTCACGCAGACCTCGTTCACGCACAAAATGGTCTTCGACTTAAAGCCAGAGAAGGATGTCTATTGGTGCACCGCCGACATCGGCTGGATTACCGGCCATTCATACGTGGTCTACGGACCCATGATCAATGGCGCGACCCAGGTTATGTATGAAGGAACGCCGGATACGCCAACCAAATCACGCATCTTTGAAATCATCGAGAAGTACAAGGTAAGTATTTTGTATACCGCACCGACCTTGATTCGCACGTGGATGAAATGGGGCGATGAATTTCCGCAATCGTGCGATCTCTCGTCGCTGCGTCTACTTGGTTCGGTCGGCGAACCAATCAATCCCGAAGCGTGGATGTGGTACCGCGAAATCATTGGCGGCAATCGCTGCCCAATCGTTGATACGTGGTGGCAGACCGAGACCGGTGCAATTTTGATCAGCCCGTTGCCGGGAATCACAGCAACGAAGCCTGGATCGGCGATGGGCGCTCTACCGGGCATCAACGCGAAGGTTGTCGATGACGAGGCGAAGGAAGTCTCGAATGGTCATGGCGGATATTTAATTTTGGATCAACCGTGGCCGTCGATGTTGCGCGGTGTATGGGGCGAACCAGAGCGTTACGCCGAGACCTATTGGTCACGATTCGCCGGAAAATATTTCGCGGGCGATGGTGCAAAGTTGGATAACGATGGTGCCATTTGGTTATTGGGACGCGTCGATGACGTAATGAATGTATCGGGTCACCGCATCTCCACCACCGAAGTTGAGTCGGCGTTGGTCTCACACCCAGTTGTTGCGGAATCAGCGGTCGTCGGTGCGACCGACGCGATGACCGGCCAAGCGATTGTTGCCTTCGTGATTTTGCGCGCCGGCATCGAGAGCGAGAGCGGTGAAGAATTAATTCAAGAATTGCGAAATCACGTCGCCAAGGAGATTGGCCCAATCGCGAAGCCGCGCCAAATCATGATCGTGAAGGAACTTCCGAAGACCCGAAGCGGCAAGATCATGCGCCGGTTGCTCCGCGATGTGGCCGAGAATCGCGCGGTCGGAGACTCCACAACGCTTGCCGATCCAGCCGTAATGCGCTTGATTCAAGAAGGTATGAACTCCGGCAAATCCGAGGATTAACAGCTAGCGAATCGCTTTGATTTCGTTTGTTACATCTTTAACTATGCCGGGCATCGCCTTCTGCACATACTTATAGGACTGGCTGGTCGGTATATTTTTGTGCGCCCATGACCATGGCGTGGCGAGAAGCAAGACGGCGAGGATGTACACCAAGATTGCGGTCCGGATAATCGAAAAGGCAGCGCCGAGCAACGAGTCCAGCCACTTAAAGGGTCCGAAGAGTATTTTGCCGTGAAAGAACCTTGCGAAACCCTTCAGGATGCGTTCACCGAATGCTGATCCAATCGAGACAATCGCGATGATCAGAAAGAAGTGGCCGACGACTCCGCCCCAATTTTTCACGATATGCAGAGCTATATAGAGGCCGAGTAATCCGCCGCCGACAAAGCCAATCGCGGAGAAGATTGAAGCGAGAAATCCCGCGCGATAGCCGCGGATGAATGATGAGACCAACGCAATTGCGAGGATCCCGTCTACAACATGTCTGCTCATCAGAGCGAAATACCCAAGTACTTCTTCACTTCATTGAAGAGAATCGCATCCGAGGTGATTGTGCCAACCTGACGATATGTGACAACGCCTTGCGCGTTGATGAACCAAGTGACCGGAACGCCGATTCCATACAGCGACTTCGTACGGCCATCTGGGTCAAAGAGAATCGGCCAGGTCATTCCATGCGAGAGAATGAATTTGCGGCCCGATGCCATATTGGGCTCTTCTACATCGACGCCAACAATCGCTACTTTTTTGGTTTGTGCTAGATCAACAAAGTGCGGAATCTCTTGCATACACGGCGCACACCATGATCCCCAGACATTTAATACAACAGGACCCTTTACTGATTCCAGAATTTGTCCCGCGCCGCCATCGATGCATGGCACTGTTGTTCCTTTGGTGATTGCAGGGTTGTGCGGAATGGATGCACACGAAACGACTAGACCCACGACTTTGGGCGCGGCCTGTGGTGTGCCGGACCCACAACCGCTGAGCAAAAAAACGCTCACGAGTCCGAGCGCGATCGCGCCTCGTTTCGCGGATAACGTCATCTGAAATCCTCATCACTCTTCAATAACGCGGTTGCCTTGATTGGGTCGGTCTCGCCGATGCCAAATGATGGACATAACTTAGACAACGGACAGGCGCCACACGCGGGTTTACGTGAATGACAGATGCGACGACCGTGCCAAATCATTCGTTGTGAGAGGTTCGTCCATTCTTTCTGCGGAATCAACGCTCCCACTTCGTGTTCAACTTTTACTGGGTCCTGGCTGGTCGTCCAACCAAAGCGCCGACTCAATCTGCCGAAATGCGTATCCACGGTGATACCCGGAATATCAAAGGCGTGCCCCAGCACCACGTTGGCGGTCTTTCGGCCAACGCCGGGAAGCGTCACTAAATCTTCTAATCGCGGTGGAACCTCGCCGCCAAACTCATTCATAATTTTTTCGCTCAAGCCTTTGAGATGTCGCGCCTTCGACCGAAAGAATCCCAACGGATGAATTATCTCTTCGATTGTGTGAATATCTGCGCCCGCCATTTTCTTTGCGGTTCCGAATTTTTTAAAGAGTCTCGGTGTCACGGAATTCACGCGTTTGTCCGTGCACTGTGCCGACAACACAGTGGCGACCGTCAACTGAAACGGTGTTTCAAAATCGAGCTCGCATTGAACATTGGGATATCGCTTGGTCAGAGCCCGATAAATAGCGGCGGCCCGCTTCTTTTTCTCTACCTGCGATTCGTGCACGAGGAGCAGATTATCCCGATTGGAGACCAGCCCCCAGTGGCGGTATCGTGAGGCCGTGGCCACACCTAAAGAATTGAAAGACGAAGAGACAGTTCGCAAAGCTCCACTATTCAGCGCGCTCGATGACGCTTCTGCTTCATCACTTCGCGCGTCGATGAGCCCGGTCAAGGTTGCCAAGGGCAAGACCTTGTTCAAAGAGGGCGACGCTGGCGATCGTTTGTATGTTGTGGTCGAAGGAAAGTTAAAGCTAGGAACATCAAGCGGCGATGGTCGCGAAAATCTATTGTCGATTCTCGGACCCGGCGAAATGTTTGGCGAGTTGTCGCTCTTTGATCCAGGCCCACGCACCGCAACCGCAACCGCGGTGACAGATTCTCGCTTGCTCGCGCTCGCGAATGATCAGGTCATTGGTTGGGTTACCGAGCACCCACAAGTCTCACTTCAACTTCTTGGCCGTTTGGCGCAGCGCCTTCGACGTTCTAACGAAGTATTAGCCGATCTCGTTTTCTCCGATGTACCAGGCCGCGTCGCCAAGGCAATTATGGATTTGGGTTCACGCTTCGGTGTTTCGAAGGATGACGGCTTGCACGTCAATCACGATTTAACGCAAGAAGAGCTGGCGCAATTAGTCGGTGCATCTCGCGAAACCGTGAACAAGGCGTTGGCCGACTTCGCGGGCCGAGGCTGGGTACGCCTCGAACCACGCGCGGTTGTCGTTCTTGATTACGAGCGCCTATCAAAGCGCGGTCGCTAGTCCTTACTTAAGTTCGAAGGTTAGTTCGACTTCTACTGGGGAATTCAACGGAAGTTCTGCAACGCCGATTGCACTGCGCGCTGCAACGCCCGCTTCATCGCCCCACAACTTCATGAACAATTCTGAAGCGCCGTTCGCGACGAATGGTGCGTTGATAAATCCTGGAACGCCGTTGACGTAACAGACGATGCGCACGATCTTAGAAACGTTATCGACGTCATCGACCAGATTAAGTGCGGCCATCGCGTTCAGAGCACAAATCTGCGCCATCTCTTTCGCTTGTTCCTGAGTTACTTCGCCGCCGACCTTGCCGGTGAAAGGAATCGCGCCGTCGACCAATGGAAGTTGGCCAGCGGTGAAAACCAATTTGCCGGTCTTTACGGCTGGTACGTATGCGGCTACTGGCTTTGCGGCAACCGGAAGTTCAAGACCTAGATCTTTTAGCTTTGCACGAATGCTCATTATTAGTTGACCTCTCGCTTCATGTAGGCGACGAGTTGTTCGCCGGTGCCGGGTGCTGGAACTACTTGGACGAGATCCCATCCATCAGAACCCCAAGTATCCAAAATTTGCTTTGTTGCGTGTGACAACAACGGAACGGTTGCATATTCGTACTTAGCCATTGAGAGCCGCCTTTACTAGTGAGGAAACCAGACCACCATCAGCCTTGCCTGCGATTTGAGGCTGAATCTTCTTCATAACCAGACCCATGCCGGAAGGACCGGCTGCGCCAGTCTCGGCAATTGCATCCGCAATCAACTTCTTGATGGCATCTTCGGTGAGTTGTTCTGGAAGATAACGCGCGATGACCGCGCCTTCATTTGTTTCAAGTTCTGCTTTGTCGGTCCGACCAGCATCGCGATACGCGTCGGCTGCTTCGCGGCGCTTCTTCGCTTCGCGCGAGAGCACGGTAATGATTTCGGAATCGGACAATGTGCGAGCCGCTTTACCGGCGACTTCTTCATTAGTGATCGCGGTTAAAACCATGCGAATCGTGCCCGAGGTGAGCTCGTCCCGAGAACGAATCGCCTCGGTCAGGTCGCTCTGGAGTGTTTCTTTTAGTCCCATAGCGGTATCTTCTCACGCCTATGAGTTATCAACTACGCGAAGTCGCGGTGCCGGTATTACCCGCGGGCCACCGCGATATTCGCGTACTGCATTTCTCCGACCTGCATCTGACCCCGTCTCGTAAGCGCGAGATCGCGGATATCAAGAGCTTTGCGGAGTTGTCACCTGATGTGGTCATCAGCACTGGTGACTTCTTGGCGCATGAAGAAGCGGTTCCTGTCGTATTGGAGGCGCTATCGGGCTTGCTCGATCTGCCGGGCTTATTCGTCTTTGGATCGAATGATTATTTTGCGCCGCGATTTAAGAATCCCTTGAACTATTTAAAGAAGGATCATGGCAGGCGCATCATGGGCGAAGAGTTGCCATGGCGCGGATTGGCCTCGTCGCTCGAACAACTCGGCTGGATCAATCTCAATCACCAAAAGACGACTATCACCATCAACGACACCACGATTGAGGCACGCGGTACTGATGATGCGCACCTCGAGCGCGACGATTATTCGCTGGTTGCGGGAAAGCCGAGTAAGAAGGCTCAATTAGCGATTGGTGTTACGCACGCGCCTTATCTGCGATTGATTGAATCAATGAAGAACGATGATGTGGACATGATTTTTGCTGGCCATACACACGGAGGTCAGGTTCGGTTGCCATGGTTTGGTGAGAGCAAGGCGCTGACGACTAATTGTGATTTACCGAATTGGCGCGCCCGCGGTTTAACCCGCGGCGATAACGAACCGTGGTTACATGTCTCCGCCGGAATGGGAACATCTCCATTCGCGCGAATTCGTTTAGCGAGTCCACCAGAAGTGTCGCTGGTGACGTTACAACCAGCGTTCTAAAAGCACGTCGGGGGTCACAGCACCCTGATTTAATGCTTATTCAAAAAATCAACGACCAAAGAAATTTTGAACATGACATCGTTTATTTCAAGCGAATTGTGGATGAAGCTGTGCCAGCTCGCGATTTTCTTCGTGCTTGCCCAATAAGTTTTCTGGGGGCGGGTATTGGGAGGCGATGCATGGTGAGATGGCTGGCTGGTACGAACTCCGAGTAAGTGGAGCGAGTCGGAGACAGTTCAGATTATTTTGCATGCTGGATTACGGTGCTCTTGGCGAGCCCAATCCCCTTCTCAGCGTAACTACTGGAATGGAGAAGGCTTTCCGAACAGTCTTTAAAGGATCTGAATATCAAAAGGTCTTCCTGCTTGGAGTCGAATATTTAAGCGTCAATCCACGATCTTTGGTTCGAGATTAAATGCTGAGCGCCTTAACAAGTTTTTCGGGTGACTTGACCTGGCCGGTTTCCAGTACGGCTGAAACTACTTTGCTTTGATTCAAACTCATTGGCTCTAGGACTACTCGCATTCCTAACATCGCCGCTACTTCTGCGAGAGCGCCAATGGTGGGATTTCCACTCTTGGACGTAAATAACCTTCGAACGGCAGCTCCATGTAGGTCAAGCGCCTCGGCGATTTCGGCCTTTGATTTTCCCAATTCTTCTCTGCGCGCTTCAAGATCGTTAATAATCCCATCCACCGTAGAAATGCGAATTGAACTCTTTACGTATTCGCGAAGGAATTCTGGATCTTTTAAGTCCTCAAGAAGGTCTCGATAGAAAGTCTGGCCAGCCATATCTACTCCTTAGATTGAAGTAGAGTGTAACATATATGTTACGGAGTCGGGCTGACGGGATTTGAACCCACGACCTCGCCGTCCCGAACGGCGCGCGCTACCAAACTGCGCCACAGCCCGTCTTTAATCTGAATTAAAGAGTTACTCCAAGATTACTTTTTAGCTTTAACCAATTCAATATCTGCGTCAACCATGAGTTCCGCCAGACCCTTCCAATGGGTCTTCGCCTTCCACTTCAGCTCACGCTCTGCCTTCGATGGATCACCAATCAAGGCGTCGACTTCGGTCGGGCGGACATAACGCTTATCGAGCTCGATATGGTCCTGCCACTTCAAGCCGACGTGGCTGAACGCAGCATCCGCAAATTCACGAACGGTAGCGCCGACACCGGTGGCAACAACAAAATCGCCTGGCTTATCTTGTTGCAACATCAACCACATAGATTCGACGTATTCCTTGGCGTAACCCCAGTCGCGGACGGCGTCCATATTTCCGAGGAACAACTTCTCCTTGCTGCCTTGCGAAATACGTGCAACCGCGCGCGTGATCTTGCGGGTAACGAAGGTTTCGCCACGACGAGGTGATTCGTGATTGAACAAAATTCCATTGGTCGCGTGGATTCCATATCCATCGCGGTAATTCACGGTGCACCAGTACGCCATCAATTTCGCGGCGGCGTATGGGCTGCGCGGATGGAATGGGCTGTTCTCGTTCTGCGG
>Ga0208106_1000541_pt1 | contig 12499 bp, 10 predicted proteins | sample CryBogCBE25Jul08_FD_184577 | JGI IMG/M metagenome (GOLD analysis project Ga0208106, IMG submission 184577) | Freshwater microbial communities from Crystal Bog, Wisconsin, USA - CBE25Jul08 (SPAdes) | ecosystem: Environmental > Aquatic > Freshwater > Lake | place: Crystal Bog, Wisconsin, USA...
GTATTATATTTATATCAATTAATAACAAACCGTTTTATGAAAAAAATCGAAGCAATCGTTAGAACCTCCAAGTTCGAAGACGTAAAACAAGCCCTGAAGGAGAATGGAATTGATTTCTTCTCTTATTGGGAATGCTCAGGTATTGGCAACGAACATACCAAGGGCCATCATAGCTATCGTGGAACTGTATATGATACTCAATATATACCACGTATGTTTTTGTCAATCGTTTTAAAAGAAGTGAATGTTGAAAAAACAATCACTTGTATTGAAAAAGCTGCTTATACCGGAGAAATAGGCGATGGTATGATTTTCACTTACAATATCGAAGAATCTGTAAGAATCAGAACAGGCGCAAGAGGTGAAGCTTCTACCACTGGACCAGGGGATACTATTTAATATTAATTAATTTTAAAATAAGATAAAATGATGCGTAAAATCATATTTGCACTACTCATTATGCTGTCGTTGACTGCTATTGACTCCTATGCACAAACTGCAGCTCCAAGAAACCCAGATCCATCTGGTGTAACTACAGGAAACACCTCAGACGTTACAGCTGCTAAAGCTGGCGCTCCTACAACAGCTGAATTATCTGACCAAGTAGGTAAAAATAAAGTGGGCATCAATATGGTGTGGCTTTTAATTACTGGCTTCCTGGTATTCTTTATGCAAGCTGGTTTCGCCTTGGTTGAAACTGGTTTAACAAGAGCTAAAAATGTGGCCCATACTATGGCCATGAACTTATTTGTATACCCTGCTGGTGCTCTAGGTTTCTTTGCATGTGGCTTTGCTATCATGTTTGGAGGGATGGGAGCTCTCGGAACCTTGGGAGGTTACGATGGTTTAAATAATGAAGTTTCTATCACTCTTTTAGGACATAGCTTCGGCTTATTCGGGGCAAAAGGATTTTTCATGAACGGAATTTACGACGTAGGCGTATTAGGCTTCTTCGTATTCCAGGTTGTTTTCATGGATGCTGCTGCAACAATCCCTACAGGTGCAATGGCTGAAAGATGGAAATTCGCATCTTTCGCAATCAGCGGTTTTCTAATTGGTGGTATCATTTATCCTATTTATGGTAACTGGGTTTGGGGCGGTGGCTGGTTAGCTCAATTAGGTACTAACTTCGGATTAGGCCACGGACACGTAGACTTTGCTGGTTCATCTGTTGTGCATTTAACAGGTGGTGTATTAGCATTTGTTGGTGCCCGTATGATTGGCGCTAGAATTGGTAAGTTCAATAAAGACAAATCACCAAACGCTATTCCAGGCCATAATATCCCAATGGCAGTTTTAGGAACAATCGTACTCGCTTTTGGATGGTTTGGATTTAATGCAGGTTCTACTTTTGCGGGTACTGATTTACGTTTCTCAGTCGTTGCATTTAATACCATGATCGCTTCTTGCGGAGGTGCTCTCGCGTCTACTTTATGGATCTGGTTTGTGAGAGGAACTAAACCAGATGTAAGTATGATGTGTAATGGTTTATTAGCAGGCCTTGTTGCGATAACTGCACCTTGTGCTTTCGTTTCTCCATTAGGCGGATTAATCATTGGCTTACTTTCTGGTGTAATAGTTGTTGAAGTAACCTTATTTGTAGAAAGAAAATTAAAAATTGATGATCCTGTTGGAGCTATTGCGGTTCATGGAGCAAATGGTTTTTGGGGCGTATTAGCTCTTGGCCTATTTGCTGATGGCACTTATGGAGACGGATTAAATGGTGTAAAAGGAACTGTAAAGGGTTTGTTTTATGGTGATAGCGGACAGTTCATCGCTGAATTAATTGGCGGTACAACAAATGTGATATTCGTGGGTTTAGCTGGCTGGTTGATGTTTAAGTTATTAGACAAACTAGTGGGTAACAGAGTAACTACTGATGTTGAATTGTACGGACTTGATTTACCTGAAATGGGCATTGATGGTTATTCAGGAATTAAATTGGATAAAAATTCTGAAACACCTTTATCAAGATAATATTAATAGCTATTAAAAAAGAGGAAGCAATTGCTTCCTCTTTTTTTTAAATTTTTCTGAATCTATTTATTTAAGAATTTAAATCTTCGGCAATGTATATCCATTATGATATGCTTTTACATAATATTCATGTTGAATTGATGGGTCTGTGAAACTTTTTTTAGATTCATCCCAGCTGATTTTTTTCCCTGATCTAAAAGCAATATTTCCCATTTGAGCAACAGTAGCTATATGCGCCCCTTCTTCAATAGAACAATGTAAAGCGGATGGATTATTATTTCTGATAGCACTTATGAAATTTTCCCAATGTAATTCAAGACCATTGTCTTCTCGCTTTTGCAATGGCTTTAATACTTTATTTTTTGCTTGTCTTTCTTCTATTACTTCCCATCCGCCCCTATCTAGAATAAGGGTTCCATTGTTTCCAATAAATGCAATACCATGATCACGATTATAAGAACCATTATCAATTCCCATAGCAGAATCCCAAACCAAATTGAATTTCTCAAATTCATATAAGGCTGTTAATGTATCAGGTGTTTCTTCCGCTAATTCCGGATAGGCAAATTTACCTCCCAATGCACTTACTGAAATTGGATTTTCAGCTTTCATACCCTGCACCGCATAATCTAATAAATGCACGCCCCAATCCGTCATTAATCCACCGGCATAATCCCAAAACCATCTGAAATGAAAATGAAAGCGACTGGTATTAAATGTCCGCATAGTAGCAGGCCCTAACCAAGTTTTATAATCAATATAATCTGGTGGAATGCTATCTGCCACAACTGGCTGAGGGCGCATCCATCCTTGATAACACCAAACTTTAGTAGTTCTAATATTTCCAAGTTGTCCGGAATGCACAAAGTCTAATGCATCTTTAAAATGCTTCTGACTTCTTTGCCACTGTCCTACTTGTACAATTTTGTTATACCTGTTTTTTGCTTTGATCATTAGATCGCATTCTCCTATAGAATTTCCAGCAGGCTTTTCTACATATACATGTTTACCAGCCGAACAAGCATTGATCATTTGCAATGCATGCCAATGATCTGGTGTGCCAACAATTACCGCATCAATATCTTTTCGATCTAATATTTTCCGATAATCACTATAAAGGTCTACTTGTTTTACATCCGGTTGTAAAAGGGAAAGTTCTTGTTTTCTTTTGTTTAATACCGACCCATCTATATCGCAAAGCGCTACTACTTGCACATTCCTTACTTTCAAAGCCGCAACAGTATTAGCCCAACCCATACCATTTACACCAATAGTTGCTACTCTGATAGTATCGGTTGTAAAAATGCTACTTCTTGCAAAACTAGGAACTGCGATAACTGCAGCAGATGCCAAAGACATTTGCTTAATAAAATCACGACGTTGACTCATATGGCTATATTTAAGACAACTTAAATATAATATATAATTGAAAGCAATAACCGAAATTGTTAGTCAATTTATAGCATCAGGTCACCAACTAAAGCAGTCCAACCAGTTTGATGACTAGCGCCTAATCCACGCTGTGTATCACCATCAAAGTATTCATAAAATTGCAATAGCGCCTCATTGCCAGGTAGTTGATAAAACCAATTGTATTTTCCAAATATGGCTTTATCCCCCTGTTGATTTGTTTGAAAGCCTTTTAAAATATTATTCCTGATCATATCCGCGACCGCGTGTAGATTTAATTGAATTCCGGAACCTACTGGATATTCAATTAAAAAATCATTCCCATAAAAATCGCCGTACTTCTGTATCGATTTTATTAAAAGATAATTTAAGGGCATCCATACTGGGCCCCTCCAATTTGAATTACCTCCAAATAAACCTGTACTAGAATCTGCAGGATCATATTGGATACTGTAATTTTGCCCTTCAATATTTAACTGGTAAGGATTTTCATGAAAATGTTTTGAAAGCGCACGCACACCACCAACTGAAAAAAAATCTTCTTCCCTTAAGATCCATTGCAATAAGCTTCGAAGTCTTTCTTTAGTAACCAAGGACAGAAGCATATTTTCGTTTTTTTCAGATGCAATAATCGCTAAAAATTGGTGATGGTCCTGGCGATATTTATTAAACCATTCCATTCTTTTTTTAAATCCACTCATGCGATCCAACGTTTCTTTTTCTAACACTGAAACTCCGAATAAAGGAATAAGACCAACCATACTTCTCACTAATAAAGGAAAGGGTTGCTGTCCATCCAAAGATAAAACGTCATAAAAGAATTGATGTTCTTCATTCCATAAACCCAATTCATTTAAAGCTTCCGAAATAAAAACAAAGTGTTCATAAAATTTAATTCCCATATCCTCAAATGATTCGTCGGCCATGGCAATTTCCAATGCCATATCCATCATATTCAACGCATACATTCCCATCCAGGCTGTCCCATCCGTTTGTTCCAAGGCAATTTCTCCGGGCAATTGAATACTCCGATTAAACACCCCTATATTATCTAAGCCAAGAAACCCACCTTCAAAAACATTATTTCCATTGGCATCTTTTTTATTCACCCACCAGGTAAAATTGATGATCAGTTTTTGAAATATTTTTTTCAAGAAAACAATATCACCCTGTCCGGTCTTTGATTTCTCTAATTCAAATATGCGAAGTGCAGCAAATGCTTGAACTGGCGGATTTAAATCGCTAAAATTCCATTCATATGCTGGTATCTGCCCCTCCGGATTCATATACCATTCCCTAGTTAAAGTAATTAATTGATTCTTTGCATAAGTAGGATCAATCATTGCCATTGGAATACAATGAAAGGCTAAGTCCCAGGCTGCAAACCAAGGATACTCCCATTTATCGGGCATCATCAAAACATCTTTTGCTTTGAATTTTTTCCATCCACTATTTCTTCCACTTATTCGGCTATTGCTGTTTGCTGTAATACCATCATTTGAGTTTACCCAACTATCTACATCATAATGGTAATATTGTTTGCTCCATAATAATCCAGCAAATGTCTGGCGCTGAATATTGGCCAATTTCTTATTAGTATTACTGGAAATAATGGTAGCGTAAAAATCATCTGCTTCCTGTTTTCTTAAATTGAAAATATCTTCAAACCCTTCCTCAAAAGGTTGTTCCATTTGCTGATCTGATAATCGAACAAATATTTCTTTTGTTCCCTTGGATGGAATTAAGCAAGTATGCACTGATGCACATTTTGTGCCAGTTTGTTTTGATTCTAATGCTTGTCTTTTTTCACCATGAATAATGGCTTCATGAAATGCATCTTTCACAAATTCAGTGTTATTGGGTTTGCCAAATAACCGCTCAAAATTGGTCTCATTTTCTGTCATCAAAATTTGATCAGCACCTTGTGGATAAAAATAATAATCGCCTAATTTTTCATTACTCGCTTTAATGTTATGATTTCCTATTCTTTCTAAAATGGGTTTATTAGATTTTGCACCATATTGCCAATTATTAAAAAACCAAAGCGTAGGAAGAATGGTAATTTCTGAGGGTGATGAGCCTCTATTCAACACAGAAATTTTAACATAAATATCTTTACTATTCTTCTTCGCATATTCAATAGTAATATCAAAATATTGATCGTCATTAAATACACCCGAATCTAATATTTCAAACTCCGGATCTTGTTTTCCTAATTGTCTATTTCGTTCTATCAATTCTACATAGGGAAAAGCTACCTGTGGATATTTGTACAGGTATTTCATATAATAATGTGTGGGCACATTATCTAAATAATAATATAATTCCTTCACATCCTCTCCATGATTTCCTTCTCCGTTTGTTAAACCAAACATCCTTTCTTTTAGAATAGGATCTTTACCATTCCAGAAAGCAAGTGCAAAACATAGTTGTTGGTTATAATCGCTGATGCCAGCTATTCCGTCTTCACCCCATCTATATACGCGACTTCTTGCATGGTCGTGTGGAAAATAATTCCAGGCATCACCGTTCTCACTATAATCTTCTCTAACAGTACCCCATTGACGTTCGCTTACATAAGGACCCCATAATTCCAGGGGAACTTCATTTAATGCATTATCATCAATTCTGTTTTGTTCTGCATTCATAATTATCATTTATCCATTTGTAGAGAACCCTGGATATAGCGTCATTCCCCCATCACAAAAAATAGTTGTACCTGTAATATAATCAGATTCGTCACTAGCTATCCAAGCAGCTAATTTTCCTATATCTTCTGGCTCACCAATTCTATCATATGGTATCAGTGTAAGTAATTTTTCTAAGGCTTCGGGGGTATCCCATGCCGACTTATTAATGGGGGTTTGTATAGCTCCGGGTCCGATACTATTAACCCTGATTTTTTTTGGAGCAAGCTCTTGTGCCATGCTTTTCATCAACATCATCACGCCACCTTTACTAGTTGCATAGTTAACGTGTCCACCCCATGGTATTACTTCATGCACGCTACTCATACAAATTATTTTTCCAGCTGCTTTACTAATGGCAGGATTGATCCCTCTACGCAAAAACTCTCTCACAGCTTCTCTTGCACAAAGAAATTGTCCGGTGAGATTAATATTAATTACGAGTTGCCAATCAGCAAGGCTCATGTCTTGAAAAGCACTGTCTTTCTGCAAACCAGCATTATTTACCAAAATATCAATCGTTCCAAAAGCTTGATACATTTGTTGAAACATAGCTTGAACCTGTTGTTCATTACTCACATCTGCTTGCAGGGCAATAGCAGTTCCTCCATTCGCTTTAATTTCATCAACCACTGCATCAGCAAGCTCTGGTTTTGTTACATAGTTCACAACTACTTTCGCACCTTCATTTGCTAATGCAATGGCGACAGCCTTGCCAATGCCACTATTTGCTCCCGTAACTAATGCTGCCTGTCCAACCAATTTAGGATTACTATTCATTTCGTATTATTTGTATTTAATTGCATCGTCAAAAATAGTTACTATAATTGTTGTATATTAAATCATTCTCTCGAATAAAGCGCTGCGCATTAATTCTTTAAACTTTATTTAATCTACAAATGTTAATCATTTGCTATAACCAATTAATATATTTAACTGGCATATATATTGAATGTCTTTGTTTAACGAATCAATTTAATTTTGTTTGAAGCTTTTAAATCATACATCATGTTTAGAATTTTATCCATCCTCACTGCTATTTGCTTTTTGTTCGCCAATTGTGAACCAGCTATTTATACGTCTGCACCAAGTTATCAAAGGCAAGCCCCTTCTCAGGCACCTAGGGGATACGAAGAGTTTTATAATCAATTAGCCCCTTATGGAAGATGGATCGATTATCCAGGGGAAGGATTTGTGTGGGTACCCAATGTTGAGCAAGGTTTTAGACCTTATTCAAGCAATGGTCATTGGGTTTATAGTGATCAGGGATGGACATGGTCTTCTAATTATCAATGGGGATGGGCTGCTTTTCACTATGGCAGGTGGTTATATGAAGATGCTTATGGATGGATATGGGTTCCGGGCCATGAATGGGCACCAGCTTGGGTAACCTGGGCACAGAGTGGCAGTTATTATGGATGGGCTCCTTTAGCTCCGCATATCAGCATCAATATGTCTGTTGGAGGTGGTTGGAATCCTCCCGCACATTATTGGAATTTTGTACCTCAGGAACATATCACTCAAGTAAATATCAATAACTACGTTATCAATAATACCAATAATACAACAGTGGTTAATAATATCAGTAGGAATGTTACTTATATCAACAATAATAATTTTTCAAATAATAGTCAGATAAGGAATTCGAATAATGGTGCCCAATACAATACCGGACCTCATGTTCATGAAGTTGAAAACAGAACGAATCAATCGATTAATCCAATGTTGATTCATGAAACAGAAAAGCCTAATCAAACACATCCCAATGAACAAAAAATGGATTTTTATAAACCAAAGTTTGAAAGGCCCAATATGAATCTTCCTATTCAATCAAGACCGGCTCCTGTTAAATTCGAAAAATATCAACCACCAGTTAATCATAATTCAAACCCACAAAAAGATAAGCGGGCTGATAAGAAAGATAATTAATTATAGTTTTTTCAAGAAAGCAATACTCAAAGGAATATTTTGAACTTCGATATTGCTTTCATCTTCTATAAAGCAATGAACAACTCCATTCTTTTTAGCGAGTTTAATAATTTCTTTCCAGTTACCCTGGCCCATACCAACAGCTACATCATTTTCAGCGGGGGTACCTCCAGACAAATCGCCTACCACGCCTTTCTTTAAATCCTTCACGTGTAATAATTTAAAGCGTCCTGGATATTTTTTTAATAATGTAATTGGCATATCTGCGCCACCTCCATGCATGGTCCATAACACATCCATTTCAAAAGAGACAAATTTAGGATTTGTATTTTTAATCATATAATCGAGCAGCGTACCGTCTTCATAAGCATGAAATTCATACCCATGATCATGATAACATAAGGTAAGTCCATTTTCCTTTAATATTTTTCCGGCAGTATTGAACACATTGATGGCATTCTTTGCATCCTCTAATGAAAACGCACTTTTTTGATGAGGGATCCATGCACACATCACAAACTTGGATCCTAATATTTTTGCCCTTTCCACTATTTTTTGAGGGTCTTTTGTAAGCTCTCCAAAATCAGCCCCCGTTGATGGAATATTAATACCCCTAGCATCGCATAGTTTTCTAAACTCAGCTGTAGTTACTCCATCAGCACCACTACTTTCAATTTCTGTAAAACCCATTTCTTTAATAAGGTCTAAGGTTTTTTCAACTCCTTTAGGAAAATGATTTCTAAAAGTGTAGGTCTGTACTCCAATAGGATAAGTATATAAATTTTGAGCAGTTGCTGAGATGATAATAAATAATCCCAAGGCAAGCAATTGGTATTTTTTCATAATAAAGATTTAATGAATCGTTAGGCAAGTTTAAATTTAAAGAATTTTACGTAATTAATGCTTTTTATTAAACGAAAATTGATGTTGCTAATTATTCAAATTTTTATCGAATAAACAATTTTTGTAGCAGCTTGTTATGATTTCATGGAAACGCTAACACCGAATCATTGGAATTCCTGGGATAGGTTTTATACAGCCAATTTCATCAATAGTTTAACAGGATTTAAATCTGCCACACTAATCGGTTCAGTGAATGAACAAGGGGTGACCAATCTTAGTATATTCAGTAGTATTGTTCATCTGGGTTCTAATCCAGCATTGATTGGATATATCAATCGCCCTGAAGCAGCTTCCCCTCATACGCTTAGCAATATTAGAAGCACCGGATTTTACACCATGAATCATATTACTGAATCTTTTGTTGACAAAGCACATCAATCCAGTGCCAAATATCCGGAAGGAGTTAGTGAATTTGAAGAAGTTGGCTTAACACCTCATTTTGAAAAAGGATTTATAGCGCCATTTGTAAAAGAGAGTCAATTAAAATTTATGCTCAGTCTACAGGATATTATTCCCATTCAATTAAATAATACTTTTTTAGTGATCGGGAAATTGGAATTCGTTTTAGCTGAAGATGCTGCAATAAGTTCAGACGGATTATTACAACTCGACAAGATGAATTCAATTTCATGTAATGGATCGAACGCGTATTATGCAACTAATTTAATAGATCGATTCGAATATGCTAAACCAGATTTGCCTATTCGAAAATTGATTTAATAAATTACTTCCATTCAAACTCATGTAATAAAACGGCTCTTGGATCTACCACAATTAAATCCGGTTTTGAATTGGATGGCAAATTAAATGTTTCATTTAACGAACTCATATTCAATTTCACAATTTCCGGTAGGGCAATTCCCGTTTTATAAAGTGCAATTTCAATAGGGAAGCTAAATGGAATTCCTGAAGATTGGGTTTGCTGCAGTTTTAAAATCAACCTATTAGTTGCATTATCATAATTCCAGGTACCTTTTAATTGCAAGTTATCTGCACGAAGCAGGTATTGGTTAAAGAAAGCTTTCAAATCCTGACCGGAAGCTTTCTCCATTTCAGCAATGAAATTGCTGGTGGTAGTATTGGCATTGAAATACTTTTTATAATAGGCTTGAATGCCTCTTCTAAAATTATCGTGACCAATTTTTTCTCGAAGCATATGTAATACCCAAGCACCTTTTTGATAAGTGAGTCCGCTGGTAACGGGGCCAGTCTCTGCGCTACGATTTGCCACAATAGTAAAGCTGCTATCTTTCTTTGTAAGGTCATACACGGTTTTTCTGGCTGATTTTACGCCTGCAAGAAATTCTTCGTGTCCATATGCATTTTCTATAAACAACAAAGTAAAGAATGTAGCAAAGCCTTCACTAAGCCAGGCATCATCCCAAGTAGATTCTGTTACTGCGTTACCAAACCATTGATGCGCAATTTCATGGATCACCACATTTCTTAATCTTACTGATTGTTCGCCCGTAACTAATTTCTCGTCGTAAAAAATAGCTGAAGATGTTTCCATGCCTCCACCCACACTTTGTGTTTCTATGTTTGCCAATTTTTCGTATGCGTAAGGACCTACATAATCAGAATAGAATTGCAGCACTTGTTTGGTAGGCGATTGGAAATCGAGAAAACCCTTGTCACGATCTTTAGGATACACCCAGGTCTGGATTGACTTGCCATTAAATTCATCTACATATTGCACCGAAAAGTCTGCAATACCTAACACAAATAACCAGCATGAAACTGGTACGGATTGTTTCCAGTGTGTACGTTTGGTTTCTTTATCGATGAGTGATTCTTCTAAGAGTAATCCATTGGAAACAACTTTATAATGTGCCGGTGCTATTACGATGAATTCACTTGTTGCTTTATCATAAGGATGATCAACAGTTGGCAACCAGTGACGTGCATTATTGGGCCAGTTCTCGCACATAAAGCTGCGGTCGCCAAATTTGGTGGGTTGAATTTTCATGCCGCCTGCAGGGATGCCACTATAAGTAACCTCAATTGTGATAGATTCATTGATGGCAGGTGCAGCATCCAATTGAATGAGTAGCTCATCATTTTTATGAGTGAACTGTAAGGCTTTATTATTAAGCGAAACTGATTGTACACTCATCCCCTTTCCCTTCCATTTATCGGCTTGATTGATCAGATCCAATCTGATTTGTTTGATGTCTTTTTGTTTGCATTGTAAGGTGATGGAAGCAATGCCTTTCATCTCATCGGTCTGATCAGAGAAAGTTAGATTAAAAGCATAATGGATGATATCGATCGCATAGTTACGGGGATATCCATCGGCATGCGCATAACTAATACATGAGAACAAGAAAGCAGCTATTAACAATGATTTCAATTTCATAAGCAGTAAATGAAATTGAATTTACTGATTTATTTTGTTTGGAGGTATAAAGGTTGATGGGGTGCAACTTTTTGATAAATTTTACAATTTGCATCATGTGCGCCTGGGAGGATTCCGATGCTCATAAGAAATTCATTGACAATTTCTCCACCAGTGAATATGAAGGTTTTTTTAAACAGTTTGACCCAGTCCTCTTTTGTTTTTGGGTGATTGGTTTCGAGCCATTTTTCAAAACTGCCAAATTCTTTTTGAATAACCAGAATGGTTTTAGCATTTTCTATAGCCGCATTTATTTTTAGTTTGTTTCTAATGATGCCTGTATCGTTCAATAAACGTTCCCGGTCTTTCTCGGTATAAGCTGCAATCTTTTTAATATTAAATTGATGGTAAGCTTTTCGAAAACTGTCTTCCTTTTTTAAAATAGTTTCCCAACTCAATCCCGCCTGATTGATTTCCATAATCAATCTCCCAAACAATTCATTGTCGTCGTGGATGGGAAATCCATAATGATTGTCGTGATACTGTTTGTGGAGGCTTCTACTGGGTTCAGCCATGTTTGGGATATGGGAGCAATAGGACATCAATAGTCTTTTAATAAGTAAATCTAGGCAACCAAGTTAAGGGTAAAACGTCCAAAAGTAGTCGATTTTGAAACCACGGCTTTTGGTGAAGTATCCACGGGTAATCCACGGCTTAACCACGGATGAACTATTTAGTAAAGCTAAAATTTAGGACATTAATGAAGATTAAAAAAATATTCAATGTTTCACTTGCATTTTTCATATTAAATCTATATTTTATAAGTTCAACAAACTCCCAAACATGAAAAAGATAGTTTACCTGGCTGTATCAATAAGCCTATTCGCATTCGCATGTCAACCAAAAGAAACCAAAACAGAACAAGCAGCGTTACCACATCAATTCGGAATAGTGGTAGATTCTTCTGCTAATATTTCTTTGGTCCTCAAAACTTTTGAAGCAGTAAACAATTTAGATAGCGCTGCTATCCGGTCTTTTTATACGGATACAGCAACAGTATATGATAATTTAAATCCAATGCCGATTGATAAAAATATTGGGATGATGCTTGGTTTCAAAAAAGCTGGACTTACACTTCAAACAGATATGTCAAAAGCAATTATTTTTGAAATGATCACTTCCAAGCCAGATCGTTTTTATGGCAACACTAATTATGTCAACGTTTACGCGATAGCAACATTTAGAAAAGGAGATA
>Ga0208106_1000542_pt1 | contig 12496 bp, 15 predicted proteins | sample CryBogCBE25Jul08_FD_184577 | JGI IMG/M metagenome (GOLD analysis project Ga0208106, IMG submission 184577) | Freshwater microbial communities from Crystal Bog, Wisconsin, USA - CBE25Jul08 (SPAdes) | ecosystem: Environmental > Aquatic > Freshwater > Lake | place: Crystal Bog, Wisconsin, USA...
GTTTGGGAAGAACCTGTGGACACTGCTTATTATGTTATCGGTGCTGATCCTGCTTACGGATCTTCAGACTGGGCAGACAGATTCTGTATTCAAGTATTTCGATGCTATGCAGACGGACTTGAGCAGGTGGCTTCATTTGCAACGTCTGAACTAAACACGTATCAGTTTGCTTGGATTATTGCCCACCTAGCGGGAGCATACAAAAACTCCACATTAAACTTGGAAATCAATGGTCCAGGTCAGGCGGTCATCAATGAATTGCGTAATCTTAAACGCCAAGCTGCCTCAATGGGTACAGCCCTAGGCAAAGACTTGCTTGACGTGTACGGCAATATGCAAAACTACATTTGGCGTAGGAACGATACCCTTGGTGGGGTGTCAAACTCTATTGGCTGGATGACCACCGCAGCAACCAAAGAACGGATGCTGACCTACATGAAAGATTACTTTGAGCGTGGAATGATGGACATTTGGGATATGGATACCATTGAAGAAATGAAAACCACTATCCGTGATGGCAGCTCAATTGAGGCTTCAGGGCGCAATAAAGACGATAGGGTAATTGCTACCGCCCTAGCTTGCGCTGCTTATGCAGAACAAGTGCAGCCAAGATTGATTACCGCTAGGCTTACTCGCCCCATGTCAAGGATGCAAGATGACTTTACGCCAGAGCAGCTTACCGTAGGTAGAAATGTAAGCGATTATTTAAAAAGAATTGGAGTTTACGGTAAATGAGGTCTGCAATACCAAAAATGGAACTTAAACGGATTATCAAACGATTTTTGCAAGACAAGGATCGTGGAATATCTATCCATTTGTTTGCTGACTTAGCTGGGGTATCAGAAGCGCATATACGGGATGTTTTTTTAGATGAGTCAGAGCCATTGACCGAATATATGCAAAGAAGGATCAGTAAAGCCTACAAAGAGTGGGTAAATGGTGAAGTAGCCATCATGCAAAACCGAAATACATCAAGATTTGTCCAATATCGCAAAGAACCTAAGCCTGTATTGAAAAAAACTACGGGATTGCACTTAGTTAATGGAGAGATTAAGATTAAGGTAGGTATTACCAATAGGTCTGATTATTCTGTTTTAACACTTGACGAACAATTGAAGGGGAGATAACAATGGCAGTTGTAAATGATTTTCATTGTGCAAAGCACGGATATTTTGAATCTAGGGAGGCTAAATGCCCCATGAAAGGATGTCATGAAGAAGTTATGGTCGTATTTTTGCAAGCTCCTAACCTTATCAGCCAAAAAACCAAGTTCACAGATAAGTCCACAAAACAACTTGCAATCGAGTTTGATATGTCCGACATCAAAAGCACCCGTGAAGGCGAAAACCAAGCAGGTTACCTTACCCGTAAAAACAAGTTCAAAGAAAAAGATTACGCAGACGCAGAAAAATATGCCACTCGTAAAAGAGGAAACAAAGACAAAATTAAACCAGTTCCCACTCAAGAAGCGCCAAAAGAAAGTCGCCCAGGCGATGCAGCGGTCTGGGGCGGTGGACAAAACGGTATGAATATGCAATCCATTCTTGCTGGTAGGTTTGGCAAGTCGGTGATGGGCGAGCAAGTAGGCTTGACACCACAACAGGCTGGTATAAACTCAGGACCTAGAACAGCAAGTTATATGCCAGATCCAGATAACCTGAAAATTAAAAAATGAAAATACCGTCATCACCCGAAGCTAGAGAAGAACTATATTTGGACATCATCAACAAATGTATGGTGTCCAAAGAATCTAGGAAAGGTGATTACACAACACTAAGAGCATATTATTTATTTGGCGCTGGTCCAGAACAACCGCCAGCGTACTTTAATAAAATTCATCCGCACTTAGATCAGTTAACTTCATTTTTATATTCAGCGGAAACCACTAGGTTTTCTATTGCGCTAGGCGCATCGGTGCATCCAGCCGAACATCACAAAGCACCAACATTAACCCAAGCCCTCAATGATGAGTGGCTTAACTCTAATGCAGATCAAGTGTTTTCTACTGCACTGACATGGGCGCTTGTGTACAACACCACCTTTATTAAACTGGTGTACAACAAAGGTATTCATCCTTACATGATTGAACCGTCATCTATTGGCGTGTTGCGTGAGGATACCCCATATACAGACAGGCAAGAAGCCATTACACAAACTTACTACATTACTAAGTCGGAGCTATATGCCCGTCTGTATTCCCATCCAAAACGTGAGCAGATTGTTTCACGCATTACTTCAGGCACAAAAACAAATGATTCAGAAATTCCCGATGCGGTTAACCGTATTGTGATGAGTCAAACCAATCCAACAATCTACGGAAACATTAACCTAGATTTGTATGGAATGAATCGTTATAAAGCGCAAGTAGCTGAAGATACAGTTGAAATGACTGAGTTGTGGGTGTGGAATGATGACACTGAGGACTATCAAGTAGTCACAATGGCTGCTCCTGACATCATTGTTTATGACAGACCTGGTTCAAGCCTGTTCCTAAAAGGCGAGTGTCCTTTTGTACAGATTACCCCTAACCCATTGCCTGATTACTACTGGGGTGCTTCAGAAGCGCAGCAGTTGATTTTGTTACAAGAGTTACGCAATACTCGCATGGTAGAAATATTGGACTTGTTATCTAAACAAGTAGCACCACCAACAGCGTTTAGTGGCTTTAGCGGTATTACGGATGAAAAATACTTTGCTATGCAACGTGCTGGATCGTTGATTGCTTCAGATATGCCTGGCGGTAAAGTAGATCGTCTTGCACCTGAAATGCCACCTGATCTATTTGAAGTAATCCATGAAATTGACAATATGTTTGCTGAAGTATCAGGTATTAGCAACGTATTAAGTGGTAAAGGTGAATCAGGCGTAAGAAGCCAAGGTCATGCCAGCCAATTAGCTCGTCTTGGTAGTTCAAGAGCAAAAAAACGGGCTTTGATTGTGGAAGATAGTTTGGAAAAGGTAGCAACCTTATATCTCAAACTATTGCAAGCATATGATGACACTCACTTTAAAGATGAAGATGGTAAAGCCTTTATTGCCGAGCAATTTACTAAAGATTACGTAGTCAAAGTAGATGCTCACTCAAATAGCCCAATCTTTACAGAAGATTTAAAACAATTAGCGTTTAATCTGTTTAAAGCCAAGGCAATTGATGCTGAATCATTGCTTGACTTAACAGAACCACCAATGAAACAATTGCTTAAAGATAAACTAAAACGCAGAGAGAAAATGCAAGCATCGCAACCTAAACAACAAGCTCCTGCGCTCAAAGGAAAGAAAGAACCAGAGGTCGGATAATGGCAAGATCAAGCGTAGCACCTAAAGCGGATCAACCAAGGGTAACTACTGAATCTTTGAAAAGAGATGCGAAGCCAACAAATTTGCAGTATCGTGTACAAGGTGTAAAAAGTTTTGATAGATCATCTAAAACTAGGGATCTAGGTCGTTCAGTTAGGGGATAGCTTAATTGGAGATTAAAATGCGTAAGAGCCATAAAAAATCACGTAAATCACGCCGTTAATAGTTTTCCTTCACGGGAGAAAAGGGTGTGGCTGCCTTCCCTTTGAAATAGGTGACCGCTCTAAGAGGAGTCATTAACATGGCACGTTCTAAGCGTAAAGGTCGTAAAGGTCGTAAGTAATCCCTAACAGGATTATTTCGGACTTGACCGAATAAACCTCCCTTGGGGGGAGGGAATCAAAAATAATACCCCCCACTTGACTTTTAATAGTTTAAGATTACAGTAAGCGTAAATTCATAGGAAAATGTATGGGCGTACCGTCAGACCAACTAATGCAAATGATTAAGTCCCAAAAAGATGGGGCTACACCTGCTGGTATTCCGCCAGCTCCAGAAGGCGCTGGTAATATTTCCGATACTTCTGCTCCCCCAATGGGATCACCAATGTCCACCCCTGAACCTAAGATGGGTAATCGGGAAGCCTCAATGATTAACATTTCGATGGCAATGGACTTACTTGAACAAGCACTTCCTGCTTTGGGAAGCGAATCTCCTGAAGGACAAAAGCTCCTAGCAGCCATTCGCACTATGACAGGAATAATCGGTCCTAAAAAGTCTAAAGTTAATGAACTTCAGCCTACCGAAATTATGCAAATGCTTCAAACATTACCTCAAGCTGGTGGCGCAACGGCTGAAGGCAAAGCAATGCAACAAGCGCCACAAATCCCAGGTATGTCACCTGGCGGTATGCCTCCTCCAATGCCTCCTGGCGGTGGTGGCGGTATGCCTCCTCCTCCTGGTGGTATGCCAGGTGGTATGCCTTCCGCAACTCCACAATAAGGAATTATCATGGAACTCTTTAAACCACGTGGCTCTGCATTACCTCGCAGACCTACTGATAACAACCAAAAAAATGGTCAAGTTATTAACACACCTCGTTTTTCACAGTTTGGTGGCTTAACTTCTGCTTCTAAAGCAGGTTTTAAGAACATGATGACTATGAGCCATCCTGGTGACACTAAAAAAGTTATCTAAAGAAAAAGGGGATAAATTATGTCTTTAGAAGATCTTTCATTAGAACAACGTGATGAACTGGCATTGTTAGCCAAGCAATTGTCTGACAATCCAAACACACGTAAAGAATTTTTACGTATGACCAAAAAGGTTCGCCCTGAGCTTTCAGTGCCAGAACTCGACATTGAGGAATACACTAACTCTAAAGTTAATGATGCCGAACAAAGAGTAATGGCTTTAGAATCTAAGTTACGTGAGCGTGATGCAGTTGAAGAACTAAACAAGCGCAGAGCAAAATTAGGTCGTAGCGAAGAAGAAATTGCTGAAATCGAAAAAGTAATGCTTGAACAAGGCGTTACTAATCACGAAACAGCAGCTCAATATTTTGATTGGATGAAGCAAGCAGCAACGCCAACTCCAATGGGATACAGCTCTAGCCCAATGAATAAGTTTAACCTTGAAAAGTATTGGAAGAACCCAGTAATGGGCGCTAGAGATGAAGCACAAAAAGCGCTGATGGAAATGAGCAAACAAAACTCAAGACCTATCGGTTTTAAATAAGTAGTAAATAGGGGATATTTACTTTAGGAGTTTATTATGCCAATAGGCGGAGGAATTGTTCCAGCCTCGGGTTCATCGCAGTATAATGAGTTAACTTACGTAACTCGTAGAGCGTTTATCCCTAAGCTGGTCGTACAGCTTTACAACAGCACACCTTTGATGGCTGCTTTGATTGCAAATAGTCAACAGGCTTCAGGCGGTGTGTCCCAAGTTACCGTGCCAGTTCAAGGCGCTCAGTTTGTTAACGCACAATGGTCTGACTACTCTGGTTCTTTTAACCAGCCAGCAGTTCAGCAAGGTGCATTTAACGCTGAATTTAATTTAAAGTTAATGATTGCCCCAGTACCTTTCTTAGGTATGGAAGGTGCAGTTCAGCAAGATTACGCCATTATTCCATTGATCGAAGCTCGTATGAACGATGCGACCAACGTAATGATGGATGCAATGGCTACTGCGCTTTACACTAACTACACCAACACACAACAGTTTATTGGCTTGCCAGGCGCTATTGATGATGGTACAAACTTAGCTACTTACGGTAACATTAACCGCTCTACATACGCTTGGTGGAAATCCACTCGTTATGCAGCAGGTTCTGTAAACCCAACACGTCAAAACGTATTGCAGTACATTTCTGGTACTGTGAAAAAAGGTGCTGAAGTTCCTACCTTTGCCGTTTGCGGTTTTGGTACATGGACTTTGTTAGCACAAGACTACGTAGGTCAAGAGCAATACGTTATCACCCCAGGAAACGCTTTTGATGGCGATTCTAACGGTCCTCAAGCAGCTTTCCGTGCTTTGATGGTCGCTGGTGTTCCTGTTTATCCAGATCCATACTGTCCTGAAGGTATCATGTACTTCATCAACAGTAACTACTTAAACCTTTATATCCACGATCAAGGTTCTTTTGTATTTACTGGTTTTGAATCTACATTACCAAACTGGCAAATCGGTTATGTTGGCGCTGTCTTGATGATTGCCGAATTGGTAAGCACCAAGCCTAAGTCAATGACTGTGGTGTCTGGTTATAACTCTATTTCACTATAAGGAGCTGATAACATGGCACTCGGTTTAAATAAAATCCTCATTGCTGGTACTTACGAAAATACGCCTGGTGCGTATTGGCAAGCTGCCACAAACATTTCCGTTACTACTGCGGGTAATGTAATTCCTGCTGGTACTTACCTTGCTTTTGCTACTTCAAACGTAGTAATTCAAGCCGTTTCAAACTACAACACTTCAACTAACGTAGCTACATATTCAAACGTATATGTTGCTAACTCTGGTGGCGTTGTTATTTCTGACGGTGTAAACGTACAGGCTAACGTGATTGTTGGCGGTTCTAATACAACTTTGCAGCTAATTACTGTAAACGGTGGTATTCCTGTAACTGGCACATTTAACAGTTAAGGGGTAATAAATGTCTAATGCAAATAGAGTAGCATCGTTATTGCAAGACAGTTTTGGATATACTCGACTAGCAATTGTCAAATCTACCGCTTTAAACACAACAACAAGTAATGCAGCAACAACCATTATTATTCCGTTGTTAAGCGGTGGTTTGACAAACGCAAACGCAACCGTTGGATCTGGCGCTATAATTCTTCGCAGAGTTACAGTAAGCGGATCTAGCGGTAACGTGGCTCTTGCAAATATTTCCATTACTACTAGCAGCGACCAAAACATTTCTAATGCCGTTGTAGCAAACGTAGTGTTGACAAATATTACTGCTGGTAATACTTATCAAGACCTCAACATTGCTGCTCCTTATAACGCCAATACAACTGTTACTGGTTTTCAAACCCAAGCTCTATACATTAACGTAGTTACAGCATCAGGTAATGCTAATACTGTAAACTTTTCTGTATATGGCGATGTAGTGAATTTTTAATGTCCAATATATTTGTAACCAACCACACTGACAAAACCCATAAAGATGGATATGGAGGTGTGTTTTATGTGTTTGAACCCAACAAAACGGTAGAAATACCTGTTGAAGTTGCTCGTCATATATTTGGTTACGGAGAGGACAACAAAGAGCCTTACTTGGCTAGGCTAGGATGGATAGTTACCTCTAATGATTTGGACAAGGGTTTAGAAATCCTTGCTAAATGGGATCTATCTACCGAACCACCAAAAAAGAACCAATCGTTATCCCCGTTGGTGGAAAGAGTACCCTTGCCCGTTAAAAAGGCAGGGGGAAAAGTCCTTCAAGCGGTAGCATGAACTATGGCAAATAAATGGCAACCCTTTCAAGCTATATCACGGATGTACGCAGATTGTTGCATGATGCTAACGCTAACTTCTATACCGACACACAGTTAACTGATTACATCAATTCTGCAAGAGAAAGAACAGTAAGAGATACTGGGTGCTTACGCACAATCCAGGTAGCTCAAGCACCTTATCAAGTACCATCGTCAGCAACAGCTAACGGTGCTACACCAGCAAACCCAACGCAATGGGTGGCAAACACAACAGTTTCTTTAAACACTTTTGTGTTTAGCAATATTTATATTTATCAATACACTCAGGCTGGAGTTTCAGGATCTTCTGCACCTCCATACCCTAACGCAACAACTTCTAACGCCAGCAACTATCCGCCAAGCACACCGTTCTCTGACGGAACGGCTAAATTGCAATACGTTGGGAATTGCGAAAATATTTATTACGCAGCGCTGCCTCAAGGATCAAATACTTTAGATATTCTTAATATCAACCTTTACTGGGGGAACACCCGTGTACCGCTTGATTATTTGTCTTGGTCTGACTTTAATGCTCGTTTGCGTTTTTGGCAAAATTACATTGGCAGACCTTTGGCTTTCACCATATATGGGCAAAGCCAGATATATCTCGGACCAGTACCAGATCAAGTCTATCAACTAGAAATTGATACCGTCATATTGCCAACCGCATTGAGTTTAAATACCTCAACAGCAACAGACCCTATCAACGATCCTTATACAGTTTGCGTAAAATTTTACGCTGCTTACCTTGCCAAGTTTTATGAACAAAGTTTTGGCGAGTCTGAGATATACAAGCAACAATACGATAAACAAATCGCTTCTGTTCTCAATACCGTTTACACCAGGAGAATACCAAGCGCTTACAGTAGTCCTAATTAACAATGGCTGCTGCCGAACAGAAAAAATCATACCAAGTAGTTAAGCAATTTAAAGGGCTTAACACCAAGGCTAACCGCACCGCTATCGAAGAAGATGAGTTTTCTTGGATTGAAAACGCTCAACCAGTTGGTTACGCTAACATCAAAATTGTTCCAACTTACAATCAAGTAAGCAATTCCTCTAATGTAGAGGTTACTTGGTCAAATACCGTAAGTCAATTAGCTTCTGTAAATATTGGTCTTAATGACTACATCATTGCTTTTTTGACAGACGGGTCTGCTCAATATTTCAACATTCAAACCGCTGTTACAGGAAACGTAGCAGTAGCAGGTACGTTTTCTAACGCTGGAATAAGCTATTCTCAGTGGTACAACGACAGAATGTTGATACTAGATCCCTCAAAAGGTCTATCTTCATGGGATGGAAACAACGTAATTTCAATCGGATCAGTAGGTGTAGTAGCTATTACTAACAATGGATCTGGTTACACAACTGCCCCTACAGTCACTATTTCAGCCCCGAATCAAACTGGTGGCGTACAAGCTAACGCTACAGCGTCTTTAACTAGCGGTGCAAATACCGTTGGCTTTGTTAGTTTATCTAATGCTGGTTCAGGCTATAACGCTGCTCCAACCGTTACTTTTACAGGTGGCGGAGGTACTGGCGCATCAGCCGTAGCAGCTTACACTACCTTTGCTACTGGAACAGTCACAATTAACGTCATTTCGGGAGGCGCTGGATACACTAATGCTTCTAACATTACCGTATCTATTACGGGTGGCGGTGGCTCAGGCGCAGTAGGCAATGCTGTTGTTAGCGGTAACGTAGTGACTCAAGTGGTAATGACTAACCCAGGGTCAGGTTACACAAACAATGCGAACCTTGTTGTCACCATTTCAGGTGGTGGCGCAACCAATAATGCTATTTTGCAAGGCATAGTCAATACCACGCAAAACGTAAGCATAGCGACATTTTCAGGTCGAACATGGATCGCAGCAGGTCGAACTATTTATTACAGCGCTGCGGGGTCTTATAGTGACTTCACAAGCGTTTCAGCAGGATCAATAACCTTAACGGACTCAACCCTTCATGGCAACATTCAGCAGCTTCTTTCTGCTAATAACTTTTTGTATATTTTTGGGGATGATTCAATCAACGTATTTTCGGATGTTAGGGTTACTACTAGTGGTACTACTATATTTACAAACACAAACGTAAGTGCCTCTGTAGGATCTAAGCGCCCTAACGCTATTTTCCCGTACTTCCGTTCCGTGCTGTTTATGAACGATTATGGGGTGTATGCCCTAGTGGGCTCTACCACTTCCAAGCTCTCAGATAGCTTAGATGGTATGTTTCCTAATATTGACTTTGCCAGCCCTGTTTATGCAGGTCAGGTGCTAATCAATAACATCTTGTGCGCTGCATTTAATTTTAGATATTACGATGCCATCTTTACTCAAAGCTATCGCTATATCCAAGCGGTGTTTTTTGAGAAAAAATGGTTTTTAACTAGCCAAAACGATAGTCTTGCCTATATAACCTCTGTACCAGTTGGCGGTAAAGTCACTTTGTACGGAACTGCTGGTCAAAATCTGTACCAGTTATACGCCAATTCTACCGCTACGATTACCAGCCGTATCCAAACCGCATTGATGCCAATGGGTGATCCCATTAGGACTAAACAAGCGTTAAAATTTGCTATTGAAGCTACTAACAGTAATGTAGTCGCATTGTCCGCTACCGTTGATAGTGAAATTGGTTCTAGCCCTGCATATTCGTTATCTAGCGCAATTATTTGGCAAAACAATTCGTTTGTCACAATTCCTTGGACAAATAATGCTGGTGCAACAATTAGTTGGGATTCTGTAGGATATGAATTATATAAATCTGACGCTTCTCAATATGGAAAATATTTAGGGTTAACGGTAACATCTAATAGTGCGGGATTTGTCTATAACGGCTTTGAATTTGAACATGAACTGAGAGTGAGATTCTAATGACAGTACCCTATACTTTTGCAACGGCTACCACAGCCCTGCCCCTATCCCAGCTAGATACCAACTTTGCTACGCCTATTACTTTGGGCAATACTGCTGTTTATTTAGGCAATACCACTAGCACTATTTACAATTTAGCCCTTGGAAACGTATCTATTCTTAGCGGATCAGTTACTTTAACCAATGTAACAACTACAAACGCTACCGTAACTAACTTTACTAGCTCAAATGTAGTTATTACTGGTGGCACTATTAGCAATGTAGCGTTAACTTTAGATGCTATAAACGGCACTCCAATTGGAAACGTAACGCCAAGTACAGGTGTATTTACCAATTTAACAGCTACTAGCTCTAACGTAGGAACGGTTATTGCGGGTGTTTGGAATGGCACAGCAATTGCTAATGCTTATTTAGCAAACAGTTCAATCACTATTGGCGGTACAAGCATTGCATTAGGTGCATCCACTTCAACAATAGCCAATGATTTATCTATATCAAGTCTTACTGTTGGTAAAGGTAGTGGCGCTGTAGCTACTAATACTGCAATCGGTTATGCTTCTTTGTCTAACAACACAACAGGCGCCGGACATACAGCCGTTGGATATAGCGCTCTTCTTAATAACACAACTGGCACATCTAATTCGGCTTTTGGTTATAGCGCATTGAGCGCAAATACCACGGGTGCTGGAAATATAGCATTGGGTCAGCAAGCTCTTGCTTCAAACACTACTGCAAGCAACAACGTAGCATTAGGCTATCAAGCTGCATTTGGAAATACAACAGGTAGTAATAATACTGCTATCGGAACACTTGCATTAACAACAAACGTAACAGGTATAAACAACGTTGCAATAGGTACTGGGGCGTTACAAAGTAATACTGGTTCTAGCAACACTGCCGTTGGCTTTCAAGCTGCCCTTAATACCACAGCTACTACAGGTATTACAGCTATAGGCTATCAAGCTGCTGTAGGTAATACAACAGGAGGGTATAATAGTTCTATAGGTTACGGCAGTATGGGCTTAAATACCACAGGCAGCTTTAATACAGTGCTTGGGTCATTAGATACAACGGGTTATCCAACACTTTATTCCAACACTACAGGAACCTTTAACGTTGCTGTTGGTAATGGAGCACTTTCCCATAACACTACCGCATCATCCAACACAGCTGTAGGTTATCAAGCTGCGTACAGTAATACAACTGGTACTCCTTTAACTGCCGTTGGTGCTCAAGCTCTTTACAGCAACACAACAGGCGCATATAACACTGCTGTTGGTTTGTCTGCTATGTATGCAAACACCACAGGTACTTACAATTCTGCTTTTGGGTATGCTTCTTTATTAGCAAATACAACTGGAAATGCTAATGATGCTTATGGTTTTTATGCTTTGCAAGGAAATACAACCGGTAGTAATAATGTTGGGTTTGGTTTTGAAACACTTTTTACAAATCAAACTGGCACAGGCAATGTGGCATTAGGAAGGGTAGCAGGGTATAGTACAACATCCAATGGAAATACTTTTATTGGTGATGCTGCTGGTTACACTTCAAATTCAAACAATGCTATTTATGGAAATACTTGTGTAGGAAGTCAAGCTGGATATTATTTAACAACAGGTTACGGCAATCAATTTTTTGGCGGTGGATATAATCCTGCTGGATACAATGTAACGACAGGAAACCTTAATGTCATTATTGGTGGTTTTACAGGTAATTCTGGCGGTTTAGATATTCGCACTTCTAACAATTACATTGTTTTGGCTGATGGTGCGGGGAATATTGGTGTTTATTTTGATAACGCTCAACAAGCAGTATTTTCTGCTACTACAAGAACTAAAGGTTATACAGTAGCAACACTTCCTGCTGGAACGGTAGGTATGGTAGCTTATGTAACAAACGCATTAGCACCTACCTTTGGCGCTACCGTTGTCGGTGGTGGCGCAGTAACAATTCCCGTCTTTTATAACGGATCTAACTGGATCGTAGCTTAAGGAATAATAATGTCAAATACTTACACAACCACAATTAACTCAATGTACACAGTGCCTAATCCTACTGGGTATGTGGTCAATGTTTTGTTCACTGTATCTGGTACAGATGGTATTCACACCGCATCAATTGGTGGAAACATTAACTTTAATCCACAAGAAGCAGAAGCCAATTTCACGCCTTATAACCAACTAACTGAGGCTATTGTTCTTGGCTGGATCAATTCTGCGACTGACAATCTTGCCAATTATTACGCAAACATTGATGGACAAATTTCTTCACTGGTGAATCCGCCCGTTTCACCATCTAACACACCGCTGCCTTGGGCAACAGCATAAGGGGATTTAC
>Ga0208106_1000546_pt1 | contig 12447 bp, 19 predicted proteins | sample CryBogCBE25Jul08_FD_184577 | JGI IMG/M metagenome (GOLD analysis project Ga0208106, IMG submission 184577) | Freshwater microbial communities from Crystal Bog, Wisconsin, USA - CBE25Jul08 (SPAdes) | ecosystem: Environmental > Aquatic > Freshwater > Lake | place: Crystal Bog, Wisconsin, USA...
TCGATATGCCAACCAATAATATCAAAGATAGTCTTCATTGGTTCAAGATATGTCTTATCAAACTGCATTTCATAATCAATATACTGCTCGAGTTCAAACTGAGGAGGCAGTTCATCAAGAACAGCGATCACACCTTCACGAACAGGATTAGGTTCTTTTAGGTATGCATATTTAATCTTATCACCCTCATAGATTGGTTGGTATTTGTCTTCAAGGTGATATTGCTTAAGCATGTGATTGTATAACAAGGCAGCTTTGACTTGAATCGGTGTTGCTTTCTTATAGATTGACACACTATCCTTGTACTTGGCCATTCCTTTAACACCACGTGGAAATGCTACTTCAACGAAAGGCATCTTAATGAACTCTTCTTTGAACTCAGAAATAAACTTACGTGTGTCATCTTCACTCTTGTTCATAATAACAGTGATTGTTTCTTTAATCTTCTCACGAACAATGTTAGGTGTAGAACTACGAACAGCTTCCAGACCTTGAATCTTTAGCTTTGGTTGTTTGTATTCAACACCTTCTTGGTTAAACACATTGAGGATGTAGCGCTTCTTTGCAGTCCAAATACCTTTGTTAGCAATACATTCACGCTTCATCTTCATCTTTTGTTCATAAGCGTTCATATAATCTGCTAGGCTGTCATACTGCTTATCAATGAATGGTTCAAGAGTATCTTGGCACCATGTATCAAGAACACGAGCAATATCAGCATCAGAACCAGTTAACTCCAACTTCTCAACGACAGGACCCATGTTAATGTACATAGAATCTGTATCACATGCAATCACATAATCAAATTTATCAGTACCGAGTGTTTTGTTAAACCTTTTGTTAATAGCTTGTTCCATCCAGCGAATAGAAAGCTGGCCAGATGAAGTGATAGACTCAGCCATGTCACGAGAATACCAGCGGAAGAAACGGTTAGCCAAAGCACCATAGGCGCTGTTCAATTGAATCTTCTTAGCCATCTGCATGTTGTGGAAACGTGAGATGTCTTTCTCATATTGCTTCTCTTTTGTCTTCTCATATAGTTTCTTAGCTTCAATCATTTTCTGTTTGAAGACAACACGATCGTTATAGAACTTTTCCATAAGCTTAGGAAGGAATCCTCTAACGTCTTTACGATAAGCACAACCCATTGCAGTATAGGCATAGCTATTGTCTGGAAGAACAGTATCACCTTCTAGTAGTTGATCGATCGTAGGCCACTCTTTAACCTTTCCAGCAAACGTATCTGGTGAGATGTTGTATTGCATAATCAAGTGAGGATACAGACTATTCAAGTCAAACGAGACAACCCACTTATGCATACCAACTTGTGGATCTTTAACAAACCCACCCATGATACTATCTTCTTCCTCACCAACACTAGGAAATGGAACAACAATGTTGCTATCCATCAGATGGTTTGTAATAATTGTATCCCAAGAACGCACAGTAGTAAACGTATCTCTATACAATATCTTCGCATCGTATGAGATAGCAAGAACCTGCTTGAGGAACCCTAGCTTATCTTCTAGCTTATCAACGAGAACACAGTCGATGATGTTGTACTCAATAAACTTCTGAAAGTTCTTCTTATACAGTTCAAGCAATGAACCATACTCAGAATAGTCTACTTTCTTTTCACCAAGAACAGCATTTGCAATGTAATCGAGCTTATATGATTCTGAGTTAGAGAATGAAAACTTACGATATAGTGCAAGATAGTCAAGGACAGTCATACCACCAATAAGGTATGTTTGGTTTTCACGATCTGCAATCTTAATGTTCTCTTCATCGATCATACCCCAAGGAGAGAGACACTTAGTCCACTTTGGTCCAAGCACTCTTGTAATACGGTTAACAAGATAGGGAATGTCGAAGAACTCAACGTTCCATCCAGTAACAATATCAGGCATCCAAGCTTCTGAAGACCACACATCGATAAACATCGAAAGCAGTTCTGCTTCATGCTTACATTTAATGTAGGATATCTTTGAGTCTGTAGGTGTATAATTACCACAACCAAACACACATGTATAGCCATTGCTACGAAGTGTGATAGCAGTAACTTCTTTGTCAGCATTACGAATGCTTGGGAACCCTCTGTCAGCTGCAACCTCGATATCGATTGTTACGATCTTAACAAGAGATGGATCGTAGTCAATTTCACCTTGGTATGTATCGTAGATGTAGTTATACAGATAGTTTGTTGAACCATAGATCTTAAAGTTATCAGCACGACCATATTCTTCAACAAAGCTACGAGCATCGTACATATTATCAAAGCTCTTCTTTACACAAGAGACTCCGTCAATTGTCTTGTAGTTTCCTTGCTTATTAGGAAGGAAAAGATATGGCTTGTAATAAACAACCTTATCAAAAGGAAGTCCTTTATCATAACCTTTAACGTGAATCTTGTTGCCTTTTTGAGCAACACTTGTATAAAATGCCAATTCAAACTCCAAACATAGTTACACCGTGAGCCATATTCAATAATAGCATCACGGTGTAATAAAGTCAAGCGAAAACTTTTAGTGCTTCTTCGTAAAGTGCAGTTCTTTCTTCAAGTCCAATTGTGCCACCATTAATTAATTTGGTAGCATGAACTACGTCACCAGCATCTGCAACAGCATTGAGCTTGCGACTATTCCAGAACCAAGCAGCAGACATTGCAGCACCCTCTGGTGTTTCTAGGTAAGAAACAGCTTCATCAAGACCCATCCCCAAGCTGTCAGCAAAATGCTTGTAGTTATCATGGCCAGTAAGCTGAATAAGACCACGCCCACGGTACTTGTAGCCATCTCCTGAATCTTCATCGCCGTTCCCCATACGATTGGAATAAACTAAGTTAGCGATCTTTTCAGGCTGACCTGCATAGTCTGCTGGATCATTGTCTCTAAAATACTTAGGAAATACACGTTGAAGGGTAGCAGCCTTGTAGTTTAGATTTTCTGCTGTGTGGTTCAAGCCACCTGATTCGTGGCCAACCTGTGCTAAGAACATCGCAACACGCTCTGTGTTGTTGATTTCAAAATGTTCCATTGCTTTGTTGAGTGGTTCGACAAATTTGTCGATAACTTCTTCGTCAGTATCTTCAAAGAAGGATTGTAATTGGTCTTTGGTAATCATAGTAATCTCCATAAAAGGAAGGGGGGTATCAACCCCCCTATTTATTAGAGACCTCTCGTTCTGAGATAGAATTCTGCTCTTCTCATTTGAGATTTTTCGATTGCTTTCCAAACAAAATATAGAAAGGAAACTATCATGCAAGCTTCTTATTAGCTGCATCACGTGCGATAAATTCAATATCGCAACGGTGGATACCAAGATCAGCAAGATCACGATTTGAAAGCATGTTCAAATCATAAACTGTTTGACGGTATTCCATTTCCTTCTTGAGCCATCTTGTGAAAGCTCCGAACAGACTGATAAGCATAACTTACTCCTTTGTAATTTTCTTTGTAGAAGAAGGAGTAGCTTCATCAGCTTGAATCTCAATCTTCTTTGGCTTCTTATCTTCTGGGATAATATGTTCTAGCCAAATCTTTAAAAGACCATTAACCATTGCAGCATTATTGACTACAACATTATCCGCTAATGTAAATGTTCTTGTAAAAGCACGATCAGAGATTCCCTTATGTAGGAATTGGGCGTTATCTGAGTCAATAGAAGACTTACCGTTGATTACCAACTTGTTATCTTCCAGAGTCATTTCAATATCTTGCTTACCAAAACCAGCTACTGCCATCTCAACAACGTAAGTATTTTCGTCTGTCTTCTTTAGATTAAATGGCGGATAACCAGCGGCTGCTGCTGTGTTAGCTAGCAAATCTGCAGTTTTCTGTGCTTGAGCAAAATACTTATCTGCTCCAACAAAGAACTTGTCAAATTTAGCAAGGTCTGAGAATGTGTGATCGAATTTATACATAGTACTTCCTCCTATTAGGCAAGGTTGATAATTAGGGTCCCTCACGGCAACCCTATTAGTATATATGTTGCGACACGGTCCAAATCAACGAGTCAATGAAACTTTTTTTGTAAAGTTTCTTTCGTCGTCACGAGCACTCTTTGTAGATCAGCATCACAAAGAAATATTGGTGTTAGACCTTCTTGTCTAAACACCTCAGCCGACTTTAACAGTGTAGCAAACGAGTTGTCAGGATCTTCTTCTGACGCTACTATCGCCGCTTCTTTAACCATTCTCTCAGGAAGGACCTTAAGGTCAAGAAGAGGCAATCCGTAAATTGATTTCATAGGAACTCCTTATTATTATTGTTTTAGTCCCACAATCCTTGGTAATATTTTCCAAATAATCTAAAACCGTTTCTCTTTCTTTCATTTATTTTTTCTTCAAACGAACAATCATCTTCTATGTGTTGTTCAAAAGCCCAGATCATTTCATTAAGAACCCAATCCCAACGAGTATGATGATTGTCATCTATATCCCAATCGTTTTCCTTTGGAGGAGCTGATGTTGATTGGAGTTCTTCCGGAACATCCTCATCGTCAACCCAAGGTGATCCATGCTTTGTTTCTTTCAATTGAATGAGCATAGGATGAATGATATACGCAAGGGTGTGATCCATTGACCATGTATCATAATTGTCAATTCGAATATTAATTTTTCGTGGCTTGTCGCTTTTGGGGTAAGGACCTATAGAAACTTTCATAATAAATAATCCGTATTAAATGGAGGATGATATGTTTGGTCTGACAAGATTGCAACTTTATATTGCTGCAGCGGTTGCATTAATTGGTGTTTATTATTACTGGAAAAATTCTATAGAGCAGGAAGCTTTGATGGAATATAACCAGCGCCAGCTTCAACAAGTAATTGAAGATCAAAAGGCTTTCCAGCAAAAGATGCAGGAAGTTGAAACGAAACAAAAGACAATTGAAAGTGATCTTGCAGCTCAAAATGAGCAAGTGAACAAGACTCTTTCTACTGTCACAGAATATTTAGATTCTAAAGATGCTAAGAAACAAGACAAGCCGGCATCCGACATATTCAAAAATACAATTAAAGAATTGAAAGGCAGCAAATGAAAAAGCTAGTCATTGTAGCAGCTTTGTTTTTATCTGGCTGCCAAACAACACAGTTACTTACAACAAAAGAACAAGTTGTAATCCTACCATCTGAAACAATGTACAATTGTCCTGATGCAGTTTACTATCCAAAGCCTGAAAAGCTAACAGAGTTGCAGGTTGCAAGATTACTTGTTGAGTTAAACAAGAACAACAAGATTTGTAAGAATAGCATTGAGTCTATTCGTAGATTCTTGAATGAATCAAAAGCTCAATTAGAAGTTAAGAAGTGATTACCTGGAATTATTAATATCCGCTATCATTTGTTTGAGTATCGATATAGTTCCATCTTTACCGTATTGGTTGATAAAGATATTGATACTCGATCCAAGCATATTAGAGCCAAGTAAAAGAAGATCGTTTACATTATCGGTCATCATTATCTGTTGATCGATTGGTGCAAACAATTCTGTCTTTCTAGCAATCATTTCTTGATTAATCATGGCTGGGAGACAGGGACTCGAACCCCGATACTCAGACCCAAAAACTGATGTCCTACCATTAGACGATCTCCCAGTAATTATTTTGTTTCGTCCTGCTTGAGGATTTCTTCCAGCGTATCAGATGTCTCTCTCATCGAAATGATCATACGCCTAATCATCTCCTCGGCCATAAACAAACAAAAACACATCATAGATGCTGAAATACAAACAAGAGCCACCTCTGTCTGCATTTCCTTGTCTGTACCCTGGTAAAGGAACATGTAGTTGATTGAGTCTGCTGCAAATAATGCACTACAGCCAAGAGGAAAGTATCTCAAAAACACATAATTAATAAATTCAAGCATTAATCACAAACTCTTTCAATGATAGGACGTCCTGTGTAATAATCACGTCCAACAACAACATTACGGCAGTAATAGCGTGGTTCCTCAACGATCACAGGAGCAGGTGCATAATAGCGAGGCTGACTAGCAAGAGCACCAACCATACCACCAACAACGAGACCGCCAACCAAAGGAGCAACCCAGCCATTCCCACCACCACGATAATAGTTGTGTTGACTACGGTACTGAGCACTGGCAGGAACAGAGGATCCGATAGCAAGTGCAAGAACAAAGATACCAAGAATGCGACGCATAGTACTCTCCATAAAAAGGTGATCATGTATTTAGTCTTGCAACGCTACTTTACGATCAGGGTGAGTTGCAACTGTATAAACAGATTCAACAAAGTCCTTATCAGCAAAATCTCCAAGCTCTGCAATCACCAAAGACATAGCTTGATTAACATTGTATCCTAATGCAACAGCACTAAGAACGAGCTGTTCTTGACGATCAAGATATACAGCATACTGATTCATTTCATCGTTTGTCCACATAGCTTTCTCCTTCACTGTTAGATTCAGTATAGGATATTTCTTAAGATAAGTCAACAGTTTTTTTCATTACTATAGCTGTTGAATTGTCCTTGTAGTAGTTAGGTTTGTGGTCAACAATAGCAAACCCTTGCTTAGTATATATTTTGATTGCTGCTGTATTGTTCTCGGATACTTCAAGTTTTATATATTTTGTTTGTACATCTTGCAAAAGTACTTCTAGGTATACTTGACCTATACCTTTGTCTCTATATTTGTTATCTATTATGAAGCTGTATAGTCTTGTTGTATTACTATTCTTACGTCTGAGTAGTATTGCAGATCCTATAACATTACCAAAGTTATCGACAAATACTTTTAATTTGTTTTGTAAAATGAAATGGCGCAAAGACCTTTTTGAGAAAGCCTCTGCGCCAAATTGTTGTTCTAATTCACATACTGCATTCAAGTGTATCAGTGATGCAGTTATGATCATAACATTAGAACTTGTAGTTGATTCCACCTGTGATACGATTCTCATCGCGTGGTGAAGTGGTATCAAAGAAATTTACACGACGATAGCGTGCATCTAGTTCTACGTTCTTTGTTACCTCGTACTTCAATCCACCACCATAAGAATAAATGTAGCCACTCTTTGACTCATTATTCCACGAATAACCAGTACCTACTAGACCATAGACGCTGATTGGTGTATTTAAAATACGATATTTTGGAAGTAAGTTGATACCTACTTGATTACGTGTATCACGTGATGTAGGCGTATTTGGACGCCAGTAATCGTATGAACCTTCAACAGTTAGATATTCAGATGCATCAGCCCCAATGACTAACCCACCAGTATATGCACGAGCAGAACCAGTGTCTCCTCCTGCATTCACGCCAATGTATCCACTCTGTGATACCTGTGTGAATGTTGGTGGCACTGGCGTATTCTTGCTAGGCAGATCGCTTGCGAGAGCTGCTGAAGATGCAAGAATTGCTAGCGCAGTTACGATAGCTTTATTCATTGTTTTCTCCTTTTATTGTTTCAGATAGTCAATCACGAAACACTTCGATGGCCACCACCAGGATTAGTGATGGTATAGCTACCCAAGTGCAGTATAACGAAGCCATCAATTTTTCACGTAAAGTCATAGTAAAAACCCCTTTAAAAAAATGACAGGTTTATTATATAGGAAATTTGGAGGACCGAGTGGGAATCGAACCCACGTAGACAGGGATTAAAAGTCCCTCGCTAGACCCCTCAGCTACCGGTCCATTACAGACCGATAGTACGGTCTGCTATGCAGCTACTTTGCTGCGTTTATAGGAACCTTTGCCTTTCTTAGGCGCAACAACGCGCTTAGCAAACAGCTTTGACTGTAATGCTTTAGCAAAAGGGCAGCGTTGTTTTACTGTCTTGGTCATAGTTCTCTCCTCGATTGACTTATACAGTATAGCACATAAGCTAGGATAAGTCAACAGATTATTTAGTGTTTCATTACATAATCAGCCATGATATGTGTAGGATACAAATCACCATCTTTACTTCTAATATTCATCTTAAGCGAAAACAATGACGTTTCCACAAATATATCGACACGCTTTGCAGAACCAAATGGATAGCGAACCTTTACAGATGTTGGTTTAGCAGCTGATTCTAAAACCGTTGGTGTCATCATTTTATGATGTACTTCATTTCCTATCTTGTGAACAAGAACATATCCATGTCCAATACCACCTTTTAAGAAATTTGTTAGCTTTGCTTTGTCACATTTTGCTGTAACATCAATCTCTTCTTCAGAACCAGCACCACTGCCATATTGCTGGAACACCTGACAAAATTTAATATTATCTACACCCAACATATTTAAAAGTGCTTGGCCTTTGGTGTTAGAAATATATCCTTGGTTAATCTCTGTTGGTGTAAGAATTGTTTTGATTCCAATACCAAAAAACGTAACTGTCTTACCAAACTTTGCACTAACATGTACAGGGCCTAGTGATACGCTTTTATTTCCTTTTGGAAGAAGAGTTAGGTCTGTAACCGTCGCACCTATGTCATAGTTTGAACCTGTAGCTGGAGAAATCATTGGTTGATCACCAACAAAAACAAGCGGCCTCTTTTGGTTGAGCTCACCCATTTGTTTTACTTCATAATCGCTCCACTTCATAAGATAAGATTTTTCAAATGTCTCAACAAAGTTTCCGTTTTTACTTAAGGAAGCAAAGTCGTTTCCTGGGCCAGTTGAACGATAGAGGTTGAAATCGTACACAAGATCACTCTCGAAACCGATACCTCTGTTTGCAACACCAGAGTTTCCACGACTACCATTGCCCCAGGTAAATTTAAAATTAGGAGCAAGTTCTTTAATTTTGGTTAAATCAATAGAGGACTTCAAACCTCTTAAAACTTTGATATCAGATGGCTTGGTTTTATCTATAGCAAATGGTTCTTTAGCTCTTGAATCTTGTTTTAAAATAAAATTATACGCTTTGACAAGTTGAGCACCATTTGGTATCTTCGCTTTACCAATTTCTTCTGCTGTCTTTGGAACAAAGTTATATGCCACATCTACCTCCTATAAAAAAGAGCGCCAAAGCGCTCTTTTATTTAGAGACCAAACATGCTAGGAGAGTAAGCTAGCTTACCACCACGATAGTCGTTAGATAACCAGTCTAAGAAGATCTCAAACCGAAGTGCAGCATCTTCTTCGCCAGCACATTCAAGCTCAGCCTGAGCACATTTAAGGACAAACTTAAGGTCTTTGAGGTCAATGTTAACACGATCGCTAAGAACAGCTGCGTGAGTCTTACCTTTACGTTGGTTCATTTCTATCTCCATACCAAATAATTACTAATCATCTTATACTTTTGGAAATAAGTCAACAGGTTGGAGCGGGTGACGAGATTCGAACTCGTGACATTTTGCTTGGCAAGCAAACATTCTACCCCTGAATTACACCCGCATTATCGTCCAGCAAGCATAGAAAGTTGCAAAAAGCACACTCTATGTTCCTTGCCGTTTTGATCAATCTCATAAACAATCAAAGCTGGTCTATCAACTTTTCTTCTTTTACGAACACGTACAACAAGTTCTCTTGGAAGGATTACACCCATACTTAGTAAAGCAGCATGACAATCCTGCTCGATTTCGTCAAGAAGAGTTGGTTCAATCCAACATCTTGCTAATACTTTTCCAAGATAATCTGTAATCTTTTGTTTAACATCGACTGGATCAATTACAGTGTATGTCGAATATGTTGCCTGGATTGTTTCTTCATCAGGCATATCATAGCTATGATATTTGTTGTAGTATTCCTTCAGTGCGTTAAACTCTGATCGCACTGAAGGAAGTTTCTGAACCATATTGTAAATCGCTGGAAGCATAGCTATCTCACTAAAGTGTTTATAGATGGTTGTCCCAAGAAGAATCGAACTTCTATCTAACGATTATCAATCGCTTGCTCTACCGTTGAGCTATAGGACAATAAATAGTTTGTGGTTTACCTATAACATGATTTTATTAACAACTAAAGAGGTCATCATGTTAAAAGGAATGTCTAGATCTGAAGGCGAAGCAGTTATGAAAGGTCGTGGCGCTGTCACGATATCAATCTTCGCATTGTTACTTGCTGTATTCTCTTTGCTATCAAACGGCAACAGCTCTAAAATTCTCAGCGCTACTCTATCAATCAACGATACTTGGTCTTTCTATCAAGCAAAGTCAATTAAGCAGAACATTTATGAGCTACGTGTTGAGCCAGATGAAAAAGTGATAGCAAAGTATGAAAGCGAAAAGAAAGAGATTATGGCTGAGGCTCGTAAACTCGAAGCTGATAGAGACGAAGCTAAAAAGCGTAGCCCTTGGTATTCAATGGCTATAACATTCCTTCAAATCGCTATGGTTCTTTCTTCTACTTCCATTCTTGCTGTTAGCATGGAACTGCTTTGGGCAAGCGTAGGTTGTGCTGTATTTGCAAGCATGCTGTTTGGTAATGGTTACTGGATGCTGTTTTTATAATTGGTAGTCCGCTAGCGGAGGTGGCGCCACCTACTAACCCTTGCGATTTATATCTCGCGGCGAACAAGCGCGACTTTGCACATCCGTCGATGTGCAATCTGGTACCCAGTGACGGGATCGAACCGCCGACAATCTCCGTGTAAAGGAGGAGCTCTACCTCTGAGCTAACTGGGCATATTGGTACGGCGTACGGGAATCGAACCCGTCTCTACAGCGTGAAAGGCTGTTATCCTCAACCGATAGACGAACGCCGCATATTATTTTGATATGACAGTGATGTCGAGATCACCTAATAGCCACTTAATCAAGAGGCATATCCAAAGGATCTTCATTAAATTATCTACTACTATTGTATATGTCTTATACATTGGATTTCCTCTCATAGATTTGGCGGAAGCGGTGAGATTCGAACTCACGGTAGACTTGCGCCCACGCTAGTTTTCAAGACTAGAGCCTTCAACCACTCGGCCACACTTCCTTAATTGTTAGTAAGTTTATTCACAAATTCCAAAAGCAATTGGTTATGTTTGCCTTCGTGCCAATACCGGTTAATGTATTTGTATTTGTCTTCGTACCAAAATTGTTGGCTTTCTGGATGGCAACCAATAAGTCCTACACGTCCTTGAATGATAGCCATAGGATCGTGATTAGCATAGCGCCCATAAACATCAAATACTGGTCCATCTCCATCTTGCTCTCCTATAAATGTGCAACCATCATAAAAGAACATATGTTGCTCAGAACATAACCAATCTACTTTTGCTACAGTCCCATAAGGTCGTCGTATGTCTGCTGTATCTCTTTTAATGTATTGTACAGGTTTGATCCGATCCAATATATCAAAGTAATCAGGACCAGCCCAATAGGCACCCATACATATTCCAAGATAGTATCCACCACGTTCAACAAAGTTGGCAACAGCATTACCGTGTCTCCTTTTGAAGAAGTCGTAATATGTATCTGCATCTCCTATACCACCAGGAAACGCTACAATATCTGCAGTACTAAGAACAGATTCAATATCACTATATGTACCAAACAACCTTATATTATAGTTTGGTAATAAAGATGTATGCATTCCTTCACAGCATTGTCTAGAACACTCAGGATGATTCTCGAACAATGCTATTGTTTTCATATTATATTACACCGGCCAATGTTTGTTATATCTTTCAAAATAAAAAGTTAGGTCTTCCTTTGTGTCATCGTAGTACTTAGCAACATAGTCAGACTTAACTACAGAGTGTATATTCTCACACATTGCAACAAGAGTCAACTGCTCTCTTTTGAATCCAAACATATTTAATCTGTCTAAGATCCATCTCCAGTTTCCACCACGAATAATTCCAACCTCAACAAGAACAAGGTGGTCATACTTTTGAATTGTATGGATCAGCATATCAAAATCAGCCATAAACTCATTTGCTTGCTGATCAGGATATGGAACTTCAACAGGAATAATGTCTAATGATTCACCGTTTCTTGACCAACCGTGAGCAAGATGCATCGCAACAGTTGCTGAGTAATCAGGTGAAACCATTAGAACAGCTGTTGTAGCTGGATCAAAGTTAGAACTATCTACGGAGGCAAGTAAATTTTGAATATACTCCCACTCCATCTCTCTTGTTACAAAAAATAGTGGTCGTTTATTCATTTAACCTCCAATAATGGTCGGGGATACACGATTCGAACATGCGACATCCTGCTCCCAAAGCAGGCGCTCTACCAGGCTGAGCTAATCCCCGTATTTATTGGTTGCGGTCGCCGGTGACGCTCCGGTTCTATAGCTTATGAGGCTATCGTGGCACTTTTCCACTACCCCGCAATAAAAATAATGTGGCAGGTGAGGTATCTGGCTGACAACATCAGCTTGCCCATGCTCCTTTTATCGGTTAATTACTCCGACTCGAGATACTAATCTTATATCTCGACTTTCCTTACCACATGTATTGGTGCTAATGGCTGGTTTCGAACCAGCTTTTGGCATCTTATGAGGATGCTACGATGCCGAACCGTCCCACTAGCGAATTGGTACTGCTTACTGGTTA
>Ga0208106_1000547_pt1 | contig 12389 bp, 12 predicted proteins | sample CryBogCBE25Jul08_FD_184577 | JGI IMG/M metagenome (GOLD analysis project Ga0208106, IMG submission 184577) | Freshwater microbial communities from Crystal Bog, Wisconsin, USA - CBE25Jul08 (SPAdes) | ecosystem: Environmental > Aquatic > Freshwater > Lake | place: Crystal Bog, Wisconsin, USA...
CCATAAAATACGCGACAAAATTTTAATTTCCATTATTTATCAATTTGCATGTCTATAATTTAACTGTTATCTTTTAGAAAAATATCTAAAAGAAACTTATTAGCAAAGCGAATAAGATTGAATAAAGTCCAAATTCTAGTCATCTCCCTGGTGCAATCAACGCAACGTCGAGAAAAAGTAATTCAAGAGTTATCCAAAATTTCTCTTCCATGGCGTTTCTTGGATGCGGTTGATGGCAGAAAACTCCACTACCCTATACCAGAATATCCAGCAAAAAAAGTTAAGAAATTACTTGGATTTGACCTTACGCCCAATGAAATCGGATGCTTTCTTTCACATCGACAAGCCTGGTCTGAATGTTTAAGTCAAAACATTACAACCATCATTTTCGAAGATGATTTTGTTTTGTTGCCACATTTTGAAAATGTCATCGAAACACTCCTGAGTCAAACTGAGAATTGGGGCCTAGTTCGCCTGCAAGCAATAGAAGAATCCAGAAGTCATACAATCCAATCGTTTCCAGAATATTCTTTGGTAAGAAACGATGGTGATCCCTTAGGTGCGACTTCCTATATCGTGCAACCCAAAATTGCCAAAATATTACTTGAACATGCCACCCAAGTCTATGAGCCTTTAGATCATTTCTTGGAACATTATCAAAAACATGACATACCCATGTTGGCCATCAAACCCTACCCCGTTGACATTACACGAGTTGAATCCACTATCGCTGACCGCCCCAATGATCGCAAACCCATCAAAGGGTTTAAGAAAAACATGCGCTCTATAAACCGAAAATTAGATCGGTGGCTATCGAAAGAACCCTGGTTCCCGAAATAATTAAGCGGAAGTTACTTGCGATAAAACATTGCCAAGAAAAGCCTTACAAGGCTCAATACTAGGTCGTGTCATCATCAAAGGCTGATCCGCATAATGCTGCAACTGCGTTGTGTCATGCAAAAGTTCTTTTAAGCCGGCAAACCCCTGACCAATCATCGCTTGCATATTGATCATAGCACGTGGGTTAAAGTCAACGTGGACATTGCTATCCACCCAAGTCAAAGGCAAACATCCTGCTAAAAAGGCTTCAGGAATTTTTTCGGTATAGTAGCCGGGATAGAGGCTATTTTCTGGGCATAAATTAAATGCGTATTGACTCAGGACTTGGAGCTTATCAAAAGGACTCGTGTGATGATTTTTGATGTCGGGGTTGAAGTAAGGCCCATAACCATCAACGGGTATCATTTTTTGCAAAACTTCTAATAGGGTTTTTCTGGGCTCATTCAAATGCGAGGTAATCATCGCCACTTTTCGATCACGCTTTAAAAACTGATCACCCAAAGGACGCATCATCTGATCAATCGATAAGAGTTTACCGAAGCGATGATTACTATTTCCAGTAATCCCTTCATGTGACCAATCCACCATTTCCATCCAATAGGGAAAGCGAAGATGTTGAGGTGATTCGCTAATATCAAAGGATATTGCATAATCCGCCTGAACGAAATCAGGCCGAATATTTTCTCCGGTCTGAAACAGAACTAAAGGCTTCGTTTTTCTAGAACCGAGTAAAGCTTCCAATGTCTGCGCGGGGCTTCTCAGAGGCTTTGGTAACCATCGATAGGCCTTATCTTTTCGGTAAAAAGGTCCATATATCAGCATATCTGCCTGAGAAACCGGTTTCCATGCTATCTCATACCCCAAATCACGTATGATTAGGGGTATCAAGCTAGACCGATAATCATCTGGCAAACCTAAAGCAGCAATATTTAACTTTTTCATAAAAATTTATATGTCCGAATATTCAATCGTTATCACTACTTTTGATAAACGCTTTCAAGAGTGCCTTGTACCTTTAGTGAACGCCATTAAATCACAACGTCCCGATATGGAGATTATTGTAATGGTTAATGGTAGGGCTAATGACCAATTTAATGAAAACTATCGTCGTGAATTATTAGCTTTTCTGAGCACACAAACAAATTGCTTTCCATCGATTTTTACTAATTTTCAGTCTCTAGCAAAAATGTGGAATAGAGGTATTCTTACGGCAAGTCATGATCATGTTCTGGTTGTGAACGATGACATCACGATTGAACAGGATAACGCATCAGGATTTTTTGATTGCCTAGATAAACTGATGAAGAGTGGTCACAATACCTTTAAATTAAATGGTGGTTTTTCACATTTCATGGTTCATAAACCAGAGGTGATACAAGTCGGTTTTTTTGATGAACGACTTCTTGGTATCGGCGAGGAAGATGGTGATTTTACGTGGCGATATTATCAGGTTTTTCAACGTGAGATCCCCTCATTAGATATCCAGTATTTAGTTAATACCGGCTCAGACCAAGTCGATGAAGGCTTTGTAAAAGGAATTCGTCAGTACTCTAAATTCAATCGTGACTTTATCAAGCAGAGTAAATATGAAAGAGCTCTTCTGGGTGGGTATAAAGGGATGTTTGATAATCGCGTAAAAAAGGTCTTGCTAGACGAGAAGCAATATCCTTACGAAGACTTTTATCGCCAAAATAAACATAAAGTCTAATGCGCTAGAGATGAAATTTTTTCAGAACATTTTAAAATCTGTATCACTGAATAAATTTAAGAAAATTTCAGTTGGACATCACATTCTTGTTTATGATCCGAATTTTGATAAGGGCTTGAGAGAATACTATTCTTATATTCTAGATCTCTTCCAAAAAGTATTTCTTGCTCTCCCTCAAGGCGGAGCTCCACTCAAGATCATCTTAGGCATTCCTCAATACCCAAAAAACCCAAAAGAAGTGTATCAATCGATTGATTTCCAAGTAGAACATGTTCTGGTTAAACCTGAGGGTAGAGGTGCTGAAAATGCTCCAATAGGAAAAACAAAAATCATCGATTCAGATGCTTTTTATACCGTGCGGATACAAGATCTTGAACGACTTCTATCAATGGATATGATCATTGACTATAGTCGTCCAAATCTAAAACATATTCAAGATAGTGGTCTTTATCCTGAGTATTTATCCAAAGTGTGTGTGATTTCGCCAACGCTCTACCCAATTCAATCAAGCTCGATTCTCAATAGGCAACGTAGTAAACATACGATTACCTTATTCCGTAATACAGAAGAACCTCGACGAAAACAATTTTTAGATCATCTTAAAAAGTCGAATGTCGTATCTGAGAATGTAAATCATGTTTTTGAAAACCTTAACCGAGTCTATGAAGATACTAAAATCCTGATCAATATGCATCAAACAGGAGAGCATCATACCCTTGAAGAACTCAGAGTTCTCCCCGCCTTACGATGCGGTATCATCGTAGTCTCAGAGGATTCTCCTCTAAAAAAATATTCACGTATCAGTGATTTTATTATTTGGGGAACATTAGAAGAGTTGCCAGAACGTATTAAAGACGTTCAAGACAATTATGAAAGTTACCATCAAAAAATATTTACGTCACATTTTTTTAGGCGGATGGAGCGCTTAGAGAAAAGTAACTTTTTACGCTTGCAAGCAAGCTTAAAGAAACTAAAGTTCTAAGCTTATTTTTTCAAGATGACGAAAGCCATCGAATCTGCATCTGAAAAAATAGCTTCGCCACATTGACACTTCAAATCGCTAAATTGATAGTCAACAGATCCACACTTATGGCAAAAGTCGGGTAAGTTCGATCTCTGATAAAAATGAATTTGATCAATCGACTCAAATAAAAATGCAATGTCTTCTGGACGAAGTATCGACTTTTGAGCGATTTTCTCAATAATCTGAGCATCCACTGCCTTACCAATTCTTTGATAATGCTGAATCGCAAGCAATGCATGGAGAGCATTGCCATGATCAAGTTGTTGAGAGCTTACAAATTTTTGATAGCGCAATTTTTTAAGTAGTTTCCAGAAATGAATAGATTCATTCCACCATGCATGATCTTTGCGTGCTGTTTGAATATCCTCTAGGATATACATACCACCTGAACGCAGTACCTTTAAACCTTCAATCAAGCAAGAAACTTGATGGTGTGGAAAATGAGAACCATCTTCTAGTATCAGATCAAAGTCAGCTTGGTTTAAGAACTTTCTAACTTGTTCTGAATTTCCTTGATCTAACTGCGTGAAATGAAAGCGTTCATCTACTGGCCAATTACTCTGTAGCGTAAGAATATCAGCTCCATAAATTTTTGCATTTGGAAAGCGTTTGAGAAACCACCGAATAGAGTTTCCTTGAAACACTCCAAATTCAGCAATATTCTTGAAACTGCGATCTTGAAAAAACTGTTCATAAAATGGTACGTAGCCATGCCAATACACTTTATCCGAAAGTTCCTGTTGAAGACTGTAGGATGCGTCGTGACTAGATGGATGGTTTGCCATAATCGATTTTAATTTTTTAGTGCTGAATGAAATTCAGTTTCATGAGAAGTATACGAAATAGTTCCATAAAACGTTATCACAAAAATAAGAAGCTCAAAACTTCCTTTTTCACATAATTCAGATGTTAAAAAAGCAAGTGCCATAAAGGGTAATACCCAAGTCCCACTCTTGGCATAATAATTTTGACTCTTAGCGCACTGAAAATACGCTATCAGCATTGCCCCAAATATACATATAAATCCAGGAATACCAAACCCCAAAATAAGATCTAACCAACCACTGTGGGTATGAAACACTTCAGAATCTGGCCATTTTTCTTTAGCTAAGTATTTAAAAGAATCTTGGATTAAGCCATATCCAAGTGGGTAATTAGATATAAGTTTTGATCCTTCTTTGAACCAGGCCGCCCGTTCATAAGTTGTCAGACTGACGTTTACACCTGAAGGATTTTGTAATATGCCTTTATGGCCATCCTTATATTTCCAATTTTCATATTGCTCAGTCTGCCATCCCATATTTAAATCTTGTGCCAAGTACTTCCAAGTTGGATTCTGTTGTACATGATGAGTAAACAAAACAAGGGCTATAAATAAGGGCAATCCCAAGTATAACCACTGTCGATTACTTAACTTTACTTTCAATAGCATAAGATTAAATAGAAAAAATAGAACTGCAATCGCGCTATACATCATTCCATTTTTGCCATTAATCTTATAAAAACTAAATACACTTAATACAATAAAAATTAAAGGTGCAATAAAACTAATTAGTTCTCTTTTTTTATAGAAGGCATCTATTAATAAATACATGCTCCACAATACACAAAATAGCGCTGCAAAGACATATTGATATTTAGAAATATAGGGCACCTGAGCATTGTCAGTAAAGCTAAGATGAAAAAATTCTGGAAAAAAATACTGAGTGGTGAAGAAAAAAAATAGTGGTCCTAGTAAAGAACAATAGAATAAACATAAAATGATTTTCGAATGATTTTTCCTCCGTATGGAAATGCTTAGTCCTATTGCAAAAATAAAACTCAGAAAAGCTCTTTTTTGAATTGATTGTAGTTCGCTTAAGGACAGTGATGGATTCAAACTAATAAAGTAATAATGAATTATTACCCAAATAAAAAATATAATAATTAGAATGTTTGAGAGTGGGATTAAAGGCTTTAAACTATTTTTAAAAAAATAATAAAAACTTAGCGAACAGCCTATAAACAAACAAAAATATTTGATAGTTAGAGTATCAGGTACTATCCAAAAGGTATATAAAAATACAAAAATTACTAAAAATAATATTTCAATACTAAAAGAACTTTTTGAAATGAGATTTGAATTAAGCATTTCGCATAAAGTCTTCATAAGCTATTTTTAATCCAGCCTCTAAATGGACACTGGGGCGCCACCCCATATCCTGCAGACGTTTACTACTCATCCATTTTCTAGGCGTACCATCAGGCTTCGATGGATCAAGCGCTATCTTACCTTTGTACTCAATTACTTTTGCAATCGTTTGTGCGAGCTCTAAGATCGTAATATCTTCCCCATAACCCACATTAATATGGCTGAGCATAGCTTGTGTATTTTGGTCATAAGTTGATTTATCAAGATTCATAACAAAAACACTAGCTTGTGCCATATCATCCACAAACAAAAATTCTCTTTTGGGAGTGCCTGATCCCCAGATTTTTACTTCAGGAAGTTGATTAATTTTCGCCTCATGAAAACGTCGTATTAATCCTGGAATCACATGACTATTATCTGGGTGATAGTTATCCCCTGGTCCATAGAGATTGGTTGGCATGACACTTCGATAATCAATACCATGCGAAGCACCATACTGACGGTTATAGCTTTCGCACAATTTAATCCCCGCTATTTTGGCAATTGCATAAGGCTCATTGGTGGATTCTAATTGTCCAGTTAATAATGCATCTTCGGACATTGGTTGTTCTGCCATCTTAGGATAAATACAACTCGATCCCAAAAAGAGTAATTTCTTCACACCAGCAACAAATGATTGATGAATGATATTAGACTCAATCATCAAATTTTGATAAATAAACTCAGCTGGAAAAGTATTATTTGCGTAGATGCCACCTACTTTAGCAGCGGCCAAATAAACTTGATCAGGGTTTTCTTCTTGAAAAAATTGCTGCACATCGTGTTGATTGCATAAATCAAGTTCAGCATGCGTTCTTGTAATAATATTGTTGTAACCGCTTGTTTGCAACTTCCTAATAATTGCAGAGCCAACCATTCCTCTGTGGCCTGCAACATATATCTTAGGACTTTTCATCGACAATTAATTCTCTTTTCCTAGGTTCACTTGGAAACCGTGTTTCTTTAACAGAGCGTGTTGTTTTGCCTGCTCTAAATCATAAGCAACCATCTCTTGAATCATCTCATCTAAAGTAATTTCTGGTACCCAGCCTAGTTTTTCTTTAGCTTTACTTGGATCACCTAAAAGAGTTTCTACTTCAGTAGGTCTAAAGTATCTTGGATCAATGCGAACAATAACATCACCAAGCCTCACTCCTGGAGACTCATTACCATCTATTTTGGTAACTCGCGCAATCTCTGATACGCCCTCTCCTTCAAATTGCAAAGTAATTCCTAACTGTTTTGCACTTTTTTGAATAAATTCACGAACAGAATATTGAACTCCCGTAGCTATCACAAAATCTTCAGGAAGATCTTGTTGGAGCATCATCCATTGCATACGAACGTAATCTTTTGCATGTCCCCAATCTCGCAATGCATCCATATTACCCATATAAAGGCAGGACTCTAATCCTTGGGCGATATTAGCTAATCCACGGGTAATTTTACGTGTTACAAAAGTTTCTCCTCTACGAGAACTTTCATGATTGAACAAGATTCCATTACACGCATAAATTCCATAAGCTTCACGATAATTAACTGTTATCCAATATGCGTATAACTTTGCTACTGCGTAAGGTGATCTTGGGTAAAAAGGAGTGGTTTCCTTTTGTGGAATTTCTTGAACAAGGCCATAGAGTTCTGAAGTAGAAGCTTGATAAAACCGTGTTTTTTTCTCTAACCCCAAAATTCGTATTGCTTCTAAAATTCGTAGTGTTCCCATCGCATCAACATCTGCAGTGTATTCAGGAGACTCAAAGGAGACTGCAACGTGACTTTGTGCACCCAAATTATAGATTTCGTCTGGCTGTGTCTGCTGGATGATCCTAATTAGATTGGATGAATCACTCAAATCTCCATAATGAAGAACAAAATTTCGGTGATCAATATGTGGGTCTTGGTAAATATGATCAATACGATCTGTATTAAACAAAGATGCGCGACGTTTTATGCCGTGAACTAGATAACCTTTATCTAGTAAAAATTCTGCAAGATAAGAGCCGTCTTGCCCAGTTATTCCAGTAATTAATGCTATTTTTTGTGTAGTCATTAGAATAATTTAACCATTTAAATATATTAAAACTTGATTGCATATTCCCATATTTTACCTTGAGCATCTTTAGCGTTAACAATTGGCTTAATTCCATCAGGTAAATGCCAATCTATATTTAAATATTGATCATTCCAAAAAATGCATTGTTCACTGGATGCATGCCAATAATCGCTTGTTTTATACATAAAATGAGCATCTTCAGACAAAACTACAAAACCATGTGCAAACCCTTGAGGGATATACAATTGTTTATGATTTTCAGCACTTAATTCAACACCAGTCCACTTGCCAAATGTAGGGGAGGTTTGCCTCAAGTCGACTGCAACATCAAAAACTCTTCCCTTTGTTACTCTAACTAATTTTCCCTGAGTATGTGTAGTTTGGTAATGTAAGCCTCGCAAGATAAATTGCTTTGAATAAGAATGATTGTCCTGAACAAAAGGACTTGTAATGCCTGTCTTTTGTGTAAATTCAATTTGATTAAAAGACTCGTAAAACCATCCCCTCTCATCTCCAAATACCTTTGGCTCAATAATTAAGACATCTGGTATTTCAATTGTGGGAGTTACAGTAATTGGCATAAGTTAATTTTTAATTTAATTGTTCTCTATCATTTTGAGCAAATACTGCCCATAAGCATTTTTCTTAAGAGGGTGCGCTAATTTCTCAACATCTGTTGCAGAAATCCATTGCTGATGAAATGCAATTTCTTCTGGGCAAGCAACCATTAAACCTTGCCTTTTTTGTAAAGTGGCTATAAATCCTGCTGCTTCATGCAAGGAATCATGTGTACCTGTATCAAGCCAGGCATACCCACGCCCCATAATTTCAACTTGAAGTTGATTTTGTTCAAGGTAGATACGATTTACATCTGTGATTTCATACTCGCCGCGTGCACTCGGTTTAATTGATGATGCAATTTCACATACTTGTTCATCATAAAAATAAAGCCCTGTTACAGCGTAATTACTTTTGGGATGAATTGGCTTTTCTTCAATAGTTAGCGCTTTGAATTTATTATCAAACTCAACAACTCCGTAACGCTCAGGATCTGATACATGGTAAGCAAACACCGTTGCGCCAGTTATTTGCATATTTGCTGCCTCTAATTGATGAGCAAAATCATGTCCGTAAAAAATATTATCGCCAAGGATCAATGCACTTGCTTGCTTATTCACAAAGTCTTTTCCAAGCGTAAAAGCTTGCGCTAAACCATCTGGGCTAGGCTGAACTTTGTATTGAATAGAAATTCCCCATTTTGATCCATCTCCAAGTAATTCTTTAAAACGAGGAGTATCTTGCGGTGTGGAAATCAGTAATATTTCACGAATACCTGCCAGCATTAATGTTGTCAGAGGGTAATACACCATTGGCTTGTCATAAACTGGCATCAGTTGCTTAGAAACTGCTTGGGTAACTGGATATAGCCTCGTTCCTGAGCCGCCAGCCAAAATAATCCCTTTACGATTGGAAGATTTTTTTTTGTCATTCATCATGCTTATCTCTAGAGGGCTTTAATAGCAAAATTATTTTTAACATATTCGCTTACTTGATTTTCCCAAATAGGAAAATTTTCTTGAAGTGCATTTTTGAGTTTCTGATTATTCATTCTAGAATTGTAAGGTCTTGGCGCTGGAAGAGGAAATTCTTTTGCTGGGATAGCTCGTATGGCTTCTGGTTTTACTTTTAAAACTGCACCATATTGAATAGCACATTCTATTGCATATTTTGCCAAAGAATACCAAGAAGTTTCCCCATCCGGAACAGCATGATAAATTCCAGAGGGAAGGCTTCTATTTAAGATTTGTAAACTTACCTCAGCAAGCCATTCAGCACTTGTCGGAACCCCAAATTGATCATCAATAACTTTTAAATGCTCGCGTTCAGAGCCTAATCTAAGCATTGTCCTGATAAAGTTCCCACCATCACCATAAACCCAGCTTGTTCTAAGAATATAGTAATTAGAAAGACTATTTTGTTGATTATTGAAGAAAACTTTTTGTATGGCTTCTTCCCCATGAAGTTTGCTCTTGCCATATTGACCTAATGGTTTTGTGAAGTCATCTTCTTGATATGGTATCTCTTTTGAGCCATCAAATACATAATCAGTGGAATAATGAAAAAAAGTCCCTTGATCTACTTTAGAAATATACTCCGCCATAATTTTAGGAGCTTCGCAATTAACTAAGTTTGCTAATTCTGGTTCACTCTCAGCTCTGTCAACCGAAGTATACGCTGAAGCATTAATAATGACTTTGGGACAGTATTTTTCCAATACGTGTTTAATCTGGTCTGCTTTTGTTAAGTCACAGTCGGTGCGTCCCAAAAATATAACATTAGGCTTATTTAATAAAATATTTTGGAAAGCCCTACCTAGCTGACCATTTTTACCAAATATAAGTGTAGGTTGAGAGTCGGGCATTTTTTACTTGGGATAGTGTTGATCAATCCACTGACGATAACTACCGCTTAGTACACCTTCCACCCATTCTGGATTTTCAAGATACCAGTTTATGGTTTTACGAATACCAGTTTCAAAAGTTTCAGAAGGTTTCCAACCTAGTTCTCTTTCAATTTTAGAAGCATCTATAGCGTATCTTCGATCATGTCCAGGGCGATCTTTAACAAAGGTAATATGTTCAGAATAAGAATTATTATCAGTTCTTGGCTTAACTTCATCTAAGATTTTGCAAATTTGCTTAACCACATCAATATTTGCCTTTTCATTCCAACCACCAATATTATAGGTTTCCCCTAAAGAACCCTTTTCAAGAACAGTACGAATTGCTGAGCAATGGTCCTTTACATATAACCAGTCTCGGATTTGTTGGCCATCGCCATAAATTGGTAATGGCTTACCATGAAGAGCATTCAATATACACAGAGGAATTAATTTTTCTGGGAAGTGATAAGGCCCATAATTATTAGAGCAATTCGTGGTTAAGGTGGGTAATCCGTAGGTATGGAACCAAGCTCTAACTAAATGGTCAGATGCTGCTTTAGATGCTGAATAAGGACTGTTAGGTTCATAAGGATTTTTTTCTGTAAACGGGTGGTCACTAGGCCCTAATGAACCATAAACCTCATCAGTAGAAACATGTAAAAACCGAAAAGATGACTTTCTTTCTTCGTCCAAAGTATTCCAATAAGCTCTGGCACACTCCAAGAGGTTAAAGGTACCTAACACATTCGTTTGAATAAAATCTCCTGGCCCATGAATCGATCTATCAACATGGCTTTCGGCTGCAAAATTTACAATAGCCCTTGGTTGGTGTTGTTGAATCATTTGAGTAATTAGTTCTTTATCGCCAATATTCCCTTTTTGAAATGCAAAGTAAGGCAAATGTCTTATGGATTCTAAATTTGTTAAATTGCCGGCATAAGTTAGAGCATCTATATTGAGAAGAAACTCTTTCCGTTCAGAACTAAACCAATCTATGATAAAGTTACTTCCAATGAAGCCCGCTCCACCCGTGACTATAATCATTTATCATCCTTGTAGAAATAATTTTTAAAGCTATCAATAATTGCTGTCATACTTTATTATGAACATATTTTAACCCTGAGCTTATGGTAGAAAAATTAATTTTTGGATTTCTCCTTAGCAATTTAATGTGTATGCTTTTGATTCGTTATAAGCATAAGCATGCACATTTGACTAACGATATTAGCAAAGGTCCTCAAAAATTCCATAAGATTCCTACTCCACGGATTGGTGGAGTTCCAATATTTATAACTTTGGTTATTCTGTGGTTATGGACATATTTAACTGAACCATCCATTACATATAAAGTACCATTATTTACAAGTACTTTACTCTTGTTTATTGTCGGTGTTGTAGAGGATGTGACCAAAAAAGTAGGGGTAAAACTAAGGCTTACCTTCGCATTTATCTCAGGAATTATTGCTTTTATATACTTTGACGTACGTATTGATAGTCTTGAAATTCCTATCTTGGATTTCGCATTTACCTATTATTGGTTTTCACTTTTTTTTACCGCTTTTGCAATTGCGGGGGTTTCAAACGCTTACAACATCATAGATGGCTTTAACGGGCTTGCGAGCATGGTTTCTATGATTTGCCTTGTTGCAATTGCTTTTGTGGCTTTCAAGGTTGGAGATATTGTCATTGTTAATTTATCCTTATCAATGACAGTGGCCATATTAGGTTTTTTTATGTGGAATTATCCTAAAGGCTTAATCTTTTTAGGAGATGGTGGAGCTTACCTGATAGGTTTTTGGACCGCTATATTATCTATTCTTATAGTTTCAAGAAACTCAACTGTGTCGCCATGGTTTGCTCTAATGGTCAATGCGTATCCTATTACTGAAACCTTGTTTACGATTTGGCGAAGATCAATACATCAAGGTAAAAATCCTGGATTACCAGATGCGGCACACTTCCACTCACTGATTTATCGTAGAGTTATTAGATGGTCAACTCCTAATAATGAGAATCTACACATAGAATCAATAAAAAACGCTAAAACCTCACCATACCTTTGGCTCTTATCCTCTTTAGGCGTTTTACCATCAGTACTTTTTTGGGATTCTACATATTTATTGATGTTGGCAGGGTTGATGTATATGATTT
>Ga0208106_1000548_pt1 | contig 12375 bp, 10 predicted proteins | sample CryBogCBE25Jul08_FD_184577 | JGI IMG/M metagenome (GOLD analysis project Ga0208106, IMG submission 184577) | Freshwater microbial communities from Crystal Bog, Wisconsin, USA - CBE25Jul08 (SPAdes) | ecosystem: Environmental > Aquatic > Freshwater > Lake | place: Crystal Bog, Wisconsin, USA...
TTCGTAGATATTTTTGTTTATAAATCTCTGGTTCAACAGAGAAGAATATGCTATAGTATCGAAGTTAAATTCGGCGGCGTAGCTCAGTTGGTTAGAGCGTAGGACTCATAAGCCTAAGGTCCCAGGTTCGATCCCCGGCGCCGCTACCAGTTTTATAAGATCACCAACAATTAGGTGATCTTTTTTGATATCATTTGTGAATATGCAAAATAGCACTCCTTTACAGCCCGGAACCTATGTTCTTGCCGTTTCTGGAGGTGTTGATTCAGTTGTGCTTCTGGATATTCTCTCAAAGCAAAAAGAGCTAGATATTGTAGTCGCGCATTTTGATCATGGCATCAGAAGTGATTCTGCGCTTGATGCAAAATTCGTTGAAACGCTCGCGCAAAAATATGGATACAAATTTGAAACGGAACGAGTAGAACTTGGCCCCGACGCGAGTGAGGAAGCTGCCCGAAATTATCGATATTCCTTCCTAAGAAAAGTTGCTGCCGATCACCACGCGATAGCCATAATTACAGCCCACCATCAGGACGATGTCATTGAGACAAGTATGATCAATTTATTGAGGGGTACAGGCAGAAGCGGATTAAATTCATTGAAAGACACAAAGGAATTAGTTCGACCGCTGCTTTCGATGGCAAAAAAAGATTTACTTAGATATGCTGAAGAAAATAATCTTGAGTGGCGTGAAGATAGTACAAACGAAAGTCCAAAATACTTGCGGAACAGGATTCGGCAAAATGTCGTACATAGAATGGATGAAGTCACCAGACAAAAATGGCTGACGATTCTGGATCATTCAGCACACCATAATACAAAGATTGATCAAGAGATCGAACATCTACTTCGGCGAGGGCTTCATAAAAACCAACTCGTATTAAATAGGAGATGGTTTATTATGCTGCCGCACGATATTGGGCGAGAAGTAGTACGTAGTATTTTACTCAAAGCGGGCGCTAAAGAATTAGATAAAAAAACAATTGAGAGGATATGTATTCAAATAAAAACCTTGCCACATGGAAAGATATTACAAGCAAGTGGCGTTGATGTTCTGCTAACAAAAAGGTCGGCCCGTTTTCAATCTCGTGGTAGTCAAGGAGGCTCAAAACCTTTATAATCACATCTTATGGACAAAAAACAATCACACCCCCCAAAAAAGACTCAAAAAAAGAAGTGGTTTAAGAATGTCGGCTTTGTTGTAATCATTGCGGCCTTTGCAGCAGTATTCCTCCTTAGCTACAATCAGCCCGCAAAACTTACTAGTGTTTCATTTAGTGATGCAATGAATAGTGCCAACAAGGGTGACGTCACAAACATTCTTGTTAATGGAGATAATCTTCAATTGACACTCAAGGGTAATAGCAAACCGACTGAATCGACTGTTAAAGAAGATGGTGCTCCTCTGTATGGCCCTGGAGGACTTACTAGCCGCGATGTTTCAGTTACTTTCAAGCCATCATCAAGTACTGGGTCTACCTGGGCTTCAATTGCTATAAATCTACTCCCCGTTGTTATCATCACCTTTGTGCTCATATTTATCCTGCGGTCTGCTCAAGGGCAAGGCAACCAGGCGCTCGGCTTCGGTAAAAGCTCAGCTAAGCTCTATGGCAGCGATAAAGAAGCGGTTAAGTTTAGTGAAGTAGCTGGAAACGAAGAAGCCAAGCAAGATTTAGAAGAAGTTGTAGAATTTCTTAAGTTTCCTAAGAAGTTCCTAAGTGTTGGTGCAAAGATTCCAAAAGGAGTGCTTCTGGTCGGCCCTCCAGGAACAGGTAAAACGATGCTTGCTCGAGCAGTAGCCGGAGAGGCAAACGTTCCATTCTTTAGTATTTCTGGATCCGAATTTGTTGAAATGTTTGTTGGAGTTGGTGCAAGCCGTGTGCGAGATCTTTTTTCTAAAGCTAAAAAGAACGCACCGTGTATTATATTTATCGACGAAATTGATGCCGTTGGACGAAAACGAGGTAGCGGTATGGGGGGCGGACATGATGAGCGCGAACAAACACTTAACCAGATATTGGTTGAAATGGATGGATTCGAGCAAGGACAGAATGTCATTGTGCTTGCTGCGACCAACCGAATGGACGTACTTGATTCAGCCTTGCTTCGACCAGGTCGTTTCGACAGAAGGGTATCTATAGGCCTGCCTGATCGTAAAGATCGACTAGCGATCCTTAAAGTACATTTTGAGAAAAAGCCGCTTGCTAAGGGAGTCGATCTTGATGCACTTGCTGCAAAGTCTGCTGGCTCGAGTGGTGCTGATCTGGCAAATATAGCGAATGAAGCGGCAATCGTTGCAGCACGCGAAAACAGAACAGAAATTACCGAAGCCGATGTTACGAGTGCATTTGAGCGAGTAGCGATTGGTCCAGAGCGTAAGAGCAAGATTATGAATGATAAAGAAAAAGAACTAACGGCCTATCATGAAGCCGGACATGCCATCGTAGGACAGGTGCTGCCAGATAGTGATGTTGTTCATAAAGTTACCATCATTCCACGCGGTGGAACTGGCGGTGTCACGTGGTTTATTCCACCCGAAGACAAAAGCTACCATAGTGTTATTGAATACAAGGATGTGCTGGCTCGAATGCTCGGTGGCCGTATTGCTGAAGAAGTTGTGTATGGCCCTGATCGTGTAACAACTGGTGCAGGAAGTGATTTGCAAAAGGCAGCAGAGCTCGCCAGGGAGATGATTGTAAACCAAGGAATGGGTAAAAAGCTTCGTGACCAAGTGTTTCATATTGAAGACGGCATGATGATGGAACGACTTGTACATGAACGACAATATTCGGATGAAACAGCAAAAATAATAGATGATGAAGTTGAATCTCTTATCACTGAGGCAGCAAAGAGAGCCCGTCAGGTTATTAAACAAAATCGAACATATCTTGAATCTCTCAAAGATGTACTACTAGAAAAAGAAACAGTAGAAGCAGATGAGGTCGCAAAAATATTAAAAGGAACAAAAATGCCAAAAGAGGCAGCACTGTACTAGTGTCTCAGCTCGAAACAAAGAACTGAAACACTTATAGTCAATCGTAACGATTATGAGCCGCATATTACTTCGAGCAAACAAAACAGTATCGTTCGGGTCAGCAGCACTACTGCTCGCAGGATCATCTTTGATTGGAGCATTGCTCGGAATTTTGCGCACAAAACTCGTAAATGCAAACTTCATCAACTTTGAATCAGACGCCTATTTCGCTGCCTTTAAAATCCCAGATTTTGTATTTTTTACACTCGCGTCCGGTGCGCTTGGCGTAGCATTCTTACCAATTTTGTCGGAGCGCTTGCAGCAAAATAAACAGTCAGCTTGGGAAGTTGCCAGCTATGTGCTTAATGCACTGGCGATTATTGGTTTTGTCGCAGCCATTATTATTATGGTGTTTGCTCGGCCGCTCCTGCACTATATTGTCGTCCCTGGATTTTTACCAGAACAGCTCAATCTAACAGTTGCAATAATGCGTATTATTTCAGTCAATATATTTATATTTGCAATATCGACCGTACTCTCTACCGTGCAACAAGCAACAGGCCGTTTTTTCTTCTTTGCCATCGCACCACTTCTCTATAACGGTGCTATTATCGCGAGTATTTATATTTTTGGAGCTCGTTTTGGAATTGTAGGACTAAGTCTTGGCATTGCTATTGGTGCAGTTTTACAACTTCTAGTGATTGCGCTAGGAATGGAGGGGCTTAATTTTAGATACAAGCCAACGATCGATTTTAAGAATAAAAGTTTTAGAGAAATTCTTCGCATTATGCCAGCACGGTCAATCGATCAAGGCATAGATAGCATTAATAGTATCGTTGAAACGCGGTTCGCATCAGATTTATCGATTGGTTCAGTAACTAATTATTCCAATGCACTCGTTTTATATAATGCGCCCGTAATGCTGATTGGTAACGCTATCTCAACTGCAGCCTTTCCAAAATTAACGCATCGACTGGCAGAGGGTAGGGTTGACCTATTTAAAGAAGAGTTTTTAAAAGTACTACGACTTATGATCTGGATTTCATTACCTGTCGTCGTCGTTTGCTTTTTTACTCGAGGATACTTGGCGCGTATTATCTTTGCCAGAAGTAACCAAGATATCGCCGCGATTTTTGGTTTCTTATGTGTGGCGATATTTTTTAGAATTATCTATACCATTATTTCAAGATATTTTTATGCACACCGTGACACTAAGACGCCATTATATGTTTCAATCTTTGTTATCATTCTAAATATTTTGCTTGCCTGGAAACTTTCAAAGCCAGGCGTCTATGGAGTAGAAGGACTGGCAATTGCGCAAAGTATTGTGGCGCTCATTGAAGTAGCTGTTCTCGTACTCATTATGGCACTACGTGATCGTCACTTTTTCACTCAAATTTTTTTCAAGGACACCTATAAAACGCTCTCTGCAACGGGATTTAGTGCGTTGACCGCGCTTATAGCTATTCGTGTATTACCACTTAATCAGGGCGCACAGGGACTAACGTTGTTTACGAACGTCTTCATTATCTCATTTTGTACTTTCTTTGTGCACGTCGTGGTTTCCTATATTTTTGAAATAGAAGAAGCAAAAGCAGTTATTGATAAATTGAAGAAGATTGTATTTGGGCGCCTCAAAATAGAATAATTCAGGTATAATAGCGCGACATGACACCACAAGAAATTAGAAATTTTTGCATTATTGCCCATATAGATCATGGAAAGAGTACGCTCGCTGATCGTTTGATGGAGCTGACTGGTACTGTTGAAAAACGTAACATGAAAGCGCAGCTGCTCGATAAAATGGATCTTGAACGCGAAAAGGGCATTACTATTAAGCTTGCGCCTGTTCGGATGCATTATAAAAATTATGAGCTCAATCTTATCGATACACCTGGACATGTAGATTTTAGTTATGAAGTATCGCGAAGTCTGGAGGCTTGTGAAGGAGCTATTTTAGTTGTTGATGCAAGCCAAGGTATTCAGGCGCAAACTTTAGCAAATGTTTATTTAGCACTCGCCGCAGACCTTACTATATTACCGGTACTCAACAAGATAGATTTGCCCGCAGCAGATGTTGAACGCGTTTCAGCAGAAGTGGTTGCACTTCTTGGATGCAAGAAGGAGGATATTCTGCATATTTCAGCAAAAAATGGACTGGGAGTTGCTGAATTACTCGATGAGATTGTGGCCAAGATTCCTGCACCAGCAGTCGATCAAAACCTGCCACCACGTGCGCTTATTTTCGATAGCTATTATGACGATTATCGGGGGGTTGTGTTATATGTACGGGTGTTTGATGGTGTTATTCAAAAGAGTGACATTATGGAGATGATGGGTACAAAGAGCGAAGGAATTGCGCTAGAGGTGGGATGTCTTACACCTGAAATGAAATCTACGGGAGTTTTGCGATCTGGCGAAATTGGTTATATTGTTACGAATCTAAAAAGTACTCGTGAAGCTCGAGTTGGCGATACAATTACGCTTGAGAAAAATAAGGCAATCAGTCCGTTGCCGGGATACTTAGAGGTGAAGCCTTTTGTATATGCTGGTTTCTTTCCAGATAGTAACGAAAACTATCAACTTTTGAAAGATGCGATTGAGAAATTAAGTCTTAGCGATTCAGCCCTGCAGTTTACACCAGAAAATTCTCCCGTACTTGGCTATGGAGTACGAATCGGTTTCTTAGGATTACTTCATATGGATATCGTTAAAGAGCGTCTTGAGCGGGAATATGATCTCGAACTTGTTGTTACTAACCCAAGCACCGACTATCATATTTTGCTCGTAAATGGTGAAGAGTTAGACATTAAGAGTGCTAGTGAATTACCGGATCCTGCTCAGATTGCTGAAATTAGAGAACCCTGGATAAAAGGTGAAGTTGTCTGCCCAAAAGAATATGTTGGTGCGGTGATTCAGCTTATCGTACAAAAACGTGGAGTACATAAAAACTTAAGTTATGTTGATGCACAACTTGCGTTGGTTAGTTTTGATGCACCGCTCGCAAACCTTTTAACAGATTTTTATGACCAACTTAAAAGTGTTACGAGTGGCTATGGCTCCTTTAATTATGATTTAAGTGAATATAGGGCTGAGCAATTAGTGCGATTAGATTTTTATGTAGCCAATGAAAGAATCGATGCACTTAGTCTTATGGTCCATCAATCTGAAGCAACAGGTATAGGAAGAGAGATTGTTAAGAAGCTTAAGGACGTTATTCCAAGACAAAATTTCCAAATTAGTCTGCAAGCAGCAATTGGTGCACGTTTTATAGCCCGCGAAGATATCAGTGCATTTAGAAAAGACGTAACGGGATATTTATATGGTGGTGATGTCTCGCGTAAGAAAAAACTGCTCGCTAAACAAGCAAAAGGAAAAAAGCGCATGAAGCGCTTTGGTAAAGTGGACATTCCTTCTGATGCGTTTACAGTTCTGCTTAAACGTGACTAAGTTCCGCAAGGTCTTTAGAAACTTGTCCAACGTGAGTCAACGGATTAACACCCTCATATTTTTTTGCGATATCACCTTCTGGATTAATAAGATAAGTATCACGATTAATACCTTCATACTCTCTTCCCATAAACTTTTTCTTTTTCCATGAACCATAGGCTTTTATCGTATCAGTTGATGTGTCACTAAGGAGCGTGAAGGTGAGTTTATGTGCATCAGCAAATTTCTTATGACTTGCTACGCTATCTTTGGAGATTCCCAGTACCACCGCTCCCCTATTCTCTAGATAATCGCGGCCATCCCTGAAGCTACAGGCTTCTTTTGTACATCCTGGGGTATTATCTTTGGGATAAAAATACAGTACTACCCATTTTCCTTTGTACTGTGAGAGTGAATGAATGGTGCCGTTTTGATCGGGAAGTGAAAAATCTGGTGCTTTCATGAAAAATCCTTGATTAAGTAGTTAGTATACAAGGTATAGTATACCTATGAATAGCAATGACAGGCCACTCAAATTAATAGATTCTTTCACGAGAGTCCTGGCAAGTTATAGCCCAAGCCCACAGCAACTAAGTGTTCTCAAGCAAACTCCTTTTGTTCTTTTAGCTGCACCAACTGCCGCTGGCAGAAATACCCTTATTCGAGCACTACTTGAAAAAGATACGTACTACTACATTGTTTCAGATACGACACGACCCCCGCGTAGTAATAATGGTGTGCCAGAGCAAGACGGGCACGAGTATTGGTTTAAGTCTGAGGAGGAATTTTTAGAAGATCTCAATGCCGGGCTGTATTTGGAAGCTGCTATTATTCATGACCAACAAGTGTCAGGCATTAGTATGCGAGAAATTGAAAAAGCACACCAAGCAGGAAAAATTGCTATAACAGATATTGATGTGCAGGGCTGTAGAACGTTAGAAAAATTGAGTGACAACATTATTCCTATCTTTATTCTGCCACCTCGATTTGAAACGTGGATGGAGCGGCTTGATCGTAGGGGTGTCATGCATGAGGCAGAGAAAAAGCGAAGGCTAGCAAGCGCTGCCTCAGAAATAGACTATGCGCTGCTTTCGGGTACCTTCACTTTTATTATTAATGATTCGCTAGAGAGCGCAGTAAAGCAACTTGATGCAATTGTACAAAAAATTGACGACACCACCCTTCAGCAAGAAGCGATTATGCACGCGCGTCAACTTTTGCATGAATTAGCAGCCAAAAAATAATATATAACAGGGGAAAATAAAATAATTAGCACTCTTGACAGTAGAGTGCTAATTTTCTAAACTAGTAATGGTACTAGGAAAAACTATGCAGATTTCACCACGACAAGTTAAGATTTTAAACGCCATCGTTGAGCAGTATGCTGAAGTAGCAGCACCCGTTGGCTCAATTCTCTTAGCTAACATGTTTGGCGTTTCATCAGCAACAATACGCAGCGAAATGGCACGATTGGAAGAAATGGGTCTCATAGAACAACCGCATACCTCAGCTGGAAGAGTACCAACAGACAAAGGGTATAGGTTTTACGTAAATCAGGTTAATGAAGCAAATGAGTTCGCGCTCACTGCTCCACAGATCAATCGCAATGCGAGAGCGATTGATACCAGAGTGAATGGTGCCGGTGAAGCAGTGCAAGCCATTAAGTCTGCAGTCGATAGCCTTGTGTCTATCACGCAAAATCTTGGTATAGCGACCATTGGTGATCAGCTATATATGAGCGGTATTTCAAATCTTTTTTCACAACCTGAATTTGCCAGTGGAACCGCCATACATGAAGTTGCACAGCTACTCGATAATCTAGAACCATGGCTTCGTGAAGCACAGCCAAATGAACCGTTGAGCGTCTATATTGGACAAGAGAATCCGATTGGAAAAACAAGTGGATGCACCTTAATTATTAGCCGATTTAGTAGCCCCTACAGTGATCGAAGTTACATCGGAATCGTTGGTCCAACTCGGCAAAGCTATAAGTCGGTTATGAATCTCGTTCGCCATACCGGTATTACGCTTGAAGCAGCATTATTTTAAAAAAAAGGAGTAGAGTATGACAAAAGAACCGAAGAAGACATCAAAGAATGACGAAAGAATGCTTGAGCTCACTGCTGATTTGCAGCGGGTTCAAGCTGACTTTATAAATTTTCGAAGACGAAGCGAAGAAGAGAAGATTCGGGCTATTCAGGCAGGAAAAGAGCAAGCTGTACTAACGCTCCTTCCCGTGTTGGATAATATTGAACGAGCAATTGCCCATGAACCAGCAGACATTAAAGACCATGCTTGGGTGAAGGGCGTATCCTCAATTGCTCTACAGCTCGAAACACAACTTGCTGCTATCGGGCTTCGGAAAATAGGTGTTGAGGGGGAAGCATTTGACCCTAATCGACATGAAGCAGTCAGTATGAATGAAGACGCAACGGGTGAACATGAAGTTGTCGCAGCAGTGCTGCAGCCGGGCTACCAGCTTGGCGAGCAAATCATACGCCCTGCAATGGTAAATGTAACGAAACAATAGAATAAGGAGTATTCATATGGGAAAAATTTTAGGTATAGATTTAGGAACAACAAACAGTGCAATGGCAATTATGGAAGGTGGAAACCCAGAAATAATCGCTAATGCTGAAGGTAATCGAACAACGCCTAGTGTTATTGCGCTCAATAAAAGTGGCGAACGATTAGTCGGACAATTAGCGCGACGTCAAAGCGTGACAAATCCAAAGAACACTATTTATGAAATGAAGCGTTTAATTGGACGACGCTGGGAAGACAAAGAAGTACAGCGAGATATTAAGCTCATGGGCTATGAAATGGTCAAGAGTGGACATAGCGTTAAGGTAAAGATGGGGGATAAGGACTATAGCGCAGAAGAATTAAGCGCAATGGTGCTATCTAAGCTTAAAGCTGATGCTGAAGCATTCACTGGCCAAACAATTAATGAAGCAGTCATAACTGTTCCTGCATATTTTGATGACGCACAACGACAAGCAACTAAAGATGCTGGTAAAATTGCTGGCCTTGAAGTAAAGCGAATCATTAATGAACCAACTGCAGCTGCACTTGCTTACGGATTAGATAAAGGTGGCAAAGACGAAAAGATTGCCGTGTATGATCTTGGTGGTGGAACGTTTGACGTTTCAATACTTGAACTTGGTGATGGAGTTTTTGAAGTTAAGAGTACGAATGGTGATACGCACTTAGGTGGTGCTGACTTTGACCGTGTGATTGTTAACTATCTTATCGATACGTTTAAAAAAGAAAATGGTCAAGATATCTCAGATGATAAAGCTGCACTGCAACGACTGCGTGATGAAGGTGAAAAAGCGAAGATTGAACTTAGCACTACAAACGAAGTAACCATTAATCTTCCATTTCTAACAGCAACTGCAGATGGTCCTGTTCATTTCGAAACGAAGCTGACTCGATCAAAGCTTGAAAGTTTAGTTGCTGATCTCGTAGATCGAACTGCGGCTCCATGTGAGAAGGCATTAAAAGATGCTGGTCTAAAGGCTAGCGATATTGATGCAGTAATTCTTGTTGGTGGTATGACACGCATGCCTGCGGTTCAGGAAAAAGTACAAAAGATCTTCGGAAAAGAACCGATGAAGGGAGTCAATCCTGATGAGGTAGTTGCTGTTGGCGCTGCTATTCAAGGTGGAGTACTTGCAGGAGACGTGAAGGACGTGTTGCTTCTTGATGTAACGCCACTAAGTCTTGGAATCGAAACAATGGGTGGTGTCAGTACAAAACTAATTGAGAGAAATACTACTATTCCAACATCAAAAAGCGAAACATTTAGTACCGCTTCAGATAATCAGCCACAAGTAGAAATTCATGTACTGCAGGGTGAGCGAGAAATGGCAGCAGACAACAAGTCACTTGGTCGTTTTGTACTTGATGGTATTGCACCAGCACCACGAGGGGTCCCACAGATTGAGGTTACGTTTAATCTCGATGCTAATGGAATCTTGAATGTAACCGCTAAAGACAAGGGTACGAATAAGGAACAAAGTATTACGATTCAAAACAGCGGAAATCTATCTAAGGAAGATGTTGAAAAAGCGCGAAAAGAAGCAGAAGCAAATGCTGAAGCTGATAAGAAAAAACGTGAAGCAGTTGATGCGCGTAATATGCTTGAAAATGCAATATACCAAGCTGAAAAGCTAAAGTCAGATAACAAAGATAAAGTTTCCGAAGCAGACGCAAAAACACTTGATGAAGCGGTTGAGGAAGCAAAAAAATCTATTGAAAGTGATGACAAAGACAAGCTAGAAGAAGCTGCTAAAAAACTCACAGATACAATGATGCCAATTGGTGCCAAGCTATATGAATCAGCGGCCGGTTCCGAAGAAGGTGATAAAAAAGAAGATGGTCCCGTTGAAGGCGAAGTAGTAGAAGATACGGAAGAAAAAAAAGAAAAGAAAGATAAAAAATAAGTAAGCAAATGTAAGGAGCGCGCTTGTGGCAAAACGGGATTACTACGAAGTACTAGGCGTTTCTAAAGACGCATCGGCGGATGAAATTAAAAAAGCATTCCGCCGGCTTGCTGTCTTGCATCATCCCGATAAACAGGGTGGTGATGAAACAAAATTCAAAGAGCTCAATGAAGCCTACGAAATCTTAAAGGACTCCGATAAACGGCAGCGCTATGATCAGTTTGGTCATGCAGGGGTGGGCGGTAATGGCGGCGGCGGGGCTTATGATTTTAATGGCGGAGGTTTTAATTTTAACGGCCAGAACATGAATTTTGATTTTGGTGATTTAGGCGATATGTTCGGTAGCTTCTTTGGAGGAGGATCGCAGCAGCGCCAACAAAGCCAAAGAGGTCGTGATATTGAAACTGCTATTGAACTTACATTTGAAGAGGCTGTATTTGGGGTTGAGAAAACAATCCATCTCAATCTCGACGCAGCTTGCGAGCACTGTAAAGGTAATGGGGCAGAACCTGGGTTTGAAGTAGTCACGTGCCCAACCTGTAAGGGATCGGGCCAAGTAGTAAGTGTGACGCAAACTATTATCGGTAATATACAACAGGCCCGTGTTTGCAATGATTGTCATGGAACCGGTAAGAAACCTGAAAAGGATTGTAGTGTTTGTCACGGACGGGGCGTTAAGCGTAAAGAACAATCGGTTGAATTAAAAATCCCTGCAGGAATTGACGATGGTGCAACCATCAGACTTCGCGAATATGGTGAAGCGGTGCGCGGTGGAACAAAGGGTGATTTATATGTATTTGTTCGAGTAAAATCTCATAAAAAATTCACTCGTGAAGGTGATATTATTTTAAGTCATGAATCAATAGATATGGTAACGGCTGCCATTGGTGGTGAAATGAAGGTCGACACAGTAGATGGAGCAGTAACGATGAAAATACCAGCTGGAACACAAAGTGGTACTGATTTTAAGATCTCGGGTCACGGAGTTGCACATCCAAAAAGTAGTAACCGTGGGCCGCATATTGTTACGATTCAAGTCACAACACCAACGAAACTTTCAAAGCATCAAAAAGAACTACTAGAAGCCTTCCAAAAAGAAGGCGGCAAGCGACGTTTTTTCTAAACAGTAGACAAAATACATCTTTCAATTCATAATCATAAGTAGAATGGGAAAGATAAATCAACAAGGGTTTGTTCCAATGCTCTTAGCCATCGTACTAGTGATAGTTTGTGCTATTGGCTTTGCTTTTTTACGCGTTATGAAGGCAAATAAGTAACGATGTCTCGACACGCCAAAGCACCTAAAATAATTTCAATTCTAAAACCACTTACCCCTACTGATTTAGGATATAGTTTAGAATATAAATTTCTTGAAGAAACAGTCGAGAAGAATGAGCCGTACGAACAGTCGAGACTCGATGAGGTGCTAAGCGCACAACCTCATTCTATTGAAGAAAAAACAGCAGCTCGACAGTTAGCCTACCACTATCTTCTAAAAACCGCTCATAACGCTATGAATGCCCC
>Ga0208106_1000549_pt1 | contig 12337 bp, 8 predicted proteins | sample CryBogCBE25Jul08_FD_184577 | JGI IMG/M metagenome (GOLD analysis project Ga0208106, IMG submission 184577) | Freshwater microbial communities from Crystal Bog, Wisconsin, USA - CBE25Jul08 (SPAdes) | ecosystem: Environmental > Aquatic > Freshwater > Lake | place: Crystal Bog, Wisconsin, USA...
GGCAGTACTTAAGATTTTTTTTGTATCAATTATTAGATTATTTGCTTTAGATGGAAGATCCATTTTTTGCAATATGGTAACATTAATGTTAGCTAATAACATAATTTGTCCTATGTTATCGTGAAGTTCCATTGAAATATTCTTTAAAACTTCTTCTTGTATTTCAACCTTTGTTTGTAGAAGTGCTTTTTCATAGCTAATCTTTATTGATTCAATTTCTTTTTCTTTATGAGCTCTTTTTTTTTGATATAAAAATAGAATAGAAACTATTAAACTTATAAGGGTTCCTGCGATAACAATATTTGCTATGAATTGCGTGTAGACTTCCGGGTATTGATTTGGCATGTGAAAGCGAAAATTAACATTAAGTAAAAAAAGCAATTAACACTTATAAGTACATTGTGCATTTGTATAATAATTGATTTTGGAAGAATCGCAGCATAATTAATGATACCCATAATAGAGATTGATGAGGTATAAAAGAAAATTATAGCTGTCGTAATCCAAAATGAAGATTCATTTTGCAATTTTACAATTTCAGTTTTTTTAAATGTTTGATAAAAAAATAAAACTCCAATTATAATTAGTATAAGAGCAGTAAATATATAAGTAATTGTGTGAAATGTATGAATTCCCTGTATGAAGACTATATTGACAAAACAAATGATAGGAATACTGATTTTGAGGATTTTAATAATTATTTTTGTTTTATGAAATGGGATTACTTCTTGAAAGAAGTAAAGAAAAAATGTGAATTCTATTACAGATATGATGTTGTAAAAAAGTATATTATTTTCTCCGGGCTTATGAATTAATTTAATTGATATCTCAAATAGTAATATTGTGAGTAGTATTAAAGGAAGGTAATTCAAATATGTTTTATTTAATTTGTTTGATTTTATTAAGCCAATTATTATAGATATTATTAAAATAAATTTATCAATTGTAAAATATTGCATAAAAAAACTCCTGTTTAGCAGGAGTTAAATGTAAAATTTATTACTGATTAGATTATCAAAATTCTATTTTTATTTTCAATAATGGAAATCCCTATTTTCTCGGTACTAAATGTTAGATTATTTTGATTTTCAAATTTAAGGCCTGTTCCATTTCCTGTACAAAATGGAGGGCATATATCTCCAAAATTAAATGCAAGAATAGTTAATGTTCCATTTTGTGAAAAATAAATGTCTTTGTTTTTGAAACCAAATTTAGTTTGAATTTTTTTTGTTGCAACAAATAGAACTGTCTGTCTGTCCTGAAATTCAGGTACTGCTTCAAAGTTACTAGGGTAGACGCCGTAGTAAATTTTGATGCCATCTGCGTTGTGATCTTTTGCTTTTTGTATAAATGCTTCTAATTCGGGGAGTCCATACCAGGTACTTAGGGAATCATTTTTACCTAAACGTTCTGAGTTTTGGATCCATCGTTCCTTTTTGTAAGTACTGATTAAACTGTCTACATGCTCTGTGTTTACCAACTGTCCTTTGTGCTCGATTTTGCTTTTTGACTGTGCTGTTGTAGTTGTCATAATGAATAGTTTAAGAATGAATAATTCTTCTCAAACTAGAAGCACAAGCAGCCATTAAATGCATTTAATTTATTGTTGTTCAAATAATTATTATTATATAAAATATGTAATATGATGTAACTCATTTAGTAATAAAATTTACCTTTTTTTTTACAGTAGTTATTGTTTAAATATCACGTAGTGTGCTCAGATGTTAGTACCGTTTTTTATCGGTACTTAATACAGTATAAATATGTGTACTAATTATTTAATTAATTATTGTAGGATATATAATTCCTATTTGTATTCAGTGTCTTTGTGAAAATTTTGTTAATCGATGGCTGTATGTATTATGCCATTTTTTATGCCATACAGGATCAATGCTGCTCTGTTTTTGAATTCGAGCTTTTGGAAAAGACTATCTCTATAGTTCTCAAGTGTTTTTGTACTTACATTCATTTTTTCTGCAATCTCTATATAGGTAAGGTTTGTTGCTGCATATTTTATGAAATCTACTTCTCTAGCACTTAATATATGCCGACCTGCAAAACCCTCTTTGTTTTTTTGAGATATATTTATCTTGAAGTATTCTTTTTTTACCAATTCTCCCAAATAATATCCGTTTGTATTTACTTCTGTGATTGCATCTGATAGTTTGGCTGGATCTTCTGATTTTGATATAAATCCACTTGCACCTTTTGTTATCATATTTATGACTATGTCAGTTTCATACAAATAGGAAAAGACGATAACTTTTAGTGTTGGATAATTTACATGTAATATATTAATGATCATTGGGCCGTCCAATACAGGCATTTCTAAATCTAATAAAAGCGTATCAGGAATTTCAGGGCATTCTGCTAAATAATCAAGTAACTGTTTTCCGTTTGAAACTTCCTTGACAACTTTAATATTTGAATCGAGTTCTATAATCTTTTTAATACCAGTTCTGGTTACTTCATGGTCATCAGCTAATATCAATGTAATCATATGAAAATCTAATTTTCGTTATAAAAGTGAGACATAATTTATTCTTAGCCAAACTACTATGCCGCAGTTCAAACTTTGAATTCCTATAAATATCTATTTTGTTGTTCATCTTTAATAAATATTGACTAAAAATAAAAGGGGTTTTTACCCCTTTTTGAGTTTGTTGTTTGCAACTAGCTTAGTAATAGCTATTTATAAATAATTGGGTTAGAAAAAACTGACATTTTAACTCAATTTTTTATACACGGAAACGATTGCTAATTTATTTGCTATGAATATTAAGTTACTAACTTGTTTAGGATTTGTACTTTCAAGTACATTCATATTTGCTCAAAATAACGATACTTCAGAAAATAACATTACCGCGATTTCAAACTACTACAAACTTGCAGTTCAATACAAGGATGGTATTGGTGTTCCAATGGATTATAAAATAGCATTTGAGAATTTTTCTAAGGCTGCTGCGTTAGGGGATCCTCAAAGTATTTATGCTATTGGGTATATGCATTTTAAAGGGTTGGGTTGTTTGCAAGATTATAACAAGGCATCTGATTTATTTTATAAAGGTGCAATAATTGAAAGAGAAAATAGTATGTATTTCTATGGTCTGTGTTGGCGAAACGGATATGGTGTTGAAAAAAATGAAGACAGTGCTAAATATTGGTTGAATAAATCAGCAGCTCGTGGTTATAAGCAAGCTTCTCAAGAACTTAAAATGGTTGTAGGTGAAAATGCAAATGATTCAGCGAATGCCTTGGTAGCACAAATCAACAATGCAGCAGTTCCATTTAACACAACTTTAAACAAGTTTAATAAAGTACAACAAAAGTTGTCTTCTTCTGAGGTTATTTCTGGTGAATATACTGGCTGGCTAATACAGTACGATTGGAGTGGAGAGCATGCAGTAAGTAGTAAAAGAATTAAATTGAATTTGGGGGCTATAGATAATAATTTATCAGGCAAATGGATTGAAGATGTAAATAATCCAATAGATATCAAAGCAATACTTGCATCAGACTCAGTGGTATTCAAAAATACAAAGTACAAAAGGAAAGATCACTACAGCCCTGACAGTGCTGTATTATACAATTTTGGAAATGCAAGATTGAATCTTGTACAAACAAAAGACAGTGTATTCTTAGCCGGTAATCTAGAGATGTTTTCTCCTGAAAGAGGAGAGCCTTCTAAACCTATTTTTATTGCTCTATCTAGAAAAATTCCACCTGTTCAAAGTTTAGTTGTAAAAGTATATCCCAATCCATTTAGTAATTTTTTGAATGTAAATTTTAATCTTCTTGAACCAACAACAATTGAAGTTCAATTAGTCACATTAGCCGGTAATGTTATTTATCGTAATCATGCTGGAACATTGGATGCTGGATGGTATACTCTTCCTATTCCAGCCAGTAATATATCCTCAGGTTCTTATATAGTGAAACTGGTTTATAAAAATGGTTCTTCCATTTTTAAAGTAGTTAAACTTTAAGTGTAATCTGTAATGGAGGTATAAAATTTTTAGAAATTAATGAATGAATAAAAATGAAGATGAGAAAATTAGTACTATTTGGTATTTTAATGTTCGGAAACTTTTATGTATTTGCTCAGATGCCGCAACCGCAAAAATTTCTTCCGGTGTTAGCTCCATCCAGCCCAGAAGCGGCAGCATTTAATAGGTACGGGAATTACCAAATAAATTATTTTACTGGGATACCTGATATTTCTATTCCATTATATGATATTAAAGTTGGGGAATTAAATATTCCGGTAAGTATCAATTATCATTCATCCGGTATCAAAGTTAGTGATGTGCCTTCTAGGGTTGGTTTAGGATGGGATTTACAAGCCGGAGGCTCCATTACTAGAAAAATAATGGGTAAGCCAGATGAACTTCCGGGTAATTATATGTCAGCTACATCCACAAGTAATAACCGCGTGAAAACTCAAACAGAAATTGATCCAACTACTCAAGCGGGAATTGATTATTTACATTTTGTAGATGTTGGAACATATGATGTTGAGCCTGATATTTTTTCTTATAATTTTCCAGGACATGCAGGAAAAATGTTGTTTAATCAGAAATCCAATTTTAATGCTGTTCTCATACCGTATGCTCCTATTAATGTTAGTATGGTTCCTACTATGAGTAATATCTCATTTGGAATAACTGATGAAAGTGGAATTAAATATCGTTTTGATAGCACTGAATGGACTAACTCCGGCATTGCAGTTAATACAGTTTGTACTTCTGCATGGATGCTTAGCGATGTGATTTCTTCTAATCAACAAGACTCAATTCATTTGAGGTATGCCACTAAAAGTGGTGGTGGAATTACTGATTCTTATTATTCGGATTATTTAGTATTGAATGATAATTGTACTGGTAGTTATAACTCAAATTGTACAACAACAGGTACATTCTCATCTGATTATAATACGGTATTGACAACTTGGAAACAATTGTCAGAGATTGATTTTAGAAATGGTAAAGTAGTGTTTGAATCGGGCCCTGAAACTAGAGCGGATTTTTCATCAGCGTATCAATTACAAAATCGGATAAATGCGATTAAAATATATAGTCTTAATCCATTGAACAATAGTTTTACCCTGATTAAGAGCATTCAATTTTTTCAAAGCTATTTTATAAATGGAACAGATATTAGTACAAAAAGATTGAGGCTTGATTCGATACAAATTCTAATGTCGAACGGGACAGTTGCTCAAAGCTATCAATTTGCATATAACACAAGTGTTGCATTGCCATCTAAAGATTCTAGGATGAAGGATTATTGGGGATACTTTAATAATGTGACAAATTTAGATCCATATGGGAACCCGACAATGATACCGAAAATGCAGGTGCAATATAATATTCCAAATTCTTCGCCTTCAACTATTTGGGTTGGAGGAAATCAAACCAATGCGAGAGATCCAGATCCCAATTATATGCAGGCTTATATTCTACAGAAAATTACATATCCTACAGGAGGTAATACTCAATTTGAATATGAAACTAATCAGTATCTAGATGGTTCTGGAAATCCTAAATATGCAGGTGGTTTAAGAATTAAAACTATAAAAAGCTATACAGATAATGTTTCCACACCAATTGTAAAATCATTCAAATATGGACTAAATGAATCAGGTTATGGTAGAAATAATTTTTTTCTTGAAGATCATTTCTTTGTTAGTGTTCAAAATATTCAAGGATGTGACGCTAATCAAAGCTCAACACTTATTTCAAAAACTACGAGAACTTATTTTAGTAATCCTACCAATGATTTGGAATCTTATGACGGTTCACCTGTTGTATATTCTAATGTTTCTGAATATATAGGTAACGGAACAGCCTTCGCTGGGAAAACTATGTACCGATTTTCTGATAAGGTAGATGGGAAAACAACTATGATTGGTTATGGTAAACCAATTTTGACTTCTTACCATTTTGTAAGGGGGTTGCTTAATAATAAATCTGATTATAGGATAAATGCTGATAACTCATATTCTATTGTAGCAGAAAATAGAAAAGGCTATCAATATTTTCCTTTTCAAAATAGTACGGGAGGTATTGGCTTAGTAGTTTATAAATCTAAAATTTTTGATGGATATTCTGGTTTACTTTTTAATAGTCCTTGTCAAACTTCTACAGATAGTTATAATTACTTGTACAATAATTATGAGATTATTACAGGTGACAATAAGTTGATAGCTGACACTTCGATAGCTTACGATCAAAATGATCAAACTAAATACAATTCAGTAATAACTAGTTATAATTATGATGATGTAACACATTTACAGGTTACTCAATCACAATTTACCAATAGTAAAAGCCAAAATATAGCTTCTGCATATACTTATCCTTATAATTATTCTTCAGCACCATATACAAACATGGCTGCTAATCATATGTTTAATAAGGTCATTACGGATACTAAAACTAATAATGGTAACCCACTGACATTACAAACGAATACTTATTCATCATTTGCAGGTAACAACTATTTAGTTTCTAATGTTCAATTAAAAGTATCTACGAATACCCCTGAAACTAGGGCCAATTTTAATCAATACGATATCTATGGGAACATACAAGAACAACAGAAAACCAACGATATTAAAGAGGTATACTTATGGAGTTATAAAAGTATGTATCCAGTAGCTAAAGTTATTGGCAGTTCATATTCCGCAGTAATTGCAGTTGTGCCTCAGAGTCAAATTGATGCAGCAGTATCAAGTGATGTTTCAATGCGCACAGTCTTAAATAATTTACGTATCGGACTGCCAACTGCTTTAGTAACAACTTATACTTATGCTCCGTTAGTAGGCATGACCTCTCAAACTGATCCTGCTGGGAGAACAACTTATTATGAATATGATGGTTTAGGAAGATTGAGCTTAATAAGAGATCAAGATCAAAATATTTTGAAAAAATATGAGTATCAATATCAAAGTACTTCTACTGCCATTGTTCCTCCTACTATTTATAGTAGTCAAGTACAGAGTGGTACTTATACTAGAAACAATTGTGGAACAGGGTATACAGGAAGTTCAGTATTATATACTGTGCCTTCAGGAACATATACATCGATCATAAGCTTAACTGATGCAAATTCTAAAGCACAAACAGATGTGACTACAAATGGGCAAACATTTGCAAATACTTATGGCACTTGTACTTCCTCTTCCGTTTCATGTACTATAGTTATGAATTCTGGTTATAGCAGTGCTACAAGCAGTGTAACTAAAAGTGGAACTACTGTAAGTGGATATATCATTTTTTATGCTACTTCAAGTGCTATGACTGCAGGAACCATGTATCAAATTGCTTCCATAGGTACTACCTGCGCGCCAACTGCTACTAGAACTTTTACTACTTCTGCTGGAGGAAGAACTTGGACAGTTACTGTATATTCTAGCGGACAGATATTTGCACAAATGGCCAGCGGTTCTGCAACTTTAAATACCTATTCTACTATTAGCCTTAATCTTTCTTATAGCCAATAAAAATAAATTTATGAAACATATAATATATATAATATCCTTCTTTAGTATTATTTGTCTGTGTATGTTGTTGCCTAAGGATGGGCATGCACAAGACAATAATAAAGCTTTTGCTGCAGCAGATAGTAGCAGATTTTCGCCAAATAAAAATGGCGGATGGAAGTTATTTAATTCGTTTTTAAATATTTATCAAAAAGATAGCGCACAAGTTGAACTGATTTTGCAGCATGATGGTATTATGGATTGGAAGCAAGAACAAATGATTGGTAATATAAAGTATCAGCCTTTACAACCTAGCGTTGAGCAAACATTGCCTTTTAATTTATTAAATGAAAGTTATTCGTTGAGGATAGATGATAAAGGAAAGTGTTTTTTGAAATTTATTAATGGCCAAATACCAACGTTAGATCCTTTTATTATTCCATTTAAAGTTAATTATAAACTATAAATAAAACTGAATAGGCTAAAAAGGATGAGTTTGACTGATAGTCTGTTGAGGTTAATGAAAATTAGCAATAATGAACCAACCATTTATGAAAAATATTTATGTTTTTTCGGTAGCAGTTTTATTTTTGTTTATTGGGAGAAATTTGCAAGCACAAGTGAATTATGTAAGAACTTGGACAGCAACTGCACCTAATTCTAATACAACTACTTTTGCTTCGAGTGCGATAAGTGATGCAAAAGTAGTAACTCAATATATTGATGGTTTAGGAAGGCCTATCCAAACTGTTACTAGACAAGGTTCATTAGAAACGAGTAGTGGCAACATTGTTGATTTAGTAAATTTTATTGGGTACGATGCTTTTGGCCGTAACAATATTAATTATTTATCTTATCCTGCTGCATCTAATGATGGTAGTTTTAAAACAGATGCAATAACTGCTCAACCCAATTTTTATAATGGTACAAGTCCTATAACTGGCCAGGGTGAAACTGGATTAAATGCACATACACAGATAAATTTTGAAGCATCTCCACTTAATCGGCCGGTGTTATCGATGGCACCCGGTAATAATTGGGTAGGTGGTAGCAGGGGTGTAACATCAGGGTATTGGATTAATACTGCTGTTGATGATGTTAAAATGTTTACTGTTACTAATAGTGGCTCAGTTGGAAGTTTTGGAAGTTATACAATGACTGGTGCGTATCCGGTAGGAACACTAAATAAAAGCTCTACCATAGACGAGGCTGGGCATCAAGTAATAGAGTTTAAAGACTTTGATGGTAGAATAATTCTGAAAAAAGTACAATTAACAGCTACAGATAATGGAGCAGGTAATGGCTATTCGGGGTGGTTGTGCACTTATTATATTTATGATGATTTAGGAAATTTGAGATGTGTTGTTCAACCGGCAGGGGTAGCAACTTTATCAGGTAATGGATGGTCATTTACAGCAACAGCGACTTTACTTGGGGAGCAATGCTTTAGGTACGATTATGATGCAAGGAATAGAATGATTATGAAAAAAGTACCCGGCGCTGTAGAATTTTATATAGTTTATGATACTCTGGATAGATTGGTAATGACTCAAGATGCTAATATGCGTTCTTTGAATAAATGGATGGTGACAGTTTATGATATTTTAAATAGACCAATTCAAATGGGACTTTTAAATGGATCTGCTAATGATTTTTCTACAAATTTAACAGCAGCATATAGTAGTACTTCTTATCCAAATACATCAAGTGGATTTGAGCAATTAACAATAACCCATTATGATGATTATACTGGAATTAGTGGTGTATCGGGAAGTATGCTCAGTACTTGGAATAGTAATTTTACAGCAACAAGTAATAGTAATTTTCCCTATCCACAAATGCCTACGCAAAATAGTGCAATAACTACCAGAGGTGCAGTGACCTGGACGATGGTGAAGGTTTTGAATAATAATACCCCAACAACCTACTTATATAGTTCACAGATTTATGATGATAAAGGAAAAGTGATACAAACCCAAAGCCAGAATATTACTGGAGGTATTGATGTTAGTACGACTGAGTATACTTGGACCGGACAACCTTACACTGTTGTACAAAATCAGCAAAAAGCTGGGACAACAAACCCACAAACGACTGTAACTGTCAGCAAAATGAGTTATGACTATTTGAATAGGTTGGTAAATACATCAAAGCAAGTACAAAATTCTTTGGTAAATAGCAATGCTTTATCGGCACCGAATACTGTTTCAGCTTTACAATATGATGTACTTGGCCAGTTGAAAACAAAATATTTAGGCAATACAAAAAGTGGTAGCAGCTATACTTCGAATCCTTTAGAAACACTTGCATATGAATATAATATTAGAGGATGGCTATTGGGCATAAATAGAGCATATGTAAGGGATTTATCAACAGCGAATAGCGCTTCTAATAGTGGAGAAACTTTTACAACACCACCAAGCTATGTTGCGGGGAGCTATTTTGGTTTTGAATTAGGATATGATAAAAGTCCTACTGTTGGCAGTTCCACGTGGGCAAATACATTACAATACAACGGTAATATCACAGGAACCATATGGAAGAGTGTACATGATGGACAGATACGCAAATATGATTTTAGTTATGATGCAGTAAACAGGTTGACTAATGCAAATTTTAATCAATTTACTGGGTCATCTTTTAATAAAAATGCTGGATTAGATTTTAGTACGAGCAATTTGAATTATGATGCTAATGGGAATATCTTATCTATGAATCAGATGGGATTGAAGACCGGAGCTACTAGTTCTGTATCTATAGATTTATTAAGTTACTCATACCAGAGTGGAAGTAATAAGTTACAACAAGTGGCAGATGCTGCAAACGATAACACCAGTACACTTGGCGATTTTAAATATAATGCAGGGAGTAAAACTTCAACTGATTATAATTATGACGCAAATGGTAATTTAATAAGCGATGCGAACAAGGGCATCAGCAGTATTGCCTATAATTATTTAAATTTACCACAAACGATTTCTATTACTGGAAAAGGAACAATTTCTTACATTTACGATGCAGGGGGAAGTAAATTGCAAAAGACAACGGTAGATAACACAAATAGTACCACAACTGTAACCACTTATGTTTGTGGAATTGTATTTCAAAATGATGTTTTGCAATTTGTTGGACATGAGGAAGGGAGAATTAGAACTAACACTACGAATTCGGGATATTTATTTGATTATTATTTAAAGGATCATTTAGGAAATACACGGATGACAATTACAGATGATAATACAGCTTCAACGCCAGTAATTGATGCTACTAGTTATTATCCGTTCGGACTTACAATGGCTGGGATTAGTTCTAAAGCTGTTGGAAAGCAGGAGAATAAATACAAATACAACGGAAAGGAGTTACAGCATAATGAGTTTAATGACGGAAGTGGCTTAGAGTTATATGATTATGGAGCAAGAATGCAAGATCCACAGATTGGAAGATGGTTTACAATCGATGCATTAGCTGATGTAGCTAGAAGGTGGTCTCCATTCACATATGGAAATGACAATCCCATACGTTTTATTGATCCTGATGGTATGTGGTCATATGATTCTAATGGAAATGCTTCTACTAGTGATGCTGGTGAAATTGCTGATTTTATAGGACAGTTTCAGGGAAAGAAAAACGAAGGTGAAAAAAAGAATGATGACATGAAAAATGGCTCGCCAGAGCAAAATTTCAAAAACAGTCCACTAACTAAGTATAATAACACGAAAAATGGTAAGTTTCAATATAGCGTAGCAGCTACAGTTGGCGAGTTGGCTATAGATTTTGAAAGCGGTTATGGCAGTATAGACCCTGATATGCAAAATGTTGTAGTGATGGGTGGCAAACTCTTGAATGATATACAAAATTTACCAAGTGTAAAAGACTTAATGAATAAAGGATTGGAACAGTTGTCAAAAAATAATTTTGCTGCAGGTGACTTTTATACAAATACTTATACAATGAGCAGCATTTCAGGAAAAGATGGGCAACGAATAATTTGGCAAGCTTTGAAAGATTTATTTAGTGGTAAAAGTTTAAGTAATAATAAATTCGCATCTGCCGAAAACTGGCTAGGTTCTTTTGGATTTAGTATGCGAGTTACAGGTGATGGAAGAATTGCAGTAGCAGTTTATGATTCAAAATCGATTGAGTCGGCAACTGATCATAGGCCGATTTTACAAAAATTAGTTCCACAGCTATCTACCACATATCAAAGATATATTTGGTTTATTGGCAATAAATCAAATAAATAATTATGAAGACTATATTAATTACTCTCACGCTTATTCAATTAATTATTGGGTGCGATATGTTGAAATCAAAAGAGAAAAATATTGTTGGAAATATATCGGTTATTGATTCTAATGACGAAGAAGGGGGCAGATATTATTTAACCTTTTATAATGAAAAGAGATCTTTCAACTCACATATTGTAGAAGATTTTGTAGGTGATATAGTTGGTAATGATTCAATACTTATTGTGAAATGTATTGACAAAGTAAAATGCCAAGATGTCTACTTCGAAATAAAACATTTTAATGGTAGATTTATTAAAAATGTAGAAAGATTAGACTCGATTTCATATTCTAAACAAAAAATTGTTTTTGATAGAGGCAAATATAAGTTTCACACAGTTAGGATTAATTGTCCATAAAAGTAATTATTCAAATTAATTCAACCTTTATTGACTTCTTCATTTCTAATTTTCTAGCAAAATATTTGGCAATTATTCATCATTAAAAGGTTAGATTATATTTTCAACATTTAGGTTTCTTTGTATACAACAGAATTAAAGCTTGCTCTTTGACTAAATATTCAGTGAATTTCAATTTTTGGTAAAACAATTAGTTATTATCCGTTCGG